>JACCDX010618614.1_pt1 | contig 16890 bp, 16 predicted proteins | sample 7449681 | NCBI WGS metagenome assembly JACCDX01 (sample SAMN15323450, study PRJNA562643) | freshwater metagenome | isolation source: river surface water | place: USA:Blue River Watershed | collected 2017-08-18 | reverse complement strand
TGTGGTACTGGCATTTGGAGAATGGCCCGTCGCCGTGGTATGGATCACTTCAGGTGGTGCATGCCCAGGCACCCAATGCATGGGAACCTGCGTTGGAACAGGCCAGGCGATGGTTAAGGAGTCATCTGGAGTCAGGCCTCTGAGCCTGACTTTTCGGGCGGCTCTGATTTTGAATGTAGGGCTCCAACAGGGCGTTCATCGATTGAACGGCATCGCCCAATGCTGCGGGACCCCTGTCTTCTTCCAAGGCCCCACGAGGGTTGAGCACATAGGCATAACTCAGCCACCAGGTGCAAAGCAAGACCAGATGCCGGGCCGCACTGGCACGCTGTGAATCTGACATGACCAGAACACCCGTGTGACAAAGTCGGCCGAGTACCACCTGAAAGGCGGTGTCTTTGTGATGCAAGATGTCTTTCATGTCCGACTCGAGCCGGCGGTTGCGGCTGAGCAGATCGTTGAGGTCGCGATAGATGAAGCGGTAGGTCCAGACCCGCTCCATGAGTTGATGGATGAAAAACCAGGCGTCATCCAGGTGTTGCACCTGCGGGGCCGAGACCAACAGTTCCAGCATGCTGGCCTTGTAACGGGTGAACAAGGCATTGACCAATTCGTCTTTGGCCGGGTAGTGGTAGTACAGATTACCCGGGCTGATGCCCAACTCATTGGAGATCAGGGTGGTCGAGACATTGGGTTCGCCGTACCGGTTGAACAGGTCCAGCGTGGTCTCCAGGATGCGCTCGGCGGTGCGGCGTGGCGCTTTTTTAGCCATTGCGGTTTTTGCGGGATGGGCGCGATCGTGCAGGGGCTGAGGCTGCTGTCGCACCGGCATTGGCCAGTTGCGCTTCGAGGGCTTGCAGGCGGGCTTCCAGGGCCTGAAATTGATCGGGGGTGGGCCAGCCTTGGCGGGCCAGCGCCAAAGCCACGCGTTGCTCAAACAAAGACTCCAGCGTCCCCCAAGAGCCGGGGTCAGGCGCGCGAGCCTGTGGGATTTTGCCTTGCGCCAGGTCTTGCGCCATGGCCGTCATTTTTTGCGTGGCGTCGGCGATTTTTTGCTCGGCATTGCGTTGTGCCTGACGTTGCAAATCCAGACCGTCTTGCAGCATTTTTTGCAGGGCCTCGGAACCCTGTTGCTGAGCCTGGGAAAAAGCGCCCAGCCCCGCCAGCCAGATTTGTTGCGCTGGGTCGGCGCCACTGGACTGGGCAGAAGCGGGTTTGGATTTTTTGTTCATGGCGTTGCCTCCATCTCCTGCAATATACCCAAGCCCGGGCTGGCTCACAACCTGTTGAGCCGCACGGTCAGGGCAAGACTTAGAATATGATCAATTCATGAATCATCCCAGCCACATCGCCATCATCATGGACGGCAATGGTCGGTGGGCCAGAAAGCGCATGCTTCCGCGCACGGTCGGGCATGTCAAAGGGGCCGCCACTGTCCGCAAAGTCGTTCAGGCCTGCGCGCGCGCGGGTGTGACGCATTTGACACTGTTTGCTTTCAGCACCGAGAACTGGCGTCGGCCTTCGGATGAAGTGGGCAAGCTCATGGACTTGTTCATTCAGTATCTGCAAAAAGAGCTCACCGATTTGCAGTCTTCGGGGATCCGCTTGCGCATCATCGGCGACCGGTCACAATTGGGCTCTGAACTTCGCCAGTGGATCGAACGGGTCGAGGACAAGACCCGCGACAACGACCGCTTTCATCTGACGGTGGCGGTTAATTACGGGGGTCAATGGGATATTTTGCAGGCCACCCGGGCTTGGCAAACCGCACATCCAGACCGGACGCTGGAGCACTTGCAAGCCCCGGACCTGGCACCCTACCTCAGCACGGCCGGACTGCCTGACCCCGACTTGCTCATCCGCACCGGAGGCGAGGCCAGGGTCAGCAACTTCCTGCTTTGGCAAATGGCTTATACCGAGATGTATTTCACCGATGTGTTGTGGCCCGACTTCAGCGAAGCCGCACTGCAGCGCGCTTTGATGTGGTTTGGATCCAGGGTGCGTCGATTTGGCCGCACCGATGATCAGGTGCTGCAAGCCCAGGATCAAGATGCGCTGCAGGTGGGACGCCCGGCTTGAGGTTGCGGATGTTAGAATATCCCGGTTTCTGCGCTTAGATCTTTTTTTCTTAATTTTTTGCCGAGTTACGCCACCATGAAAAGAGAGATGCCTCACCATCTGAGACGAGACCTGCCCGTTTCCACTTGCGTCGCCTTGATCGATCAACCCTACATGGATTGGCTGTTGGGCCTGACCCCCGAGTCCGACCCGGTCAACCGATTTGTCCTGGCCAATGTTTTGTCGGGTGTTTTGGAGCAGGCTGGTGTGGTGGCTGATGTTCAGCGCATTTACTGGTATGCCGAGACCCGTGACCCGGCCCAACCGCAAGGACTGATCCATCGCCCGGTCGCTTCGCGCGAAACCGATGGCGGTGCCTCGGCCCGTGCGGCTCTGGCGGCTGATCTCAAGGCGCTGGCTGAGCGCAAGGCCTTCAAGCATGTCATTTTGGCCAGCGACGATCAGCGTTTGTTGTCGGTCATCGACGAAGCCCAGTTGCATGGGGTCGCGGTCCACATTCTGGCTGATGAAGCGGCCAGAAACCTTGAACAACTGGGCAAAGAAGACCCTGAGTGGGCTGATTTGCTGGCGCAGGCCGACTCGCGCTTGTCACTGAATGACTTCGCTGTGCGTGATCTGACCCAGCAGCGCTTTGGCAAGCATGCGCCGCGCCAGGCTGTGGCTGAGGACATCGAGTCCATCCGCCCGATCCTGGCCGAGGTGGTTCAGGCGTGGTGGGCCGAGGAGCCCGAAGATCTGCGTGAAGATCTGCGTGAAGAGTTACAAGTCACCCGAGGCGTTCCCCAAGAGGTGGACCGCCACATGTTGTTGCGCGTGCGCAAGGCGCTGGATCGGACGCTGAGTTTCCAGGAAAAGAAACTGCTGCGTGACATGGTGCGTGGCACGGTTCTGGGCGAGTCCGTGACGCCCGAGGCGCAAGCTGCCGATTGAAGAGCCGGTCCCTGGTTCGATGACTGCCTTGTTCGCCCCCGATTGCATCCTGGTCACTGGGGGTGCAGGGTTCATTGGGAGCAATTTTGTCCACGGGGTGTTGACGGCGCAGCCGATGCTCAAGGTGGTCAATTTGGACAAATTGACCTATGCGGGCAATTTGGATAATCTGTCATCTCTGCGAGGCAACCCCCGCCATGTGTTCGTGCGCGGCGATGTGGCCGATGCCGCTTTGGTGCAAGGTCTCTTGGCCGAGCATCAACCCCAAGCGCTGATCCACTTTGCCGCCGAGTCCCATGTGGATCGCTCGATCCATGGGCCGGCTGATTTTTTGCAGACCAACATTCAGGGCACGTTTAATTTGCTGGAGTGTGTGCGGGCCTACACCCGGGGCCGTGACGCCAGCGCGTTTCGCTATCTTCAAGTCAGTACCGACGAGGTGTATGGGTCGCTGGCTCCCGAAGAAGCTCCGTTCAGTGAGCAGCATCGCTTTGAGCCCAACAGCCCGTACTCGGCGACCAAGGCGGCGGCCGATCACTTGGTGCGCGCCTGGCATCACACCTACGGCCTGCCGGTGCTGACCACCCACTGCTCGAACAATTACGGACCTTACCATTTTCCTGAAAAACTGATTCCGCTGGTCATCCACCGCGCGCTCAGGGGTGAGGCTTTGCCGATTTATGGCGATGGACAGCAGGTTCGCGATTGGCTGTATGTCGAAGACCACTGCCGCGCGATTTGGTGCGTGTTGCAAGCGGGCCAACCCGGTGCAACTTACAACATCGGGGGGTGGAACGAGATGACCAACCTCGAGGTGGTTCGGACTTTATGCGCCATGCTCGACGACTTGCGACCAAGGGCAGACGGCGCGTCTTATGCCAGCCAGATCCAGTTTGTGACCGACCGGCCCGGTCATGATCGGCGATATGCCATCGATGCGCTCAAGATCGAGCGCGAGTTGGGTTGGCGTCCGCTTGAAACCTTTGAGTCAGGCATACGCAAGACGGTGCGCTGGTACCTGGATCACTCCGACTGGGTCGAGGGGGTCACCAGCGGCAATTACCGCAACTGGGTCAACCAGCAGTATGGCTGAGCAGCCTACAGTGGACACAGCCCTGGTGCTGGGGTCTGCAGGCCAACTCGGGCAAGCACTGCACGAGGCAGTGTCCCGGGGTTGGGGGGCTCAGCTGGCCAAGCACTGGGTCTGGGCGGATCGTGCAGTTTGCGACCTCAGTCAACCGTTGCAGATTCAAGGTTGCCTGCAGCGGCATCAACCGGGTCTGATCATCAATGCGGCCGCCTACACGGCGGTAGATCGCGCCGAGTCCGAACCCGGGCTGGCGCGGCGCATCAACGCCGATGCGGTCGCTGAGTTGGCGCAAAGCGCCCATCGGCTGGGGGCGGTCATGGTGCACTTTTCGACCGACTATGTGTTTGACGGGCAACTCGATCGCCCTTATCTGGAAACCGATGCGCCTGACCCGAAAAGTGTCTACGGCCAGACCAAGCTTCTGGGCGAGCAGGCGCTGGCCGATGTACTGGAGCGGCATTTGATCATTCGCACCAGCTGGGTGTTTGCCCGCCATGGCGCCAATTTTTTGAAAACCATGCTCAAGCTGGCACAGGAGCGCGAGACCTTGCGGGTGGTGGCCGATCAATGGGGCGCACCCACCTCGGCGGGCCTGTTGGCCCGCCAGTCGTTGCAGGCTTGCGAGCAAGCACTGGGCAGTCGCGCATCGACACCTCGCTGGGGCCTGTATCACCTGACATGCCAAGGCCAGACGAACTGGCAAGCCTATGCCGTTCATGTGCTGACACAGGCGGCCCGAAGGGGGATGAAGTTGCGCGTGTCACCCGATCAGGTGCAGGCCATTGCCACCGCCCAATACCCCACCGCGGCGCAGCGACCCATGAATTCCAGGCTGGACAGCTCGCTTTGGCAACGCACCTGGGGGTACACCTTGCCCGATTGGTCCAGCGAGGTGGATCGGGTGCTGGCCGATGTATTGCGGGATCAAGGCGTTTTGACGCCCGACATGCGCAACATGATGACTTCGGTGCGGTCGGCCCAATAAGCCGAATCCGGATGTTTTTCAAACCATTTGGGTCTGGGCAACATCACCGCCAGGCGGGCGGCTTCCCATTCGGTCAGTTGTGAAGCTGGTTTGCCAAAGTAATGACGCGCGGCGGCCTGTGCGCCAAACACCCCGGCTCCCCACTCGACGTGGTTGAGGTAAATCTCGAGGATGCGGCGCTTGCTCAGGGCGGCCTCGAGCATATAGGTCAACACCATTTCCTGGCCTTTGCGCCACAGGGTTCTCTCGCCTGAGAGAAAGAGATTTTTAGCCAACTGCTGTGTGATGGTCGAGCCACCGACCAGACGCGCCCCTTGGTCGGGGCGTTGCGTCTGGATGCGCTCGTTGCGTTGCCGGGCTTTTTCGATCGCATCCCAGCGCACGCCGTGGTGTTGCAAAAAGAGATCGTCTTCGGAGACGATGACCGCCCGTTGCAAATGGATCGAGATGCGCGCCAGGTCGACCCATTCTTGTTTCATGTTCAGTCGGCCGAGCTGGTGCAGCCGCACGGCTTCAGAGCGCTGGAACGTGGTGGAGGCGGGATCGAGCCAGATCAGGCTGACCATGCGCAACCCGAACAGGGCTTGCAAGGCCAGCAGCAACACCAAGCCACAGGCCACCCAGCGGCTGATCAGGGCGCGAAGGGCGGCGGCTTTCATGGTCGCTGGCGCACCGGCTTGCGCTCGGGTTCGCGCCACTCGGTCTGGATCCCCTGCGCGCTGAACGAAAAACGGATCACCCAAGCGAGTTGATCGGCTTGACGTTTCATCTCAGGGGTGAACTCGCCAAACGGAGCGGCGCTGTGGGCAATGCTGCGGGCCCGCCGGTCGAGCTCGGCTTGGCCTGAGCCGGCGACCATGTCGGACGACACCAGGCGGCCTTGTGTGTCGACAGTGAGCACCAAGGTCAGGGCCCCGTACAGGCGTTTGCCCTGATGGGTAGGAAAGTGGCGTGTGCCTTGGGCTTCGATGCGGCGACGCAGGCGGTCATAGTATTCGGCGTAGGCCACTTCACGGGTCGAGGGACCCAGGTACCGCTTGCGTGGCCGGGCATTTTCTTCCTGGATGCGCTGTTCGATTTCGGCCAGGGCCTTTTGCATGGGCTCGCTGGCGCGGCCAACGCGTTGTTGAATCTGTTGCAGCAGAGCCTGTTGTTGTTGCTCGAGCTGGCTAAGTTGCTCGCTCATGGCCTGCCCCTTCGAGGCGGGCAGTGCTGTCGGATTTTGAGCTTGCGGTGAGCGGGCCCGGCCCTGCGCTGCATCGCCGCCGCCGAGCCAACTCGACTGCGCCAGGGCTTGCGCCTGAGGGTGGGGTGGGGATGACGTGCGTTTGGCATTGAGCAAAATCACCTCCAGTGGCGGTGCGGTGGCGACTTTGGGTGCGTGAGGAGCCTGGGCCAGGGGAATCAGGAGCAGGCCCAGGTGTAACAGGCAAGATGCGCCCAAAGCGACCGTCAAAGGGTCAATGGGCAGCCGCTGCATCAGGTGGCGCATCGCCCAGGTCCATGTCCACATTCAAGGGTCCGGAAGTGCTCAGGTCTTCTTCGCCCTCGTCGATCTCGGGGTTGGCCGTGCTGTCGGTCTGCAGGTGCTCGATGAGGGTCGCCGACACATCCAAAGCGATCTCATCGATGGTCCCGAGTTGCACGCGCAAGCGCTGACCGCGCTCAAGTCCCTGGGCCGTCAGGGTCAGCACCAAAGGCAGCGTGTCGGCCCGCACCACGGCAGGCTGATCCGGCCAGGCTTTGATGACCGTGACTTCGAGCGTCTGTATGCTCTGCTGGCGCAAGTAACGCAAAGTCCAAAAGCGCTCCATCTGAGACTGGTGGGCGTTGTACGATGCATACGCAGCCTCGAAAGATGAAATGATCGACATCAACTCGGCGCTTTTGGGCTGGAACGGTGCCGCCAGGGCGGCAGTGGCCCCATGGCGCACGCAGGCGATGATCTGCCACTGGTTGACCAAGTCGGTGTAACGCCGCAAAGGCGAGGTGCTCCAGGCGTAACAAGGCACCCCGATACCGGCATGGGGCAGGGCCTTGGTGCCCATGCGCACCTTGATGCCTGGGGCCAGGCTGGCCTGGCTGCGGTAAATGGCGGGCACACCCAGGGTAGCGAGCCACCCCCCCCAGGTGCTGTTGGCCAGGATCATGGCTTCAGCCACCATCAGGTCCAAAGGGGCACCGCGCCGACGCTCGAAGATTTCGACCTGTTCATCGCCCGTAGGTAAACCTTGAGTTTTGTCCGGCAGGCGGAAGGTGTAGTCGGGCCGATTGAAGGTCTCGGGTTTGCCCCGGACTTGTTCGCGGTTTTGCTTGAGGTGGGTGGCCAATCGGTAGAGCCACGACAGGGCCGCTTTGGGCATGGCAGGCGCCGAGCCTGAGCCTGTCCATGGTGCCTTGTCCTCAAGGAGCCACTCGGGCGTGACGCCGGTGTCGAGTTGGTCGTGCCGCAAATTGGCGGCGATGTGTATGCGCTCGAGGCGGGTTTCGTGGCCCAGCAGGCTGAAATCAGCTTCGGCGAACCGCACATACAGCGACAGCGCCGGACAATCCTGACCCTCGAGCAAGGTATAGCGCTGCACCACCTCGTGGGGCAGCATGGTGATCTTTTGACCGGGCATGTAAACGGTCGAGAGCCGGTGCCGCCCCAGCTGGTCCAGCGCATCGCCAGGGGCGATGGCCAGCCCGGGCGCCGCAATGTGGATGCCCAGGGTGACGATGCCGCTGCCCAGTCCTTGGACCGACAGGGCATCGTCGATCTCGGTGGTTTCCGAGTCGTCGATGGAGTAAGCCACTGCCTCGGCCAAGGGCAGGTCGGTTTGGGGGTCGCGGGCGACCACCGGCGCAAACTCGATCCCTTTAGGGAAGTGCTCAAAGAGAAAGCGTTGGTGGTGAAATTGATAAGCCGAGCCCATGGCGCCGGCGCGTTGCAACAGCGTCAGGGGTGGCGTTTGGGTGTCGCGCGCAGCCAAGGCCACGGCCTTGTATTCGGGTGAGTTTTTGTCGGGTTTGAACAGCACCTTGAAAATCTGCTCTTGCACCGGTGGCGGGCATTGGCCTTGGGCCAGCTCGGCAGCCCATTGCTCGATTTGGACCTGGATGGCTTTTTTCTTTTCGATCGCGACAAGGGCCTGCTTGAGCACCTCGGCATCGGCTTTGCGAAAGCGTCCTTTGCCTGCACGGCGGAAGTAGTGTGGTGCTTCATGCAAACGCAGCAGCATGGCGGCCTGTTCGTGCAACTTGACCTGTTCGCCAAAATAGTCGCGCGCCAGCTCGGCAAAGCCAAACTCGGACTCGGGGGCGAATTCCCAGGCCAGATCCAGATCAATGTCGGCACCGGCCGTCTGGGCCAGGGCCCACAATTGCTGTGAGGTGGGCTGTTCAAAGCGCAACACGATGTTTTGCGCTTTGGCTTTGATGCGTTTGCCGGATTCGAGCTCGATCTGAGCCGAGGCTTCGGCTTCGGACAAAATCCGACCCGCCAAAAACTTACCAGCATCTTCAAAAATGGCTTGCATGGGGGAGATTGTCCCATGGCGGGCTGAGCTTGGGGAGATAATGCGAACATGCCCGTGGTCATTGAACGCCCAACGCTCGCGTCGCGCCTTTTCTTTTTGTTGCGCGGCTTCGACGTGCCTTTGCTGCTGGCTGTAGGTTTGTTGGCCGTCATCGGTCTGGTGACCATGTACTCCTCGGGCTTTGCCAATGGCGAGCGATTCTGGGACCATGGGCGCAACCTCATGATTGCCACCGTGGTCATGGTGCTGGTGGCGCAGGTGCCGCCGCAAAAATGGATGGACCTGGCGCTGCCGGTCTACCTCGTGGGGGTGGCCTTGCTGGTGGCCGTGGCCTTGTTTGGCATCACCAAAAAAGGAGCCACCCGCTGGATCAACCTGGGCGTGGTCATCCAGCCCAGCGAACTCCTCAAAATCGGTGTGCCTCTCATGCTGGCCTGGTGGTTTCAGCAGCGCGAAGGCCAGTTGCGGCCGCTCGACTTTGCATCGGCGACGCTGATTTTGGCGATCCCCGTGGGGTTGATCATGAAGCAACCCGACTTGGGCACCGCTTTGCTGGTGCTCAGCGCCGGTCTGTACGTGATCTTTTTTGCCGGTCTGCGCTGGCGCTGGATTTTGCCGCCCATCTTGCTGGCTGTGGTGGGCATGGGGTTGCTGGTCTGGTTTTCGCCCGAGTTGTGCGCCGACGGGGTGCGTTGGCCCGTGTTGCACAACTACCAGCAGCAACGCATTTGCACCTTGCTGGACCCGACGCGGGATCCGCTGGGCAAAGGCTTTCACATCTTGCAGGGGCTGATCGCAATCGGATCAGGTGGACTGACGGGCAAGGGCTTCATGCAAGGCACCCAAACTCACCTCGACTTCATTCCCGAGCGCACCACCGATTTCATCTTTGCGGCGTACAGCGAAGAGTTTGGCCTGCTGGGCACGGCGTCGCTGTGCCTGATTTTCTTTTTTCTGGTGGTGCGTGGCTTGTTGATCGCGATGGAAGGGCCCACCTTGTTCGCCCGCTTGATGGCCGGCAGCATGAGCATGATTTTTTTCACCTATGCCTTTGTCAACATGGGCATGGTCAGCGGCATGCTGCCCGTGGTGGGCGTGCCGTTGCCTTTCATCAGCTATGGGGGCACGGCCATGCTGACCCTGGGCATCGCCTTGGGTATTTTGATGTCGATTTCACGCGCCAAACAACTGGTGCAGTCTTGATCAGGCGCGCACGAACACCGTGACCAGGGGCTGGTCGCCGGCCTGGGCGCTGGCATGCCCATGCAAAGCGGGGTCGAACGTGGCACCGGCCGGCAGCGTATCGGCTGAATAAAAATGCTCGCCGGGACCGAAAGTTCGGCGGCTGCCGTCTTGCAAGCGGATTTCCATCACCCCTTGCAAAATGAAGACCCACTGCGGCGTGGTGGTCACATGGAACTCGCTTCTGAAGCCCACCGGGCTTTCGCGCAACTGCAATCCCCCACTGGGCATCAGGGCCGAGAGGCGTGACTGCGGGGTGCCCTGATCGAGCGCGATGGGTTCGGTCTTGAACCGGGCACGCCCGTCGCTGCCGGTGTAGAGGATGGTTTGGGTGAACGTGTTCATGCGGGTCTTTCGGTGGTGTGGGCAGTGATGGCCGGCAAAACACCGATAATAGAGGTTTTGCCTCTGGATCTACCCCATGAACCGCAAAGTTGAATCGACCACCCGCAAGGTCTACATCAAAACCTTTGGCTGCCAGATGAACGAGTACGACTCGGACAAAATGGCCGATGTGTTGGGCGCCGCCCAAGGCTACGAAAAAACCGACGATCCTGAACAGGCCGACCTGATCCTGTTCAACACCTGCTCGGTGCGAGAAAAAGCACAAGAAAAAGTCTTTTCCGACCTGGGCCGGGTCAAACACCTCAAACAGCGGGGCGTCAAAATCGCCGTTGGCGGCTGTGTGGCCAGCCAGGAGGGCGCCGCCATCATCGAGCGTGCGCCTTATGTCGATGTGGTGTTCGGTCCCCAAACCCTGCATCGCCTGCCCGACTTGCTCGATCAGCGTGAGCAGCAGCAAAAACCGCAGGTCGATATCAGTTTTCCTGAAATCGAAAAATTCGATCACCTGCCGCCCGCCCGCGTCGAGGGCGCCAGCGCTTTCGTCAGCATCATGGAGGGTTGCTCCAAATACTGTTCGTATTGCGTGGTGCCCTACACGCGCGGCGAAGAGGTCAGCCGACCGCTCGATGATGTTTTGACCGAGGTGGCCGGGTTAGTCACCCAAGGCGTCAAAGAAGTCACCCTGTTGGGACAAAACGTCAATGCGTACCGGGGCGCCATGGGCGACACGGCAGAAGTGGCCGACTTCGCTTTGTTGCTCGAATACGTGGCCGAATTGCCCGGCATCGAGCGCATTCGTTACACCACCAGCCACCCGAATGAATTCACGCAGCGCCTGATCGAGGCTTATGCCCGGATCCCCCAGTTGGTCAACCACCTGCACCTGCCGGTGCAGCACGGCAGCGATCGCATCCTCATGGCCATGAAGCGCGGCTACACCGCCATGGAGTACAAAAACATCGTGCGTCGCCTGCGCGCTGTGCGCCCGGGCCTGTCGCTCAGCTCGGACTTCATTGTCGGTTTCCCGGGTGAAACCCAGGAAGACTTCGACAAACTCATGAAGCTGATCGAAGACATCGGCTTTGATGCCTCCTTCAGTTTTGTGTTCAGTGCCCGACCCGGCACCCCGGCCGCCAATTTGGCAGACGACACCCCGCAAGATGTCAAGCTCAAGCGATTGCAGCATTTGCAGGCGGTGGTCGAGTCGAATGTGCGTGCCATCAGCGCCAGCCGCGTCGACTCCGTGCAACGCATTTTGGTCGAAGGCCCCTCGCGCAAGAGCGAGGCCGAACTGATGGGGCGCACGGAGTGCAACCGCATCGTCAACTTCGATGGCGGCCCGCACAGCCCCCGCCTGATCGGACAGATGCTCGATGTGCGCATCACCGCCGCCTTGCCCCACTCCCTGCGCGGCGAACTGGTCCTGAATTAACGGGCTTCTGCCCCCGTGTTTGTGACCACAATTCCGACGCTGTCGCCAAAAAACAACCATTAATTGGGGTCAGACCCCAATTAATGCGTCAGCGGGGCATGCCGGGGAAGCCTCCTTTGAGGGCCCCCATGCGTTTCATCATTTTCATCAGGCCGCCGCCGCGCATTTTTTTCATCATGTCCTGCATCTGCCCGAATTCGTTGAGCAGCCGGTTGACGTCTTGCACTTGCACCCCGGCCCCCAGGGCGATACGGCGTTTGCGGGTGGCTTTGATGAGTTCGGGCTTGGCCCGTTCGGCTGGGGTCATGCTGTGGATGATGCCTTGCTTGCGCACGATGTCCTTTTCGGCTCGCTGCAAGTCGGCCTCTTTGGCTTTTCCGGCCAGTTGGCCGGGCAGTTTGTCCATGAGGCTGCTCAGCCCGCCCATTTGCCGCATTTGCTGGATTTGGGCCAAAAAATCATTCAGGTCGAAGCCTTCACCGCTTTTGACTTTGGCGGCGAGTTTCTCGGCGGCTTTCAAGTCCACATTGGCGGTGACTTGTTCGACCAACGCAACGATGTCGCCCATGCCCAAAATGCGGCCGGCGTGGCGGTCGGCGTCAAACACTTCCAGGCCGTCGATTTTTTCGCTGGTGCCGGCGAATTTGAGCGGTGCGCCGGTGATCTGACGCACCGAGAGGGCGGCACCCCCGCGGGAGTCACCATCGGTTTTGGTCAGCACAATGCCGGTCAGGGGGAGGGCCTCTTTGAAGGCGCGCGCCGTGTTCATGGCGTCTTGGCCTTGCATGGCATCGACCACGAACAAGGTTTCGATGGGGTTCAGGATCTGATGCAATGCCCTGATTTCCTGCATCAGCGCTTCATCGATGGCCAAGCGACCCGCGGTGTCGACGAGCAACACATCAAAATAATGGCGTTTGGCGTGATCCAGCGCAGCGCGTGCGATGTCGATCGGTTGCTGACTGCTTGCGCTCGGGAACCACTCGGCACCGGCCTGTGCCGTGACGGTTTTGAGCTGTTCGATGGCGGCCGGGCGGTAGACGTCTGCGGAAACCGTCAACACCTTCTTTTTGCGTTTGTCGATCAGGTGTCGGGCCAGTTTGGCGGTGGTGGTGGTTTTGCCAGCACCTTGCAGGCCCGCCATCAGGATGACAGCAGGGGGTTGCGCTGCCAGATTGAGGTCGGCCACGCCAGCGCCCATGGTGGCGGCCAACTCGCGCTGAACGATACCCACCAAGGCTTGACCCGGGGTGAGGGAGCCCAGCACCTCTTGCCCCAACGCCTGGTCTTTGACGCGCGCCATGAAATCGCGCACCACCGGCAAGGCCACGTCGGCTTCAAGCAAGGCCAGGCGAACCTCGCGCAGCATGTCGGCGATGTTGGATTCGGTGATGCGAGCCTGACCACTGATCTTTTTGACCAGGCCGGCAAGTTTTTCTGAGAGTGCAGAGGCCATAAGACGCTAAACTGTTGGCATGATTCTACCCAGTGTGCCTTTGATGGGCTCTTTGGCAGCTTGGGCTGCCATGGCGGTGTACGCCATGGTGGCTTGGCGTGGCGGAGCTTGGGACGACCACCGCGCCCAACGTTGGACGACCGCCGCCTGGCTTTTGCACGCGGTGGCCGTATGGGGCAGCCTGGGCACCGAATGGGGTGCGCCCCGGTTTGGCTTTGCCCCGGCCTTGTCGGCCACCGCCTGGCTGGTGTTGACTTTCTATACCCTGGAGCGCCATTGGTTCCCGCAGTGGGGCGCACGCTTGATTTTGGCAGGCATGGGTGGGATCTCACTGGCTTTGGCGCAGATCTTTCCGGGGCAACCTCTGCATTTGCAGGCCTCGCCCTGGTTGTCGTTGCATCTGATGTTCGGCATCGCCTCTTATGGCCTGTTTGCCGCCGCTGTGGTGCATGCCGTGCTCATGACGCGCACCGAGCGGCTGATCCGCATGGCGGTCGATGTCCAGGGCACATTGCCTTTGCTGGTGCTCGAGCGACTGACCTTTCGCCTGGTGTATGCCGGTTTTGCGTTGTTGACCGCCACCTTGGCCATGGGGGTGATGTTTGGCGAAGAGTTGTATGGACAGGCCTGGCGTTGGGATCACAAAACCATCTTTGCCCTGCTTTCTTGGCTGACCTTTGCTGCTTTGCTATGGGCTCGCTTTCGACTCGGCTGGCGCGGCAAGAAGGCCTTGCGGGTGCTTTATTTGGGTGCAGCTTTGTTGCTCTTGTCCTATGTCGGGTCGCGTTTTGTCGTCGAGGTCTTGCTCGCGCGAGGCGGCGCATGAAATTTTTGTTGTGGCTCTTGGTTCTGGTCTTGGCCGGACTCTGGTGGCACAACAAGCGGGTGCGCCGCCACACTCAAGAGTCAGCTCGCAGCGATGCCAGTCAGTCGCCGCAGGCGATGGTGGTTTGCCCGGTGTGCCAGGTGCATTTGCCCCGCACCGAGGCCTTCATGGGCCGCCAAGGGGCCTACTGCAGTGAGGCGCACCGTGCCCGGCACGAAAGTTGAGCCGCAACTGTGGCAAGACGGTTGGTATCGATGCGCCCATGCCATGCCCTCGCCCAATTTCGGCCCGAGACCTGGCACACACCCCACGGACCTCATCGTGATCCACTCGATCAGCCTGCCGCCGGGCGAGTACGGGGGACCGGCCATAGGGCAACTCTTTACCAATCAACTCGACTTCGATGCCCATCCCTACTTTCAACAGATCCGGGGCTTGAAGGTGTCGGCGCATTTTCTGATCCGGCGCAGCGGTCAGTTGATCCAGTTTGTCAGTTGCGACCAGCGTGCCTGGCACGCCGGCGTGTCAGCCTATCGCGGGCGTGAGCAATGCAACGACGACTCGATTGGCATCGAGCTCGAAGGCCTCGAAGGCCTCTCCTTTGAAGAAGCCCAATACGAGTCGTTGTCTGCCTTGTGCGCGGCCCTGGGCCAGCATTACCCCATTGCCCATGTGGCGGGTCATGAACATGTGGCTCCCGGGCGCAAAAAAGACCCGGGAGCCGGTTTTGATTGGCGTTGGTTACGCCAATCCCTGGCTTGGCCTCATCAGTGTTTTCCCCCAATTTCTTTTTGAATTTCACTTTGTGAATTTTGGCTGCGTCGGTTGAATGGGCGTCTCTCTGGCGGCTTCAGGATTGATGCGATCTGGCGCATGAAAAGGGCTGGAAATCCGCATCAATACTGATGACTTTGAAAAAAACATCGAATTTTTTGGGTTTGCCGCCGCATTCGGTTTCGGGGTCTGCGGGTCAGGGGTATTGCGGTGACCGACCCCGGGTTTGTCGCATCGGGCATACACTACCTATGGTGTCTTGAAAACGCCAAGCACCCCAGATATAGTGTCAGCCTGAGAACACAGACTTTCAAGCCGCATGTGAGCGCATCACATCAGCATCACCAAAACGTCATACAAAAAAGGATTTTCTTCCCATGCAAGCGACCGTCGACACAGCATCTTCTTCGACATCGTTCCAGCCGCTGGCTTCAGCGCCCACCGAAGCAGCCCTTAATCAAACCCTGAGCCATTACCAGATCATCCGACGCAACGGGGCGGTGGTGCCCTTCGAGCCTGCCAAAATCGCCGTGGCGATGATGAAGGCCTTCCTGGCTGTCCATGGCACGCAGGGCGCGGCTTCGGCCAGCGTGCGCGAAACCGTGGACGCCCTGACCCAGAACGTGGTGCGCGCCTTGTTGCGTTCGCGCCCGGGTGGCGGCACATTCCACATTGAAGATGTCCAGGATCAAGTCGAGTTAGGCCTGATGCGTGGCAGCCACCACGAGGTGGCGCGCGCCTATGTCCTATACCGCGAGCGCCGCACCCAGGAGCGCGCCGCCCAAAAGGAACAACAAGCGCCGGCCGCGCCCGAGTTGCATGTGGTCGATGGCGGCAAGCGCATGCCGCTGGACATGCCGGGCCTGCGTGAGCGCATCGAAGCCTCTTGCCGGGGCCTGAGCGCAGATGTCAAGCCCGATCCGATTTTCAATGAAACCCTGCGCAATTTGTACGATGGCGTTCCGCTTGAAGAGGTGCATAAGGCGACCATTTTGGCCGCCCGAACCCTGATTGAAAAGGATCCCGACTACACCTACGCCACCTCGCGCCTGCTGATGCACACCATCGCCAAGGAAGTCCTGGGGGTCGAGGTCACCCTGGCCGAGTTGGGGCAACATTACGCCGACTATTTCCCGCTGGCGATCAAAAAGGGGGTCGAAAACGGTCTCCTCGACGACCAGTTGCTGCAGTTTGATTTGCGTCGCTTGGGCGCTGCGCTCAAGCCCGAGCGCGACCTGCAATTTGACTACCTGGGTCTGCAAACCCTGTACGACCGTTATTTTTTGCACGTGCGCAAGCAGCGCATCGAGCTGCCCCAAACTTTTTTCATGCGGGTGGCGATGGGCTTGTCGCTCAATGAAATCGACCGCGAAGCGCGTGCCATCGAGTTCTACGAGGTGTTGTCGTCGTTTGACTTCATGTCGTCCACCCCGACGCTGTTCAACAGCGGCACCCTGCGCTCGCAATTGTCCAGTTGCTACCTGACGACAGTGCCCGATGACCTCGACGGCATCTACGAGTCGATCAAGGAAAACGCCCTGCTGTCCAAATTTGCGGGCGGCTTGGGCAACGACTGGACCCGCGTGCGCGCCTTGGGCAGCCACATCAAGGGAACCAATGGCGAATCGCAAGGTGTGGTGCCGTTTCTGAAGGTGGTCAACGACACCGCAGTGGCGGTGAACCAGGGCGGCAAGCGCAAGGGCGCAGTTTGCACGTATCTCGAGTCCTGGCACCTGGACATCGAAGAGTTTTTGGAGTTGCGCAAGAACACCGGCGATGACCGCCGCCGCACCCATGACATGAACACCGCCAACTGGATCCCGGATCTGTTCATGCGCCGTGTCATGGAAAAAGGCGAGTGGACCTTGTTCTCGCCTTCGGATTGTCCTGACCTGCACGATCTCTTTGGCGCCGACTTCGAGCGTGCCTATGTGGCCTACGAAGAAAAAGCCAAGCGCGGCGAAATCAAACCCGCCAAAACCGTTCAGGCCACCGATTTGTGGCGCAAGATGCTGTCCATGCTGTTTGAAACCGGGCACCCCTGGATCACCTTCAAGGACGCCTGCAATGTGCGCTCGCCCCAGCAACATGTCGGGGTGGTTCACTCCTCCAATCTGTGCACCGAGATCACACTCAACACCAGCGACACCGAAACCGCTGTTTGCAACCTGGGCTCGGTCAACCTGGCGCGTCACCTCAAGGACAGCGCCAAC
>JACCDX010235754.1_pt1 | contig 16891 bp, 14 predicted proteins | sample 7449681 | NCBI WGS metagenome assembly JACCDX01 (sample SAMN15323450, study PRJNA562643) | freshwater metagenome | isolation source: river surface water | place: USA:Blue River Watershed | collected 2017-08-18 | reverse complement strand
TGCATTTTCTCCAAGCCATGCCCGGGGTTGGCCAGCACCAACACGCGGCGCTCGGCTTTCTCGATGGGGGTGAGCTCGCCCGCTTGCAGCAGCAAGGGGCGGATGTCCTTGTAGGCCCAGCACGTCGCACGCGTTTGACGCGTCGGGATTTTGGGCGGCAACACCCCGCGCAGGCTCGGCCACAAGGGCACGAGGTTGCGCGCGGTGAGCGCGTCGCGGTACTCCTGGGGGAGATCTTCGAGGCGGCCGAGTTCGTTCATACGAGCGCTCCTTGGTGGTGTTTCGCGGCGTCGAGGCAATTGCTGACGTTCCAGCCATAGAGCCATTCCATGGCGTCGTAAAAACGCTCGGGCGTGCGACCCCGCCAGAGGTCGTTGCGGATGAGGCGCTCCACGCCCTTGGCGTGGTAGATGCGGCCCATCTCGCGGCTCGAGAGCACGATCCGTCCGGTGCGTGCCACACGCGCGCGCTGATAGGTGTCGAGGGCTTGGGTCCAATCGCGATTGTGCACACGCAGGGCTTCGCCCAGGGTGACCGCGTCTTCCATGGCCATACAAGCGCCTTGGGCCATGTATTGGGTGGTGGGGTGGGCGGCGTCGCCAAGCAAGGTGATGCGCCCGTATGTCCAACGCTCGATGGGCTCGCGATCTGCTGTGGCCCAGCGCTTCCAGCTCTTGGGCAAATCGATGAGCTGACGGGCTTTGGCGCAAATGCCTTGAAAGTAGCTCTGCACTTCCTCTTTGCTGCCCTCGGTCACGCCCCAGACTTCTTGCTGACGGCTGTGGAAGGTCACCACCACGTTGTACTGCTCACCCCCGCGCAAGGGGTAATGCACGAGGTGACAGTTGGGGCCGACCCAAATGCTCGCCGCGTTCCATTGCAGATCGACGGGGAAATCTTTTTTGTCGACCACGGCGCGGTAGACCACATGGCCCGTGACGCGGGCAGGATCGCCCACGAGTTGCTCACGCACCACCGAGCGCACGCCATCCGCGCCAATGAGGGCTACGCCCTGGTAACGCTGGCCGTTTTGGTCCGTGACCGTCACGCTGTGCTCGTCCTGCGCCACGTTCACCACGCGGGTGTTGGTGTGAAAGCGCACCTTGCCGGTGGCCTCTGCCCCTTCGAGGAGCGAGAGGTGCACATCGGCGCGGTGAATCACGGCGTAGGGGTTGCCAAAGCGCTGGCGAAAAGCTTCGTCGGTGGGGATCTTGCCGACTTGGTATTCGTCCACGGCGTCGTGCATGACCATGTAATCGGTGTAGACCGCGCGGGCGCGCGCTTGCGGGCCCACCCCCAGCGCATCAAACGCGTGAAACGCGTTAGGGCCCAATTGAATGCCCGCGCCAATCTCGCCCAACTCGGGGGCTTGCTCCAGCACGATCACTTCGAAACCCTGACGGTTCAAGGCCAGCGCGGCGGCCAAGCCACCAATGCCACCGCCTGCAACGATGACGGGCAATTCTTTTGTCTCGACGCTCATGGGTTCTCCTGCGGTCATGGAAAAAAGGGAGGGGCGGAATATATTCAGTACACTTATTATATGAATGCGGAAAACTGCCAAAATCTAGGGATTACCCTAGATTAAACGGGTTTTGCAGACGTTGAGGCGCGAACCGTGAGGGTCGTGGGCAGGAGTTGAGACTCTTGCGCTTGACCCGCGAGACGATTGAGCAGGCTGTCAATCAAGGCCGAGCCGGCCAATTCCACAATCGGCTGGTGCACGGTCGTGAGGGGCGGAAAGCTGTGCGCCGCCAAGTCCACATCGTCATAGCCCACCACACTCACATCATCCGGCACGGACAAGCCCGCACGCGTCATGACCCCAATGGCATGGATGGCCATGAGGTCACTCGCGGCGAACAAGGCATCGAAGGGGATGGACTTGTCAAGAAAGGCCCGCATGGCGGCTTGGGCGGATTCAGGCGTGAACGCCGAGGGAATGTGCAGCTGGGGGTCCACGGGCACACCCAGCGCTTCATGCGCGCGCGTGTAGCCCTCATGGCGCTGCGCCGCCTCGGGCATGGCAATGTCACCCATGAAAGCGATGCGTCTTCGGCCCAGTTGGAGGAGATGCGATGTGGCCAAGAAGCCTCCCTTGACGTTATCGCTGCCCACCGTGGCATACAGTTGGCGCGGCAACTGCGCGCCCCAAACCACCATGGGCACTTCGCGTCGGGCCAACTCGTTGAGTTGGTCGTGATGCCCCCACTGACCAATGACCACCAGCCCCATGGCGCGCCCCGTGTCGTAGAGGGCCCCAATGTCATCGAGCCGATCCACACTCACGCGCGAGAGGAGCATTTCATGATCGCGCTCGGTCAAGGCGTCGGCCAAGCTGCCCAGAATGGCCAGAAAAAATGGATCGCTGATGTTCTGTTTGATTTTCTGGTCGTAGGGAATCACCACCGCCACGGTTCGGTTGACTCCTTGGCGTAGGCTTTTGGCGCTTTGGTTGATGGTGTAGTTGAGAGAGCGCGCGAGCTCCATGACGCGCTGGCGCGTTTGGGCATTGATCAGTGGGCTGCCATTGAGTGCGCGCGAAACGGTGGCCGTTGAGACGCCCGCCATTCGCGCGATGTCGATCATTTGCAGCTTGCGTTTATCGGATTCTCTTGCAGCCATAACGCTTGCATTTTGAATCATTTATCGGGGGGGGGATGCGTCAGAGTGCCCTTTAAGGACGTTTGAGTTTCCAAAGCTCCGCCAAAAGGCGCAGGAAATCATCCTCGACGGGCATTTTTTGCCAATATTGCAATGCGGCGTCCACACGCCCCGCCTGGATAAGGGCCATCCCGTAATGCAAGCGAACTTCATCGGGCCGACGAAGCTCACCCAAAGCCAGTGCACGGGCGAAAAAATCGGCTGCCTGATTCCACTCCCCCTGGCTCAAGAGCACCAGCGCCCACTGCAAATGCGCACTGGACTGAGGATCCGTGGGCAACGGCGGCTTGAGGGTTTTCAGATCTTCCTGCGCGCGGGCCTTGGCGGCGCGCAGCAGCTCATCGGCCACACGGGCCGCGTCAGCCGAAAATTTCACGTTTTGCTTCGCTCGCTCCAGGATGTCCACGGTCTCGAAGGGCAACCCCAGTTTGTAGGCGGCCTGCGCCACTTCCAAAATGTCTTCCTCGTCCTCCAAAACCCCTTGCACGCGCATCAAACGCCCCAGATCGAGTTTGTAGCGTGACTGATAACTGGGATGGTTTTCCAACACACTCAGCAGATCCAGCCAATACTCCGGCTTGGGATAACGCGTCACCAGTGCTTGCATGGCCTGGACCAAGTCAGGCCAATCTTTGGCGCGACGTGCACCCAAAGCCAAGAGCCGCAATTCAGCCTCAGAGGACACTTTCAGCATGCCCTCGGGGTAGGTTCGTTTTCGCCACGATTGCAGCAAGTCATAGCGATCGGTTTGGACAAAGGCTTGTAACAAGGCGAGTTGTATGGCCGCAGCGTCGCCACCAAGGCTTTGGTAAGTTTGCGCATGCAGCTGGACTTTGTCCCAAGCCTTGAGGGCTTGAGACACTTGCACGGCCAGCACCAGAAACTGCCGACGATCTTCGGCGCTGATATCCGCTCGGGATAAGAGGGCTTCGAGTCGCTCCAGCGCCAGGGCGTGTTTTTGGGTGCGAATGGCCGCCACGGCCCACAGACGATCCAACAAGAGTGATTCAGACGGTCTTAAATCGCCCGATTGGGCAAGCGACTGCGCCTTCAGAAGCGATTGCTGCGCGTCGCTGCCCAGCAGGGTCTGGATGTCCTGCAAGGCTTTGCCAATTTCCGGGCGGATCGACTGCTGGGCCGAAACCCCTGTTGGTGCCCAGGCGAAGCAGAGGGTGATCAATACCCGAGCGGTGAGGCCAGATAGGTGACGAAGAGGCATGCGTCGTATTCCAAAAAAAATCCTTCCTCTCGCGAGGAAGGATAAGAGGATCCTGACAGAACCCTTGAAGAACATTCAGTTGACAAATTGCTCGGTACCCACAATGCCGAGCTTGTTCAATCCTTTGCGCTGCGCGCCGGCGAGCACCGCCGCGACCGCTTCATACTTCGCTTTCGCATGGGAGCGAATGTGCAATTCCGGTTGGGGTTGTAACAAACTGGCCTCTTGCAAACGGGCTTCTAAATCGTCCTTGCCGCCCACGGCTTTGCCATTCCAAAGCACGGTGCTGTCGGCCTTGACTTCGATTTTGATCACCACGGGATCGACTTTCTTGGTGGGCGGCGCGCTCACGGGCATGTCCAAATTCACGCTGTGGAGTTGCGCCGGAATGGTGATGATGAGCATGATCAAGAGCACCAGCATGACATCAATCAAAGGCGTGGTGTTGATGTCGAGCATGACTTCGGGCTCTTGACTCGCGGAGGACGGGCCTCCCACATTCATGGCCATGGTTCGCCCCTTTACTGCGCAGGATCGGTGATGAAACCGACCTTGGTAATGCCCACCCGCTGAACCGCGTACATCACGCGTCCAACCGCCTCAAAATCTGCCCGGCCATCACCCCGGATTTGCACTTCGGGTTGCGGCTCTTTGGCCGCAAAAGTCTTCAAGCGCGACTGCAGATCATCCGTGTTTTTGATGGCGGAGTCGTAGAGAAAGATCTTCCCATTGGCATCCACAGAGATGATCACATTCTCCGGCTTGGTCTCACGGATTTGGTTTTGCTCTTTGGGCAACTCCACTTTGACCGAGGTGGTGACCACCGGGATGGTGATGAGGAAGATGATGAGCAGCACCAGCATCACGTCCACCAGGGGCGTGGTGTTGATGGCGCCAATGGCCTCATCCTCTTCTTGTCCACCCATCTGAATTGCCATCTTGCTCTCCCGGCTTATTTACGCGCGCTCGCCAAGAGAACACTGTGCAAATCCGAGCCAAAGGCATTGACGTCCTCCATCACGGATTTGTTGCGACGAACCAGCCAGTTGTAGCCCAACACCGCAGGCACCGCAACGGCCAAGCCAATGGCGGTCATGATGAGTGACTCGCCCACCGGGCCCGCCACCTTGTCAATGCTGGCTTGACCGGTCATGCCGATCTTGACCAAGGCGTTGTAGATGCCCCAAACCGTGCCAAAGAGACCCACAAACGGCGCGGTCGATCCCACGGTGGCCAGGAGGGCGAGACCGTCTTGCATCCGGCTTTGGACGTTGCTGGTCGCGCGCTGAATGCTCAGGGTCACCCAGGTGTTGAAGTCAACGGCACCCAAGAGACCATCGTGCTTGCTCGCACCTTCGAGCCCTTTTTCCGCGATGAACCGAAACGGACTGTCCTGATCGAGGGCGTCCGTGCCTTGTCGCACGCTGCCCGCGTTCCAAAACGTTTCTTGGGCGTGTTTGGCAAACTTGGTAATCTTGGATTGCTCGAAGAACTTGGTGAAGATCACATACCAACTCCCCACACTCATGAGCACGAGGATGAGCAGGGTCGCTTTGGCCACCACATCTCCCTGCTCCCACAAGGCTTGCAGCCCGTAGGGGTTGTCGGTGCCAGCGGCCGCATCGGCCCAGGCGAACTGGCTCGCGATGAGCAGCAGGCCACTGGTCAACATAGGACGCATCCAGCGTCGAATCTTCAATGATGTCATCGTTATCGCTCCTTTAATCAATGCGGCTCGGGGCTTCATTCCAAACGCCATGTGTACTTCATGCTGGCCCAAGCCTGTTCCGGCTTGCCATCGACGGTTCCCGGCTTGAACTGACACCGCGCCAACGCTGCACGCGCCGCCTCATCAAGACGAGCATAACCCGAAGTCTTTTCCACTTGAGACTCGATCACCTTTCCATCGATGCCGACCAAGAATCGCAACTGGACCGTACCCTCTTCCTCATTGCGGCGTGACGCACTGGGGTAGTCCGGTTTTTGGCAATTTGCCGCCTGTATCAGCGGCGCGACGCGAACTTGCGGCGCGGGGGGTGCGGGTGCAGGCGCCGGTTGTGGCGCAGGCGTGTGGGTGACTGCACCAATCGCGGTCGCGCCCGCACTGACTTGGGTCGGCGCTGCCGAGGGCGGCACATATTCCGGCGGAGGGGCCTGTTTGCTTGGCGGGGGTGGGGGTGGCGGGGGCGGCGGCAGATCGGGCTTGGCATCTTCAATCAACAAGGCCTCGACGGGGCCTTTGATGACTTTGACGAATTGCCTGGCCAACCCGTTGTGAATGGCCCAAACCAGCAACAGGTGCATGGCGATGACCGTGATCACGCCAACCCAATGCCGGGCTGGATTTCTTTGGCGGGATGCGTAATCTCTCATGGGTTGTGCTTTGTAATCGATTGCAATCGTATTTCAACTCTTTGCAATCGAATACAAGTGATTACCCTTACCTGAAAACCCTGCCGTGTTGTGAAGCATCAACACCACGGGAAACTACGGATAAATCGATGTTTTTTATTTCAAAATCAAGCGGTTTATCCCGGTACGTTCAGCTCAATTCTGCCTCCTGGGCCCATCTGGATCTGGGTGCGAGGACGAATAAATTTGCAATCGTTTGCAATTGATTGCAGAATTTGATCACTCATTGTTGCCCGATACAAGACAAAGAGCTGAAAACCCATTTCTTTTGACTGCTACAAACCTTTTCAAGAGGAGACCTCCAATGATTCGATCCAAATTCACCCATCAACCGCATGCCATTGCGCTTGCGGCCATCTTGGCCTCGCTGCACTCGGGTGCCAGCTGGGCCCAAGCCAACGCCAGCGGGACTTTGAACCTCGATGAGGTCGTGGTCACCGCCTCTCCCTCTGGGCGCACCAAGATGAAATCGAGCGACTCGGTGACCTCGGTCGGCGAAGAAGCCATCTTGCGTAGCGGCGCGACCAACGCCGCGGAAATCCTGCGCTCAGTTCCCGGTATTCGCTCCGAATCCTCGGGCGGTGAAGGCAATGCCAACATCACCGTGCGCGGCGCCCCCATTTCAGCGGGGGGCGGACGCTACATCCAGCTCCAAGAAGATGGCCTGCCTCTGCTCTTGTTCGGCGACATCGCTTTTGGTACCGCGGACCAGTTCTTGCGCACGGACTACACCACCGACCGCGTCGAAGTGGTTCGGGGCGGCAGCGCCTCCACCCTGGCGAGCAATGCACCTGGCGCCATCATCAACTTCATCAGCAAGGTCGGGCGTGATCAGGGCAATGCCATCGGATACACCACCGGACTGAACTCGCGCCTCAACCGCTACGACTTCAACTTTGGCAGCGAATTGGGCAAAGACACCTACTTCAATCTGGGCGGCTTCGTGCGCCAGGGCCAGGGGGGTCCGATCAAAACCAACTTCAACTCCCAAGAGGGGGGGCAATTCAAAGCCAGCGTGACCAAGGAATTCGACAAGGGCAGTTATGTCCGTGTGAACTTCAAGAACCTCGACGACAAAACCCCCTCCCTGATGCCCGTTCCCACCCGCGTGGTCAACGGCAAGATTCAAACCCTCCCCGGGGTTGATCCACGCAATGCATTCTTCATCAACCCTAACCTCACGCGCGACGTGACGATTGACCGCAACGGCGGCATGGTGGCAACGAACCCGGCCGATGGCCTGCATGTCACCAGCCGCGCCATCGGTCTTGAAGCCAAGGTCAACCTCGAGAACGGGTGGTCGATCGAGGAGCGCATGCGCAAAACCAGCAATGGGGGGCGCTTCATGGCCCTGTTCCCCGCCGACAACGGCAACAACGGCAGCAGCGCCTTCACCGGCACGATGTTCAACACGTCGTTGGACAACATGGACAACCTGTTCAACGACATCAAGGCGAGCAAGTCATTTGCACTCAACGACGGCAAAGCCCTGTTCACGGGCGGCCTGTTCACCGGCTCACAAAACGTGGCGCAAACTTGGTTTTGGAATCAGTACACCGTGGGCATGACGGGCAGCAACGCCAGCTATTCCAGCACCCCCACGGCCAGTGGGTGGAGCACTTGGGGCGGTTGCTGCGCGAGAACCTATGATGTTCGCTATAACGTGACAGCACCCTACGCTGCGCTGAGCTGGGAGAAAGACCGCTTGACCCTGGAAGGGAGCGTGCGGCAAAACAAAATGTCCGCCGCCGGTCAAGCGGTCTCTGGACAGTTGCCCGCCGGCGCGAGTGCCACCAATGTGGCTGCAGGTAGCTGGAACAATGCCGCCGCCGATACGGTCAACTATTCACAGAGCAAAACCGCCTACTCCTTCGGCGGAAACTATGCACTCACACGTGATACGGCCGTGTATGTTCGTATCAGTGAAGGCTATAACTTCGCTGCAGACCGACTGCTCTACGGCACGGCTGGTGCACTCAACGGCAGCAAGCCTGTTTCGTTCAACAAGCTCAAGCAAGAAGAGGTGGGAATCAAGCACCGCCAGGGTAATCTGAGTCTGTTTGGTACCTTGTTCCAAGCCAGAACGGATGAATCCAACTACGAAGCCACATCGCGCAAATTCACCACCAACAGCTACAAGGCACAGGGTGTGGAGCTCGAGGCCGGTTATCGCATGGGTAACTTCCGCATCAATGGCGGCGCGACGTTGACCGATGCGAAGATCGTCAACTCCCTGACCGCCGCAGAAATCGGTAAAAAGCCCCGCCGGCAAGCCGATGTGGTTTACTCCCTGGCCCCGTCGTACCGCATGGGTGACTCCGAGTTTGGCGCGATGATCATCGGATCGGGTAAATCATTTGGTGATGACGCCAATACGATTACCATGAACAGCTACACGATCACCAACCTCTTCTACAACCACAAAATCAGCAAACAAGCCTCTTTGATGGTCAGCATGAACAACGTGTTCAACAAGCTGGCCTTCACAGAAGTGGAGGGCGATGGCCACGCTGCGCGTGCTCTGTCTGGACGCAGCGCCCGCGCCAGCTTGAAGTTTGAGTTCTGATGCTTCCGTGAAGCCCCGACCGCCCAGCCTTGTGTTGGGCCTTTTTGAAATCACCTTGTCACTTCGACAAGGTGATTTCTGAACGAGTGAGCGCAAAAAATGCATCCTGTCAGCCGGATGATGGCATCCGAAGTTGCAACTGATCACCGCATTGATTTCGATGCGCTTGCCCCGTCACGCCGGCAAGTCATGAGGGCTCGGCTGGATCGCCACTGGCCGGCATTTGTCCGGTATTTGACCAGCCTCTACGGCCAAACCCCGCAAACCCAGCTTCTCCTGCGCCATTTCGCAGCAGAAATCGTTGCCCACGCCAATGCCCGTCTGGAGGACTTATGGCAATTGGATTGCGCGCGCGAAGCCCAACCCAATTGGCACCGTGGCTTGGTGGGCTACAGCGCCTACGTGGATCGCTTTGGCGGCAGGTTGTCCGACATCCAGCAGCGCATCCCGCACCTGCAAAGCCTTGGCATATCTTATTTACACCTGCTGCCCTTTCTGAAGGCCGGGAACCCTCCCAACGATGGCGGCTTTGCGGTGGCAAGCTTTGATGAAGTCGACCCCAAATACGGCACCCTTACGGATTTGAAAGCGCTCACCCAGGACCTGCGCCAAGCAGGGATCAGTTTGTGCAGTGACTTGGTGCTCAACCACGTCTCGGTTGACCATGCTTGGGCAAAAGCCGCGCTGGCCGGCGACCCCCATTACCAAGAATTCTTTCACTTGATTCGGGATCGCGAGAGCGTCGAGCGCATCGAATCCCACCTGGGCCAGATCTTCCCCATGACGGCGCCCGGTAATTTCACGTTCCAGCCGACGCTCAAAGCTTGGGCCTGGACCACGTTTTACCCTTATCAGTGGGACTTGAACTACAGCAACCCGTGGGTTTTCTTTGAGATCGCTACAGCCATGCTGCGTCTGGCCAATTGCGGCGTGGAAGCCTTCCGCTTGGATTCAACGGCTTTTTTGTGGAAAGTTCCGGGCACGCCCTGCATGAACCTGCCGCAATCCCACACCTTGCTCAAAGCATTACGCTGTTTATGCGCGATCTTGAGCCCAGGTGTTTTGCTCAAGGCCGAGGCCATCATGCCCACGCGCGATTTGCCGCCGTACTTCGGCATTGGATCGGCTCCTGGAAAAGAATGCCACCTGGCCTATCACTCGAGCCTGATGGCCGCCTCTTGGTTGGCCTTGACCGAACAAAAAAGCCAGGCCGTCCATGCCGTGCTCAAGCATACGCCCCCTCTGCCCGAGGGTTGTGGCTGGCTCACCTATGTGCGGTGCCACGATGACATCGGCTGGAAGGTGTTGTCAGGTGATTTGAGCGATGATCCAGCGGTCAACCTCCAGCGCTTGGCGCGGGCCTCCCAATTCTTGGCGGGACAAACGCCAGAGAGTTTCGCGCGCGGCAAGGCGTTTCAATCCGATCCGTCCCAAGGTGTGCACGGCACCAATGGCATGTTGGCCTCATTGGCCGGCCTGGAGACCGCCCAAACCGATTTGCAAGTGACGCAGGCCACGCAAAGAATCCTGCTTTTGCAAGCCTTGAGCTTTTTTGTGGGCGATTTGCCGCTGATCTACATGGGTGACGAATGGGGTCAACTCAACGCCCCGGTCATCGACAAAGATGACCCCGAATACACCGACGACCGATCCATTCATCGGCCGTATTTCAACGCCCACCTCGACACGTTAAAGCACGTGCCGGGGACAACTGCCCAGCGAATTTTTCACGCGCTGCGCTTGCTGATTCAGTCGCGCAACGCCATCTGGCGTTTGCTGGCCCGTGGCCCCGTACATCTCAAAAGTGAGCCCGAAGATCCCATCTTGATGTTGGGCCGCGGGGCGTTCGTTCTCGGCCTGTTCAATTTCACGTCACAACCCCAGACAACGGTCATTCCCAGTCCGCCCGAAGGGCATCGGTGGGCGGACGCCCTTGCGGCGGACACGCCAGAAGGTCTCGCCCATCTGCCTGCCTTGGGCTATCGCTGGTTGGTGGCAGAGCCTGAACGGGAAGCTGCCGCATGAAACCCTTGCTGAGTTTTCGCCAGTTGCTGAGCATGAATGTGGGATTCTTCGGCATCCAGTACAGCTTTGGCCTGCAGCAAGCCAATATGAGTCCGATCTACCAGTACCTGGGTGCGGATGAAGCATCGCTGCCACTTTTGTGGTTGGCAGGACCGGTAACGGGTTTGCTGGTTCAGCCCATTGTGGGGGCGATGAGCGACCGCACCCCTTCGCGCTGGGGCCGGCGCACGCCGTACTTTTTGATCGGCGCCCTTTTGTGCAGCTTGTGTCTATTGGCCATGCCCCATAGCCCCGCTCTGTGGTTTGCCGCAGGCCTGCTTTGGATTTTGGATGCCGCCAATAACATCACCATGGAGCCCTATCGGGCTTATGTCAATGACCGGCTTCAGACCGCTCAACAATCGCAGGGGTTTCTGATCCAGAGCGCGTTTACAGGACTGGCACAAACCCTGGCCTACCTCACCCCATCGCTGCTTTTCTGGATGGGGGTGGATAAGAACGACCTGGGCGATAACCGCATTCCCTGGATCACCACCCTGGCCTTTTGGATCGGTGGCGCCTTGTCCTTTTTGACGGTTTGGTTCTCCATCCGGCAGGTGCCCGAGTTACCCCTGTCGGTCACGGAGCTCGACCGCATCCGCTCGCTGCCCCGAGGGGTTAGGGCGACTTGGCATGAGATCCGTGATGCCGTGCGGGACATGCCGCAGGCCATGCGCGATTTGTGGTGGATGAAACTCTTTCAGTGGTACGGCATGATGTGCTACTGGATTTACATCGTGCCTTGCTTGGCCAAATCCGTGTTTGCCACCACCGATGCGCAGAGTGCGTTATTCCGAGAGGCCAACTTGCTCAATGGTCAACTGGGTGGGTTTTACAACTTCGTGGCGTTCCTCGCCGCGTTTGCCCTGATCCCCCTGGCCAAGCGTTTTGCCGTGCGCAGGGTTCATGCACTCTGTCTCACGGCGGCGGCCTTGGGCATGCTCGTGCTCCCCAACCTGCACACACCGGTCTTGTTGTTCATCCCCATGCTGGGCATTGGCCTCGCATGGGCCAGCATGATGGGCAATCCGTACATCCTTCTGGCGCGCTGCATTCCGCCCGAGCGCGCTGGCGTTTACATGGGCATCTTCAATATGTTCATCGTGCTGCCCATGATTTTGCAAATGCTCACGCTGCCCCTTCTCTACCGGGTGGTCTTGGGTCAAGATCCGGGTCAAGTGATTCAGCTCGCCGGCGCCTGTCTTCTGGTGGCAGCGCTCATGAGCTTGCGGATCCGTCAGGCCTAAGTCCCGTTCTGTTCAAGCGCCAGATTCAATGCCTCAAATGTCGGCGGCTGGCAGCCCATTTTTTCGCAATTCATGGCTGCCGCTTGTACGGCTCGCATGAGGGTGCGCCGCAACGAAGCTTCATCTGGCGCAACGGGTGCTAAGGGCGCTCGAATCCATTGGGCCAAACAATTACCCCAAAGGGTATCGCCCGCACCCACGGTATCGACGACCGGCACTGAAGGAGCTGGCAGAAACACTTGTGCACCTTCGATGCTCATGAAGGCGCCTTCGGCGCCATAGGTCAACACCACCCGTTCACAACCTTGCTGATGCAAACGCCTGGCCTGCTCGGAGGCCGTTGCGGGCGCGGCGTCTTGCCACCCCAGCGTTTGTAAGTCCTCATCGCTGGCCTTGAGCCAATCTGCCAGCGGCACGACCGACCACACCGCATCGACATAGGCCTGCACGTCTTGGGCGACTTTGGGACGCAGATTGAGGTCCAGGCTGATGCGCCAGCCGTGTGACTTCGCGGCCTCACAAATGGCGCGCACGGCGGGCACGACCTGAGGTAACAACATGAGTGAACCCGTGTGAAGGACGCCAGGTGCATGGGCTGAAAGCATTTGGATGACGGATGGCGCGTCAAAGTCCAAATCGGCCACACCGTCACGGTAAAACGCATAAACGGGCACGCCGTCGTTGACTTGCACAATCGCCAGAGAGGTGGGGCATGACGAGGGTTCCCCGAGAACCCGCACCCCCTCGCCTTCAAGGTGCTCGCGCAGCGCGATGCCGAACGGGTCGGTGGCAAAGGGGTTGAGGTAGCCCACCCGAATGCCCTGTCGCGCCGCCGCGATGGCCAGATTGAATGGACTGCCCCCCATGAGGGGGCGAAGGTTTCCATCGGGCAAAGCCATGCAATCCATCAATGCTTCGCCGAGCACACACAACTGAAGAGAAGCCATCGGTCAAGCCAAATAGTCTGCGGGTAATTGTTCTGGGGACAAAGCCCCGGTCATGACGGCCACCGTATCGCTCATGCTGATGCGCTTTGGGTTGAGCACGGCAGCGCGTTTGCCCAAGCGGGCAACGTGGATACGGTCGGCAATTTCAAATACGTGCGGCATGTTATGCGAGATGAGCACCACCGAGAGCCCTTTGTCACGAACCCGACGGATGAGTTCGAGCACCATATTCCCCTCTTTCACGCCGAGCGCGGCGGTCGGCTCGTCCATGATCACGACATGCTCGGCAAAGGCCGCCGCTCGGGCGACGGCCACGCACTGGCGCTGCCCCCCCGAGAGCGTTTCGACCGCTTGATCCATCGAACGAATGCCGACCTTGAGGTCTTGCATGCGCGCGATGCTCTCTTGCAACATGGCGGGCTTGTCGAGCCATCGTAACCAACGTCCCCAAGGGCCTGGGTGCAGTCGCTCACGACCCAAAAAAAGGTTTTCGGCGATGGTCATGGCCGGCGCGACGGCGAGGTCTTGGTAGACGGTCTCGATTCCGGCACGACGCGCGTCCATGGGTTGGCGAAACTGTACGCGGCGACCATCGAGGGTGATCTCCCCTGCATCCGGGACGCTTGCCCCGGAGAGGCATTTGATCAGGCTGGACTTGCCCGCGCCGTTGTCGCCAATGACGGCCAAGATCTCACCCGCGTAGAGGTCGAAATCGGCACCATCGAGGGCAATGACTTGTCCGTAATGCTTGGTCAGGCCGCGCGCTTGCATGACGATGCGGGACTGGACAGCACTCATCATTGCGCCCCCCGTCGAGACATTTGATCCGTGGCCACGGCCAAAATGACCAGAACGCCCGTGACCAGAATTTGGTAAACCGACGACACCCCCATGAGGGTGAGGCCATTGCGGAATACGCCCACGATCAAGGCCCCCACAAGTGTGCCCAGGATAATCCCGCGCCCGCCAAAAAGACTGGTGCCACCGAGCACCACCGCTGTGATGGCGTCGAGGTTTTCGGTTTGCCCGGCATTGGGGTCACCCGCCCCCATGCGCGCCACCGCCAAGGTCGAGGCAATGCCGTAAAACAGGCCCGCGAGCACATACACCCCGAGTAACACCTTTTCGGTCGGTATGCCAGACAGACGGGTGGCTTCCGGGTTATTGCCCACGGCGTAGACATGTCGCCCCGGCGCGGTGTTGCGCAGCGCTTGCCAAGTGAGGGCGTAGAGCGCGAGCATGAGCAAGGTGCCGTAGGCAACGCGCGCGTCGCCCACGCTGAAGGTTTCCCCCAGCCAATTCATCCCCGGGGGAATTTGCGTGACGGTTTGCGCATTGGAGTACAGCTGGGTGATGGCAAACGCGATGTTCATGGTGCCCAAGGTGACAATGAAGGGCGGGAGTTTCACGCGTGTCACCAGCAGACCATTGGCCAAGCCAAAACCCATGGTGGCCGCCACGCCCAAAAAGATGCCCACAGGGGCACTGAGCCCGTGGTCGGCCGCCATCTTGGTCATCACCATGGAACCCAAGGCCATCACCATCCCGCAGGAGAGATCGATGCCGGCGGTCAGAATAATGAGGGTTTGCCCAATCGCGAGCGTGCCCACCACCATCACCTGCTGCAAGATCAGCGAGAAGTTCTGCAAGGTCAAGAACCGCTCATGCTGGAAGGTGAAGAAAAGGCAGGCCAGCGCCAAGGCGATGACCGGGCCGAGGGTACCGAGTCGTTGCATGCTTTACTTGTTACCCCAGCAAAGATCGGTGCCGGTTTTGACATCGGCGCTCTTGATACCGGGTAGCGCTTTTTGCGCAATCAGGGTCACCCCCGTGTCGGTGTATCCGCTCTGCCGCTTGCCATCCTTGGCGTATTGCACCCCAGCGGCCACGCCCATGGAAGCCATTTTGAGGGGGTACTGTTGCGAGGTGGCGGCGATCACGCCCGCGCCCACATCCCGCACCCCCTGACATCCGCCGTCGACGGAGACGATGACCACATCCTTTTCCTTGCCCGCCGCCTTGAGTGCCTTGTATGCGCCAGCGGCCGCGGGTTCATTGATGGTGTAGACGAGGTTGATGCCAGGGTTCTTTTGCAGGCAGTTTTCCATGCCGGTTTGGCCTTTGGCCGCGTCACCGTAACTGTCCGCCATGCAGGCCACGCCGGCGGCCTTGCCCCCGAGCTCATTGCTCTTGGCGTCGGGGGCGGTCAGGCCCATGCCTTTGAGAAAGCCGTTATGGCGTTGCGCACCCACGGGGTGCCCTGGAAAGAGATCGAGGGTGGCGATCACAGGTTTTTTGTTACCCAGCGCGGCTTTGGCGTATTCACCAATGAGGACACCGGCTTTGTAGTTGTCGGTGGCAAAGAGCGCATCCGCTTCCGCTACGGGGCTGTCGAGCGCAATGACTTGCACCCCCTGGGCTCGGATTTTTTTGATGGTGGGCACGATGGCATCACCTGAGGAGGTGATGAGGATGGTTTTGGCCCCCGCCGCCACCATGTTTTCCATGGCCGTGATTTGGCCTGCGGTGTCGCCATCGGTCTTGCCCGATGCGGTGAGCAGTTTGGCACCCAGTTTCTTGGCTTCAGCGTCTGCGCCCTCTTTCATCTTCACGAAGAAGGGGTTGGATTCGGTCTTGGTGATCAGGCCAATGACCGGCTGGGCTTGGACCCAGCCCGTGGCCAAGAGTGCGGCAGAGAACGCCGCGAGGCGAAGGTTGCGTTGCATGGAGGTCTCCTCGTATAGGGGTTGTGGGTGCGGTTTCACGCCCATGCTTGGAACTGTAGGGACAGGAACTAACTAAATCAAGTATCTTTATTTAGTAGTTTCCCCAACTCAAGGGTTTCCAGATTTCAGGCATGCTTGCCCTGTCGGTATTTGTTGTCAAAGTTCAAAAGGTTTGCTTGTGAATGACCCTTCCCGCCAATGGCGTGGCTCCAACCACAGTGGCATGCGAGAGTTCAATGCGCGCATGGTGCTTGACGCGATCCGCAGCCACGGGGCGCTGCCCAAGGCCGACCTCGCCCGCATCACCCAACTCTCCACGCAGACGGTCTCACTCATCGTCAATCGTCTGCTCGAGGACGGGTTGCTGCAAAAGTGTGAGCGGATTCGCGGCAAGATGGGCCAGCCCTCCGTCCCCCTGGCCTTGAATCCGGACGGGGCCTTCAGTGTGGGCGTGCAAGTGGGACGGCGCAGTCTGGAGGTGGTGGTCACGGATTTCTGTGGCCAACTGCGCCACCAATGGGCTCAACCCTACTCCCACCCTGCCCCGCGCCAGGTGCTGCCCAAGATCCGACAAGGGCTGCAACGCATGCAGCGCCACATGGGCGCGCAGTGGGAGCGCGTGATCGGCCTGGGCTTGAGCGCGCCCTTGTTCATGGACCAATGGGGTGACTTGCTCGGCCCGAGCGCGCACGGGGACCTCAAGGAATGGGCCACGCTCGATTTACAACAAGCCGTCTCCGAGATGACCGACCTTCCGGTGGCTTTTGCCAAAGACACCACGGCGGCTTGCTTGGCCGAATTGGTCCAAGGCCAAGGCCAACAGTTGCGAGACTTTCTTTATGTGTTTGTGGGCACTTTTGCCGGAGGGGGCTTGGTGCTGGAGGGGCGCTTGGTGGGCGGGGCGCGCGGCAATGCCGCGGCGATCGGCTCCATGCCCCTGAGCGCGTTGGGGGCGAGCCCGCCACCGCAGTTGTTACAAGTGGCCTACGGGTGGCCCTTGGAGCAACCACTGGTGGCGCAGGGCCATGCGGGCAGCCTATTGCACG
>JACCDX011663119.1_pt1 | contig 16902 bp, 15 predicted proteins | sample 7449681 | NCBI WGS metagenome assembly JACCDX01 (sample SAMN15323450, study PRJNA562643) | freshwater metagenome | isolation source: river surface water | place: USA:Blue River Watershed | collected 2017-08-18 | reverse complement strand
TGTGCGTTGGTGATATCAACGCCAGTGACAGTTGTGAGTGGCTTAGCAGCAGGCGCGCGTCGAGGGATTTTGATCAAAGGCGGCGTCTATCTTGAGGAAGCCCGAAAAATCAAAGTCGTGGGAATGGACAAAACGGGAACCATTACGGAAGGAAAACCAAAATTGGTGGCGTTTGAGTTGCTAGATAGTGACGCAGAGCTTGCAACGATTCAATGCCTTGCAAAAAGTTTGGCGGCACGCTCCGACCATCCCGTGTCCAAAGCTATCGCTGAGGGACTGACCGCCAACATGCTTGAAGTTGGTGACTTTCAAGCGGTTGCAGGTCGTGGGGTTCAAGGGCAGATAGAAGCTCAACCTTATGCACTAGCTAACCATCGCTGGATAGAAGAGCGAGGGCAGTGTTCGGCAGAACTGGAACAACGCCTTGAGACTCACGAAAAAGCAGGCAGGACCGTCACTATTTTGGCGAATGCGAATCGGGCGATTGCCCTGTGCGCTGTAGCCGATACCATCAAACCTTCATCAGCACAAGCCGTTGCAGAGCTTAAGTCGTTGGGTGTCACACCCGTCATGTTGACGGGCGATAACGTTGCGACAGCTCAAACAGTAGCGGCACTTGCAGGCATTGATGAAGTTCGTGGAAATTTGTTGCCAGAAGACAAGCTGGTAGCCATCGATGAACTTCAAAAGCAATTTGGTATCACAGCAATGACAGGTGACGGTATCAATGATGCACCCGCCCTAGCAAAAGCTGACATTGGTTTTGCAATGGGTGCCGCAGGCACTCACACAGCAATGGAAGCAGCTGATGTTGTTGTCATGAACGATGACCTGAGCCGCTTGCCAGAAACCATCCAGCTGTCAAAGAGGACGCACGTTATCTTGTGGCAGAACATCGTTTTAGCGTTGGGTATCAAAGCAGTATTCCTTTGGCTTGCTATTTTTGACAACGCTTCGATGTGGATGGCCGTGTTTGCAGACATGGGGGCAAGTCTGTTGGTAGTTTTTAATGGATTAAGGCTGCTTAGATTGAGAGGCTGAGGAAGAATTGCTGCAATGGGCAGAGTTATTGGTCAGGGCCGCTGTATTTAGTGGTCACGTTGCTGGACTGATACCCTCCGACGACAGGACTATGGTGGTAGAGGTCGTAGAGAGGATTTGTGATCGTCTGAAAGATCGACTGTAAGCGGCAACAAAAACCGCTCAAAAAAGTTGGATGAACTCTCACTGCTGTGCTGTCTGTAGAAAACTTTCTACAAGAGCACCTCAGAAACAAGAAAGCCCGGCTGAAAGCCGGGCTAAGTCCTTGATTTGATTGGTGGGGCGGCGCGGACTCGAACCGCGGACCAAAGGATTATGAGTCCTCTGCTCTAACCAACTGAGCTATCGCCCCAACCGAAGCTCAGATTGTAGTTTGTAGGCTAGGTGCGAATTCAAGTATTCAGGCCTGATGTCGAAACATCAGTGTCGGCGCAAATTCGTGCGCCCAAATTGTTTGAATTCACCCTCCATGACCTACGAGATCTTCAGCTCTCTCAAGAGCCATATCATTCGCTGGCCACGCCATTTACTGATGGTGGGCGGCATTTGCTTGCTCGTCGGGTGTGGCGGCGGTGGCGGTGGATCCAGCAGCACAGGTGGCGTAACCACCTTGCCCACCATCACATTGACACGCTCAGACAGTGGGGGGGCGGTTTATCCAGGCAATACTGCCATGCTCTTGCCTCAGTTCAATTACGGCTCAGGCACATTGAATTGGATAGACAGCTCCAGCATCAGTCACAGTCAGCCCGTTATAGCTGGAACACCAGTATCTGTGACACCGTCGCAAACCACCACCTACACGCTCTCGGTCATCTATCAAGACCCGACGACAGTGCGCACGTCTATGCTCACCGGCACAGCGGCGCTGACAGTCACAGTGGTTTCACCTCCCAGCTTGGCGGCCAGCTTGAGCTTGTCGACCTCACCCACAGGCACGGTCACCACAGGCACGGCCATTCAGATCACTCCGACCTTTTCAGTCCCCACAGGACTCACCATGACATCGAGTGTGATCTTGGTCAACGACGACACCACAGCGCCCATCGCAGCGACTTCAGGTACACCGGTGGTACACACCCCCACGATCAATACGACTTACAAACTTAAAGTTTGTTACGTAGATACACGCGTCACGCCATCTGTGTCCAATTGCGAAAACACCAGCGGCAACACCATTCAGGTGGTATCTGGTCCTGCCAAGTTCACTACAGGCGGTTTGTTAAACATTGCACGCAGTGACTTCACAACAACGCCCTTGCAAAACGGCATGATTTTGGTGGCGGGTGGCATTAGCAGTTCAGGCGTAGAGAAAACCGTCGAGCTTTATGACCCTGTCACCAATAAATGGAGCCGCACGGGCGATATGAAAACCGCACGTCGTGGTCATGCAGCAACGCTGTTACGCGATGGACGTGTGCTCATCACAGGCGGGTATGACGGAACGGCCGCCACAACAGCACTCAACAAAGCAGAAACCTACGACCCTGCAACAGGGGTATGGACCAATACCACCGGCACATTGATACAAGCGCGACGCTGGCACACCAGCACTCTGCTGAACAACGATAAAGTGCTGATTGTGGGCGGCAGTGTCAGTTCTGGTAGCGGTACCGTAGTGGAGTTATTTGACCCCACAGCTGGCACGTTCTCTGCCACAGCATCTCTGAAACTGCCTCGTCAGGGCCACACTGCCACGTTGCTCCCCACAGGAGAGGTATTGGTCGTGGGACGCAACAACAGCGACGGTTCGACTTCGACAGTCAATAGCGTGAACGTGTTGTCTTCTCGCACGACTGAGATTTACACCCCCACCGGCACTCCCTCTTGGGAATATGGCCCTGTGTTGACTTTTGGTCGTTACGCTCATGCCGCTACATTAGTTGGAAACTCCAATAAATTGCTAGTGACTGGTGGCTACGATGCGGGCACCGATAAAGCTGAAATACTGGATGTATCCACTGTTCCACCTGCTAGCAGAACTTGGACAACCACCACAAGCCCTATGGCTGTCGCACGCGCACTGCACACAATGACCTACCTGCCAGCCAGCGACAAAGTCTTGGTGATCGGTGGCTACAACAACGCCACATCATCCATGTTGGTGAGTACCGAACTCTTTACCTTAGACACCACAACTTCAGCAAACAGCACGTGGTCGACCACAGGCAACAAGGAACTCACACTCGCACGCGCCATGCACACCAGCACCCTCATGAGCAACGGTAATGTGCTGGCATTAGGCACCTACTACGCCACCACGGGCACCGTCTCAAACACCACGGAAATTTGGACACCTTAAAACAAACGTCTGACTTCCTCACGCTTCACGCTTCACGTTCCACCACCCACCACTACAAAGGGCTTTGTATGAAAAAACTTCTCATCTCGACCGGCCTCCTGCTGACAGCCTCACTGGTTTTTGCACAACCGCAAAAACCCACCTACGCTTATTACGAAGGCTTCAACTTGAGCATGGGTTTGGCGCAAAACAAGACCGATGCCACCAGCAGCTCATCTACAACCAACGCCAACACCAGCATTGGTTTGGCCAAGCTCAACTACACCTTTGCCCTCGCGTATCCAGCCAAACTCGGTGTAACGGCAACAATGGACTTAAAAAGCTCCAAAGTCAGCGACACAGAAAATCTCGCTGTGAATGGTCCGACCGAAGTGACGATTGAACCTGGTGTTTTGTTATTGAGCAACTCCTTGTTGTACGGCAAGTTCGGCACTTACAGCAGCCGTTACGAGTCTGGCGCAAACCCCACGCGCAACCTCACAGGTACCAGCTTGGGCATCGGCATCAAACACTATGTCTACGGACAAAACTTCATCCAAGCCGAATGGACACAGCGTAAAGCCGATGACAACGGCGCAGGTTTATCTGGCATTAAGTTCAAGCAAACCTCCGCTGCGGTGTTGGTCGGCTTTAACTTCTAAACCTTCCACGGTTTGATGCAGCGAGGGATTTATCATCCCTCGCATGAAACTCTCTCCCAGAGCCCTTGGGCTTACCGCTGCGGTTGTCACGGTCCTCATTTGGTCATCGTTCATCGTGGTGGCGCGCGCATCTGCTGCGCACAACTTGCTTCCTCTTGATATTGGTTTTCTGCGCATCATTGGTGCGGGTTGTGTATTGCTGCCTTGGGGTTGGTGGCTCATGCGTTCACAACGCCAATCGGGTGAAGAGCTTGGTTCGTTGATGGGTTTGTCGCCCCTGCCCTTGCGCATCACCGCCTTGGCTGGGCTCTTTGGCAGCATGCTTTACGCCATGCTGGCCTACTCTGGTTTTTTCTTTGCCCCTGCTGCGCACGCCTCCGTGCTGATGCCCGGCAGCTTGCCGCTGTGGACCTCGCTCTTGGCCATCGTGGTTTTGCACGACCACATCACCCGTGCGCGCGCCATGGGCCTCGCTTGCATTGTGTTGGGCGATGTGTTGGTGGCTGGGGCGAGCTTGCTCAAAGCGTTTGACGGCGGCGAGGTTTGGAAAGGCGATGTGCTGTTCATGAGTGCAGCGTTTTGCTGGGCCTGCTACAGCGTGCTGGTGCGTCGCCATGCGCTTGAGCCTGTGCGTGCCACCATTGCCATCACTGCGTTTTCTTGCGTGAGTTTTGTGCCCATCTATGGCTTGGCTGCTTACGCGGGTTGGGCGCCTACACACTTGGATACCGCGCCAGTCGAAGAAATGTTGTTTCAAGCGATTTACCAAGGTGTGGGCTCGGTCGTGATTTCAGGCATCACCTTCAATGTGATGATTCGTCACTTTGGTCCTGTGCGCTCCACCATGATCACGGCCTTGGTGCCGGGCCTGTCAGCGTTGGGGGCTGTGGTGTTTTTGAACGAACCCATGAGCCTCAACCTGTTAGGCGGATTGGCCTTGGTGACTTGCGGTATTTTGTTTGGCGTGCGCTTACCAAAAACATAAGACTTTACTTGTGGCTAAGCGCGTTGCTCACCAGCTTGGATGTGATGTCCACAATTTGAATCATGCGGTCATAGGCCATGCGCGTGGGGCCAATCACGCCTAAGGTGCCCACCACATGGCCATCCACCTCATAAGGAGCGCTCACCACGGACAACTCTTCCATCGGCACAATTTTGCTTTCACCACCGATGTAAATGCGCACACCTTCAGCTTGGGCTGAGCTATCCAGCAAACGCACCAGCTGGGCTTTTTGCTCAAACAAATCGAAGGCGCGGCGCAAGTTACCCATATCGCTGGAAAAGTCACTGACCGACAGCAAATTGCGCTCACCGCTGATGACCACATCGTCTTGCGCTTGGGTCAGGGCCTCTGTACTGACCTGCACCGCCGCTTGCATAAGCGTGGCAATTTCGCCGCGCAGCGACTCCACCTCGGCCAACAGCTTTTCACGCACTTGCTCGATGGCCATGCCTGCGAAATGTTGGTTCAGGTAGTTCGACGCTTCCACCAACTGCGAGGCTGTGTAGTCGGTCTCGGTAAACAACACGCGGTTCTGTACATCCCCCTCGGGCGACACGATGATGACCAACAAACGGCGGTCCGACAAACGCAAAAACTCAATGTGGCGAAACACAGAGCTGCGGCGTGGCGCAATGACCACCCCCACAAACTGCGACAAGTCCGACAACAAATGCGCCGCATTGGCAATCACCTTTTGCGGTTGGTCAGGCGCCAAGGTGGGGGTTTGCAGCTGACCACGCTCGGCCGTCAACATGGTGTCCACGAACAAGCGGTAGCCCAGCGCAGTAGGAATGCGGCCTGCCGAAGTGTGCGGGCTAGCAATGAGGCCCAACTCCTCCAAATCCGACATCACATTGCGGATGGTGGCGGGGGACAGCTCAATGCCTGTAGCACGAGACAACGTGCGCGAGCCGACGGGTTGCCCGTCGGCGATATAGCGCTCTACCAGCGCTTTCAACAATAACTTAGCGCGATCGTCTAGCATGGTGAATCTTTGGCGAATTTTAATGATGTAATTTACCCATGAAATCCAAGTTTCGTCAGATCGCATTGCTTGGCAAATACCACCAGTCTGTGGGCATTGCCAACGCATCCTCCCGAGAGACCTTAGAAGGCATCGCCCAGTTCCTGCACACGCTAGGTTGCGAGGTCGTCATTGAGCAAGCCACCGCCTCGGGCTCAGGCCTCAGCGGCCACACGGTGATGACCATTGAAGACATTGGCAAATCGTGTGATTTGGCCATCGTGCTCGGCGGCGACGGCACCATGCTGGGCTACGCCCGCCAACTCGCACCGCACAAGGTACCGCTGATTGGCATCAACCAAGGTCGCTTAGGCTTCATCACCGACATTCCTTTGAGCGAGGTCAAGGCAACGCTCACCGCCATGCTGGGCGGCGCCTACGAAGAAGATCGCCGCGCCTTGATGCGCGCCAAAGTGTGGCGCGATGGGCACTGCGTGTTCAATGCCTTGGCCTTGAACGATGTGGTGGTCAACCGTGGCGCCACCAGCGGCATGCTGGAAGTGCGCGTCGCGGTAGATGGCCGCTTTGTGGCGAACCAACGCGCGGACGGGTTAATCATCGCCACGCCCACAGGCTCAACCGCCTACTCGCTGTCGGTGGGCGGTCCTTTGTTGCATCCATCCTTGCCGGCATGGGTGCTGGCCCCCATTGCACCGCACACGTTGTCGAACCGCCCCATCGTACTAGCCGATACAGGCGAGATCACGATTGACTTGGTCGCGGGTCGTGACGCCAGTGCCAACTTTGACATGCAGTCGCTTGCATCACTCTTGATTGGCGACCGCATCACGGTCAAACGCTCCAACTACCACGCCACCTTCTTACATCCACGCGGTTGGAGCTATTACGACACCCTGCGCCAGAAACTACATTGGAACGAGGGCGGGGCATGAGTTTGCAGCACATCGTTTTGCGCGATTTTGTGATCGTGCGCGAACTTGATCTTGATTTATCCAGCGGCTTTTCTGCGCTGACCGGCGAAACCGGCGCCGGCAAGTCGATTCTGATAGACGCTCTGCAACTGGTACTGGGCGCACGTGCCGAAAGTAGCGTGGTGCGCGAAGGCGCAGCCCGCGCTGAGATTTGTGCCGAATTCGACACAACGCCCGAGATCGTGAAGTGGCTAGACGATGAGGGTTTTGCCGATATCGCCGCTGACGACCACCTGCTGCTCAAACGCACGATTGACGCGCAAGGCAAAAGCCGCGCATGGATCAACGGCAGCCCTGCCACAGCAACACAGTTACGTGCCTTGGGCGACATGGTTTTGGACATCCACGGCCAACACGCTTGGCAAAGCCTGACTCGTCCCGAAGCAGTACGCGGTTTGCTCGACGCCTATGCGGGCGTTAGCCTGCAAGGCCTGACCCAAACCTGGACGCAATGGCGTCAAGCCATCCAAGCTCTGCAAGAGGCACGCACCGCACAAGCCACGCTGCAAGAAGAGCGCGAGCGTTTGCTTTGGCAAATTGCCGAGGTCGATAAGCTCGCCCCCGCCGAAGACGAGTGGGACGAGCTCAACAGCCAGCACACGCGCTTGTCCAACGCACAAGCGCTGATGGATGCAGCACAAGCCGCCATTCACGCGTTAGAAGACGACGACAACGGTGCACTGCGCCTGCTGGCTAAAGCCCAAGACACGCTGCAAGACCAAACCGATGTCGAACCCGAATTCACGGCCTTGGTGGACGTGCTGGCCTCCAGCCTCGCGCAAGCGGGCGATGTGGCGCATTCGCTCAACGCTTACCTAGGCCGCACCGAGCTTGACCCCGCACGTTTGCAAACACTGGACGACCGCATGTCGTTGTGGATGTCTTTGGCGCGTCGCTTCAAGCGCACGCCTCAAGAATTGCCCGCGCTGTACCAAGAATGGAAAACTCTCCTCACGCAGCTCGACGCAGCCACAGACCTGCAAGCACTTGAGATCACCGAAAACAAAGCCGCCGCCGCGTACCAAACAGAAGCACGCAAAATTTCACAAGCCCGCACGCAAGCCGCACCAAAGTTGGCCACCGCCATCACCCAAGCCATGCAAGGCTTGGGCATGCAAGGCGGTCGCTTTGAGGTGCTGCTCGATAAGACCGAGCAACCCACTGCCAGCGGCCTAGAGAACATCACTTTCTTGGTAGCAGGCCATCCTGGCAGCACACCCCGCCCTGTGGGCAAAGTGGCCTCAGGCGGCGAGTTGTCGCGCATTGCCTTGGCCATTGCCGTGACCACCAGCGAGCTGGGCACGGCTCAAACCCTCATCTTTGACGAGGTCGATTCAGGCGTAGGCGGCGCTGTGGCTGAAACCGTAGGCCGCTTGATGAAGCAACTCGGCATTGACCGCCAAGTATTGGCCGTGACCCACTTGCCACAAGTCGCTGCGTGTGCGGATCACCACTTGGTGGTGTCCAAACACAGCGATGCGCAAGGCACGTCCAGTCAAGTGACAGCCCTCAGTGCCGATGCACGGGTGAACGAAATTGCACGCATGTTAGGCGGCGAAAAAGTGTCAGACACAACTCTCGCCCATGCGCGTGAAATGCTTCAAACCTCGGCAAAGACAGGCAAGAAATGAAACAAGAACTGGTGCTCATCACTGGCATGTCGGGTTCGGGCAAGTCAGTAGCCCTGAACGCGCTCGAAGACGCGGGCTACTACTGCGTCGACAACCTGCCGCCAGAGTTGCTGCTGCCGTTTGTGCAACTCGAAGAGCAACAAAGCATCAGCAAAGTCGCCATTGCGATGGATGTGCGCAGCGCCAGCTCATTGCCTTTGGTGCCTGCACAACTCACCCATTTGCGCCTAATGGATGTGGATGTGCGCATGCTGTTTTTGGATGCCACCACAGAAATTTTGGTGCACCGTTTTTCCGAAACACGCCGCCGTCATCCGCTGTCTCGTCAAGATGGCCAAGATGTGGTTCGCGACCAGCAACGCGACTTGGTCGAAGCGATTGAGCTGGAGCGCGAACTGCTGTCTGAGCTGCGCGAAGAATCACACATCATCGACACCAGCTTGTTGCGCAGCAGCAAATTACAGGGCTACATCAAGTCGCTCATCTCCGCCCCTGCCACGCAGCTGACTTTGATGTTTGAATCCTTCGCTTTCAAACGCGGCATCCCCGTGCATGCCGACTATGTGTTTGACGTGAGGATGCTGCCTAACCCGCACTACGAACCCGCCCTGCGCCCGCTCACAGGGCGCGACGCCCCCGTGGCTGACTGGTTGGCCGAACACGGCTCAGTCGAAAAAATGGCAAGCCAAATCACCGACTTCATGAACACTTGGCTGCCTGACCTGAACCAAGACCACCGCAGCTATGTGACCGTGGCCATTGGTTGCACAGGTGGGCAGCACCGTTCGGTCTATTTGGTGGAGTTGCTGTCCAAGCGCTTTGCCAAAGAATGGGTCACGCTCAAGCGTCACCGCGAGTTGGACGTTGCACCTTAACCTGCTAACAGCTTGCGAATAGGCGCAGGCAATCCCAATACGGGCCAATCAGTCTCTGCCACCCACTGCCCTTCTCTCATCGCAGCCCCCAACTTCACAGCGCTTGGCAAACTCAGCTGCACGGGATGCAAGTGCAAGTCTTTGTGCGTCAGCACATGCTTGAACACCGCACTTTCATGCAACTGCGTGTGGTGCTTGGATGGCAAGGCGGCTAGCAAGGCATCAAAACTTTCAAACACAGGCAAGCAATACAAGCCTGCCCATACGCCTGTTTGCGGGCGCTGCATCAGCCACACATCGCCATCACGCGTGACGGCGTGCAACAACCACAACTGCTCAGACGTGCGTTTGAGTTTGCGTGTTTTGACGGGATAGGCTTCGGGCTGGCCTTCCGCCTTGGCCGCGCAAGCATCGACCACAGGGCAATGCGCGCACTGCGGTTTTTTAGGCGTGCACACAGTCGCCCCCAAATCCATCACACCTTGGGTGTAGCGCGGCATGGCGTTGGTCACATCTCGTTGGGGCAACATGGTTTGGGCGATGGCCCAGAGTTCTTTCTCGACCTTCGATGAAGCCAAATCTTCTTTGAAGCCCAAATAGCGGGTGAGCACACGTTTGACGTTGCCATCCAAGATGGCAATCGGTTCGCCAAAGCACAATGAGGCCACAGCAGCCGCAGTGGAGCGCCCAATGCCGGGCAAGGTTTGCAAAACCTCAGCGCTGCGCGGAAACACACCGCCATGCAACGCCACCACGTCTTGTGCGGCACGGTACATGTTGCGAGCGCGGCTGTAGTAACCCAAGCCACTCCACAAGCCCAGCACCTCGTCTTGGTGCGCGGCTGCCAAATCAGCCACCGTGGGGAAACGGGTCATGAACCGCGCAAAGTACTCGCGTACTGTCACCACTTGGGTTTGTTGCAACATGATTTCCGACAGCCACACGACATACGGGTCTTGCGTGTTTTGCCACGGCAGGTCGTGACGGCCATGTTTTTTTTGCCACGTCACCACGGTGTCGCCAAAGCTGTTTTTCTTTGTCATGATTTTTGGCATACGGGGCAGTAATAGGTGGAGCGCTGGCCTTGTTGGATGCGGCGAATGCTGGTGCCACACACGCGGCAGGGCTCACCCACGCGATCGTACACATGGGCTTCGAGTTGAAAGTAACCGTTTTTGCCATCGGCGGCAGAAAAGTCGCGCAAGGTGCTGCCGCCTTTTTGCACCGCACGTGCCAACACGTCCATCACCGCCAAGCGTAGCTTTTCTGCGCGGGGGCGGCTGATGCGATCTGCACGTGTGGTGGGGCGAATGCCCGCCAAGAACAAAGCTTCAGAGGCATATATATTGCCAACACCCACCACCAGCTCACCGGCCAACAGCACTTGCTTGATGGCAGATTTGCGTTTGCCCAAGCCTTGATGAAAAGCCTCAAGTTCAAAACCACCGTTCAATGGCTCCACGCCCAAGTGCCCCAACAGCTTGACGGCCTCGACGCTTTGCTCGCTGGGCGCATACACAACCGCGCCAAAACGGCGCGGGTCGTTCAGGCGCAGCAGGCCTTGGGTAGTATCTAAATCGAAGTGATCATGGGCCTGTGGTGCGCTGCGGTCATTGCCAAACAGCAAACTACCCGACATCCCCAAATGCCACAGCAGCAGTCCTTCATCCAAATCGACCAGTAAATACTTGCCACGTCGTCGCACGCCTAACACCTGACGACCGATCAACGACTTGGGCTCAGAGCCCAAAGGCCAACGCAAAGGCTTACCCACACGCACCGCAGTCACGCGCGCGCCAGCAATGCGGTCAGCAAAGCTCAAACGAGTCACTTCGACTTCGGGTAATTCAGGCATAGACGGGGAAGAAAAATTAGTCAGCGATTATGATGCGAGGATGAAATTCCCCTTGTCCGCTGCACGTCTTTGGGCCTTGCGCCTTGCGCTCTTAACGGCCGCGTCTTGCGCCGTTCCCGTCACAAGCCACGCCCAAGCCAGCGAAACTGACAAAGCCGAAAACTCAGCCATGAGCGGCGAGTTGCTTTACGAAATTTTGTTGGGCGAGATGAACCTGCGCCAAGGCGAACCCGCTGCTGGCTTCTCACTCTTGCTCGATGCGGCTCGCAAATCTAACGATGTGCAGCTGTATGACCGCGCGGTGGAGATTGCGCTGCAAGCCCGTTCTGGCGATGGCGCATTGATGGCGGCCCGCTCTTGGTCTCAGGCATGGCCACAAGACCGCAAAGCCAACAACCAAGTGCTGCAAATTTTGTTGGCACTGAACCAAGTGGCTGAGAGCTTGGAGCCATTGAAAAAAGAAATCGCCCTCGCCCCCGATGCCGAACGCGATGCGATCATCAATTTGATTCCCCGCCACTACGCACGCGTGAGAGACAAAAAACGCGCAGCCAACATCGTTCAACAAGCGCTTGAACCTTATCTGAACAAAAGCAACACCACAGGCGCTGTCGCTTGGACCAGCTTGGGCCGCATGCGTTTAGCAAGCAACGAGATGACCAGCGCTTTAGACGCCGCCAAAAAAGGCCAAGCTGCTGACAACAAAGCACAAGGCCCTACGCTACTGGCCATGGAGCTGATGGGCAAAAAAGTAACCGAAGCCGAGCTGCTGGTGCAACAAGGCTTGCGCAAACAAGATGGCACCGAAATGGCCATGAGCTATGTACGCGTGCTGATTGAGCTGGAACGTTACAAAGAAGCCACTGAACAACTGCAAGCCATCACACGCAAAGACTCAAAGCTAGCTGATGCATGGCTGGTGCTGGGCTCGTTGCAATTTGAGCAAGGGCAAGACAAAGAAGCCGAAGCCTCGCTGGCACGCTACGTCAGCCTTGCCAGCAAAGCCCCTACCAACAACAGCACGCGCGGTTTGAACCAAGCCCAAACACGCCGCGCTGCGCTGCTGGCTCGTCAAGGCAAGATGGGCGAAGCACGTGAATTGATTCATCAAATTCCCGCCCACAACGCAGACGAGCAACGCAGCCGCGTGCTGGCCGAGGTGCAGCTTTTGCGCGAGCATCGCCAATGGCAAGCCGCTTTTGATTTGTTGGCGGCCAACAGCGGCGAAGACACCGATTTGGTTTACGAGCAAGCCATGCTGGCCGAAAAGCTCAACAAACTCGATGACATGGAAAAGCTGCTGCGCCAAGTCATCGCGCAAAACCCCAGCTACTACAACGCCTACAACGCCTTGGGCTTTTCACTGGCAGACCGCAACATTCGCCTGCCCGAAGCCAAACAACTCATCGTCAAAGCACTCACTTTTGCACCGGACGATCCCTTCATCACCGACAGCCTGGGCTGGGTGGAGTTCCGTTTGGGCAACTTGGACTCGGCTTTGAGTTATTTGCTAAAGGCCTACAAAGGCCGAGCAGATGCTGAAATTGCCGCCCACTTGGGCGAAGTGCTGTGGAAGATGAAGCGCCAAGACGAAGCCGTCCAAATTTGGCGCGAAGGTCTGAACACCGCCCCCAACAATGAGACCTTGCAAGAAACATTGCAACGCCTCAAACCCGCGATGTAAACCATGCGCGGTTGGTGGCTTGCCCTGTGCATCGGATTCACGCTAACTGGGTGCGCCACGCCCAGCCGTACCTCCAAGCTTTTCAATGCAGAACAGACCAACAGCCCTGAATGGCAAGGCCGCATCAGCGTGCAAGTGTTGGGCGCCTCCCCCTCCTCCATGAGCGCCAGCTTCTCTTTGCGTGGTGACGCCAAAAACGGTGAACTGGATTTGTATTCCCCCCTAGGCACCACACTCGGTGCATTGCAATGGACACCGCACGTGGTGCAACTCAGCGATGGCGGCAAGCACCAATACTTCAGCTCGTTGGCCGAACTGACAGAAAAAGCCACGGGAGCCGCCTTACCCGTCGATGCGCTCTTTGACTGGCTGCAAGGCCGCGATGTGCAAGCCACAGGCTGGCAAGCAGATTTGTCTGCCGTATCGCAAGGGGCACTCACCGCACGCCGCACCAGTCCTGCACCCGAAGTGACGCTGCGCATCAAACTCGACCAATAACCATGCGCTCGCTCCACCACGTCTTAGCCCCTGCCAAGCTCAACCTGTTTTTGCACATCACAGGTCAACGCGACGACGGTTACCACCTGTTGCAATCGGTCTTCATGCTGATTGACTGGTGCGACACCCTGCACTTTGACGTGCGCGACGATGGTGTGATCGAGCGTGAAGACCTCACGGTCGCGCTGCCAGCGGATGACTTGGTCATGCGTGCCGCGCAATCGCTGCAACGCGTCAGCGGCACACATTTGGGCGCACACATCGCGATTGAAAAACACATTCCTGCACAAGCAGGCATGGGCGGCGGCTCCTCAGATGCAGCCACGACCTTGTTGGCACTGAACCGTCTATGGGGTTTGAACTGGCCGCTGTCCAAACTCATGCCTTTGGGTTTGGCCTTAGGTGCCGATGTGCCATTTTTCTTGGGTGGCCACAACGCTTGGGTGGAGGGTATTGGCGAACAAATCACGCCGTTGGGTTTAACCACCGCACGCTTTGCCGTGGTTAAACCCAACGCAGGCTTAGAGACTGCAAAAATTTTTCGTCACCCAAAGTTGGAACGGGCCACAGAAACTGCTACAATGTCGGTCTTCGCTGTTGATCCTTATGGCTTTGGCCGTAATGACTTGCAGCCAGTGGCTCAGGCGCTGTGCCCAGAGATCACCGAAGCCCTTGAGTGGTTAGGTTCTTATGGATTAAGCCCACGCATGACCGGTTCTGGCAGCGCAGTATTTGCCCAGTTACCCAATGGCGTGCTGATTGACTCAGCCCCAAACGGCTGGCAAATGCGGATTTGCAGCAATATGGCAGTTCATCCACAAGCGGGATGGACAGCTAGCGAGAGTTAACGGTTGGTCGCTGCAAAGCGGTTGACCTGTGTAGGGGATTCGCCAAGTTGGTTAAGGCACCGGATTTTGATTCCGGCATTCCGAGGTTCGAGTCCTCGATCCCCTGCCAAATTTTTAAAAGCACATCCGTGCCAGGTTTGCAAGTGACGACTTATTGCGTCATTGGTCTTGAAGCGAAAGTCATACGTCATCATGTCGAACCACACACCCGACTTCATGGTCTTTACCGGCAACGCCAATCCCACTTTGGCCGCCGAAATTGCAACCCACCTTGGCATCGAAGTTGGCGCAGCCCATGTCGGCCGCTTCTCTGACGGCGAAGTCACCGTCGAAATCAACCAAAACGTCCGCGCCCGCGATGTGTTCGTGGTGCAAAGCACTTGCGCTCCCACCAACGAAAGTTTGATGGAGTTGCTGATCATGGTTGACGCTTTGAAGCGCGCCTCAGCAGAACGCATCAGCGCGGTCATCCCCTACTACGGCTATGCCCGTCAAGACCGCCGTCCTCGTTCAAGCCGTGTGCCCATCTCCGCCAAATTGGTGGCTGATTTGCTGCAAACCGCTGGCGTGGCCCGCGTGTTGACCATGGACTTGCACGCTGACCAAATTCAAGGCTTCTTCAATGTTCCGGTCGACAACATCTATGCTTCACCTGTGTTGTTGGGCGACTTGCGCACCAAGAACTACGACGACTTGATCGTCGTGTCACCCGATGTGGGTGGCGTGGTGCGTGCCCGCGCTTTGGCCAAGCAACTCGGTTGCGATTTGGCCATCATCGACAAGCGCCGCCCCAAAGCCAACGTGTCTGAAGTGATGAACGTCATTGGCGACATCGAAGGTCGCAACTGCGTGATCATGGACGACATGATCGACACCGCAGGCACTTTGGTGAAAGCCGCTGAAGTGTTGAAAACGCGTGGTGCCAAAAAGGTCTACGCCTACTGCACACACCCCATCTTCTCTGGCCCTGCGATTGAACGCATTGCCAAAGGCGATGCCCTCGACGAGGTCGTGGTGACCAATACCATTCCTTTGAGCGAAGCTGGTCGCGCCTGCAAAAAAATCCGCCAACTCACCGTAGCTCCGTTGATCGCTGAAACGATCCAACGCATTGCCAGCGGCGAGTCGGTCATGAGCTTGTTCTCCGACCAAGACCAGCTGTTCTAAACAGCGATTCAAGTCGTCGAACATCAACCCCGGGCTGCATTCATGCAGCCTATTTTTGAAACTGGAGCCACACTGGTCGCGGTGGGTTCTTACTGGAGTTAATTATGAAATTTGTCGCTTTTGAGCGCGCGAAGCAGGGAACGGGTGCGAGCCGCCGTCTGCGTATCACTGGCCGTACACCTGGCATCGTCTACGGTGGCACCGCTGAGCCTTCATTGATCGAAATCGATCACAACGCCTTGTGGCACGCTTTGAAGAAAGAAGCTTTCCACGCTTCTGTCTTGCAAATGGAATTGAACGGCAAAACAACCGAAGTGTTATTGCGCGATGTGCAATACCACCCCTACAAGCAACTCGTGTTGCACATCGACTTCCAACGCATCGATGCCAACACCAAGATGCACAAGAAAGTGCCATTGCACTACAGCGGCCAAGAAGAGTCTCCAGCATTTAAGCAAGACAACTGCTTGATCACGCACGTGGCCACCGAATTGGAAATCTCTTGCATGCCTAAAGAGTTGCCAGAGTTCATCGCTGTGGACTTGAGCAAGTTGACCAAAGGTCACTCTTTGCACGCCAGCGACATCGCCTTGCCAAAAGGCGTGACAGCTGTGATCCATGGCAAAAACAACCCGGTGTTGGTTTCTGTTGTGGCACCTAAAGCTGAAGCTGAAGCGCCTGCTGCAGCGCCAGCAGAAGACAGCAAAAAGAAAAAGTAATCTCTTTGTAGATTGCTGCAACGGCCCACCTTGGTGGGCCGTTTTCATTGGTGTGCACTCATTGATAATTCACACATGATCAAGCTCCTTGTTGGCCTCGGAAACCCCGGCCCTGAATACGAAGCCACGCGTCACAACGCCGGTTTTTGGTGGATAGACACCATCGCACGCGACCTCAAGGTCACACTGCAACCGGACCGGGCCTACCACGGCTTGGTCGCCCGCACCTCGGTCAAAGGCGAGAACGTGTGGCTACTCGAACCTCAAACCTTCATGAACCTCTCGGGCAAGTCGGTGGGGGCATTGGCGCGCTTTTTCAAAATTCAGCCGCAAGAAATCTTGGTGGTACACGACGAGTTAGACATCACACCTGGCGAAGCCAAACTCAAACTCGGTGGCAGCCATGCTGGCCACAATGGTTTGCGCGACATCCATGCACAGCTCGGCACAGACCAATACTGGCGACTGCGCATTGGCATTGGCCACCCCGGTGTGAAATCAGAGGTTGCGAACTGGGTGCTGAAAAAACCAGCACCCGATCAACGCACCGCCATTGAAGACTGCATCACACGCACCAGCTTGGCCTTGCCGCATTTGCTTGCGGGCGACATGGTGAAAGCCACGCAAATGATTCACACCGCCAAGCCGCCCCGGCCCAAACCACCTCGGCCGGCCACGC
>JACCDX010135152.1_pt1 | contig 16905 bp, 15 predicted proteins | sample 7449681 | NCBI WGS metagenome assembly JACCDX01 (sample SAMN15323450, study PRJNA562643) | freshwater metagenome | isolation source: river surface water | place: USA:Blue River Watershed | collected 2017-08-18 | reverse complement strand
TGATCGGAATGTCACCATGCACATGGATTTCAAACGCAGCGTGGTCGTGGTTCATGGTGTTCTCTCCTGGTGCCCCGAGCCGGAATCGAACCGGCACGCCCCTTTTCAGGAAGCGGCGGATTTTAAGAGCAATGATTCCGTCTGAGTGCAAGCATTCATGCGGGTTTCAGCGCCCCAGAACCCTTTGTGTCACACTTTGTGCAACGCACGCTTGGGCGAAAAACTTACTTTCTTGAGCGTAGATTATGGGGGAGAACTGAGCGTAAAAACTGTGCTGTTCCATTTGGAACAAGCATCAATGCAGGCGCTGTGCTTTTTTACGATGACTCGCTAGATGTGTTTCGATGAAACCCAAGTGTCACTGATGCGACAATAGAAGTATGGCAGCTGACTTGAGTCAACTCCCCCTCTCAACCTGAGTTATATATTACAAAAATTAAAATTGTTGCATTCACTAAAACCACATGGCAGACAAACAGAAACCTCTTGTCAGCGCGGCAGAACTTGATGCGCTGATTATGAGTTGGGGCGAAAACCCCACAGCACCACCTATTGACAAGTACTTCCCTCTGAGGTTTTGGTTTCTTACTCTAGTTTCCTTCTCCTACAGCATGTGGCTGCTCTTCTTTACAGAGAATGTCGCCATGCGTATGACTTCAGATCCATCTGAAATTATCAGGATGAGTCGATTTTTGTATTTTAGGGGTTGGTTCATACTTATCGCAATTATTGTTGGATTGTATTCTTACATCAATAATTGGTATTTGGGAATTACTTTCCTATCTATGTTTTCGGTTGGATGTGTGAATTTCACATTCGACCTGTTCAACATATACGCCGAAGTCCTTAAAAATCCTTCGCCAAGAATAACGGCAATGTTCACGCTCAGAATTATTGGTCTTTGGTTTATATTTTTAGCATTCAAAAATTCAAGCCGAATACCAGAATTAAAGGACCGATTCAACCCTCTTCTACCTTTTAGAAAAGTTTAAATGAATCACGACAATAAAATAAAAACATGCCTGAACTGTTCATATCTTCTTTTTTCAGATTCATCAAGTTCAGGCTATCGATGTGGAAAAACATATTTCAGCATCGCCCCCATCGAGCGCAGAGTTGGACGAATGGATATGTATCCTGAAGTAGAACCCATCGATAACTGTGGCGAATGGAAACCTCAGAACACCATTAAATAACCACAGTGAGCGCAAAAGTGCAGAGCAGTAGAAATCACTTTGGTGTCGCCATTCTCAATTTTTCTTGTGCCTTTGACAGCCCAACCTGCGCCTTTTTCAATTTAGCCTGTTGGTTCAATCGCTTCGCTTGGTCAGCAAGGGATTTCACTTGCAATTCCTGAGGACTAAGCGTCTTGGTCCCCTCTGCCATGCTCTCATGCATGGAGACCTGACCAATATTGACCACAGCATCTTTGCCAAAGACATGGCGCATCAGGAACTGCGCCTGAGCCATTGATTCAGCACTGACCATCGTTTTGACGGTCATGCTCCCACTGTCATTCTTAACCCTGACAGTGACCTTGAAGTGATGTAGGTCGTTTTGAAATTCTGAAAAGCGCATGTGAGTATTTAGCCCACATGCCCTTGTCACTTCTTAAATCGAGCCTTGACCACATCGCTTGCTGTTCCAATTTGAACATCAAGTTCACCACCCTCGACAGCACCACGAATGGTCTGCAAGACCTCAAGCAATGATTGGTCATCATTGACTTCGATGGCATTTTTGCCCTTCATCAGTTCGATGACTTTCGAGCCATAGCGCAATTGCAGAACCTTCTTGCCGTTGCTTGATGTGAACCACATAGGACGAACGGCGCGTTCAACAGTGATGGATCGAACATCGCCTGTCGCCTCGTCAGTGACCTTGCGCTGACGCTTGACAACATGCACTGTTCCATTTTGAACAGCCTGACAGAGCAGGATCTGCTCATCGATTTTTCGGATCAATTTCTGACGACGAAATTCGATAGGGTCAGCATGGCTCTGACGCTTCGCATTGACCATTTTCAGGCTTGCAAGTAGTGCGCTCATTTCAATCTCCTTCATATATTGATGAGTGAAGACGAGCCTATTGCCGTGCGCCATTGATTCCTAGTCCATGTCGTTTGGTTTTCTTGCTGAAATATTTGGTTTTGGATGGATTGGCATAAATAAATTTATGACCACTTTATCTGACCAACTTCAAAATGACTTCACAGCACGAATCAATAAATTTCGTGACGAGCATGAAGCATGGGCAATGACCCATGAGCATCACATCACTCATGCTGTGACATTGACCTTCGACATACATCGCCTGTGGCGTGCATTGCACAAGGGCGAAATCTCAAAGTCATTGCATCACCCTGATGTACTTGAATTGCTTCACGGCAGCATGAGGTATTTCAAGATGAAGTTGGACAAGTCACTTTATGGAAACAGGCGAGGTAGGTTGCTCTTCGTCCCAGTTCTTGAGGGATTGAATAATGGTCAAAAACCCCACTACCACTGCCTACTAGGTGTGAGCGAGGATCGATTCGATGTGGTCGAGTCAAAGGTCAAGGCGATGTGGGCTGATGCGCCGTTTGGCGGTCATCAGGTCGTAGTCAAACCATATAGGGATCATGGATGGGTTGGCTATACAACTAAGAACGCACTGTTCATTAACAGGGAGAACATTGATTGGATGAATGTTCTTCTACCTGCATGTTCCCCATCGCCTGCTGAGTGATTGCTCCTTTCGATGTGGCGAGAAGGGTCTGTTGACCCTTTAATAGCGGAGCCATGTCTTTTTCTGTAAGACCGCAATCAATCGAACATGGTCAGCATGAGCGTCATGGTCATGGTGTTGCGTCAGGCAGACGGATTGATGCAAGTCTCGGGGCTGCGCTAGCAAGCGCAACGAATAAACAGGTCTGCTAGCGCAGAGGCACGCAGGCAGTCATGCTGATACGACAGGACCTGTCAGATCCACACACAAGCGCACATCGTCGGTCCCACGACACAAAGCATGTCTCTGCGTCCCAAACGCTCTGATCCACAAACCAAAGCAAATATCGATTTCCATTGGTTCTGAGGTAAGTCGTTGAATTTCTTGGGAATCCAAAATTTCGCCTGAAGGCTTGTCCGACCGAACCAAACGGTAGCAAACTGACTTGCACTAAATATTTGATTCGTAAGGAAATCGCACATGGCACAAGCAAAAGTTCTGAATGAGAAAGAGGTCCGTAAAGTTCTACTTTATATCGCATCACGCAAGCACAGCACACGCAACCGTGCCATGTTCGTGGTTCTCAACGCTACGGGTATGCGAGTGGGTGAACTCGCTGCCCTGCGTCTATGCGATGTGCTGACTAGCACAGGTGAAATCGTTGAAGAAATTCGTCTGTCAGCGGATCAGACGAAAGGTTCACGGGGCAGGACTGTCGTGCTGTCAGTGAAGGCACAGGAAGAAATCAAGAACTACCTGCAAACCCGTTTCAAATTGAAAGACTTATTGGCAGTGACGATGACAGACACCAATCGTGCCTTGTTCACAACACAGAAAGAACCCAACAGGGGCTTCACATCATCAACACTTGCGCAGCACTTCCATTACATCTACAAGGGCGCAGGCATCACGGGCGCATCTTCCCATTCCTCAAGAAGGTCGTTCATCACGAACTTGGCAAACATGGGCGTGTCAGTTCGTGTCTTGATGGAGTTGGCAGGTCACAGGTCGCTTGCTGTCACACAGAAGTACATTGATGTGAACCCATCCATGATGCGCAAGGCAGTCGAGTTGCTTGCCTGACCGTCAATAGTTTTTACGGTCAACCATCGCTATTAGGAAACTGCCCCTTTGATGTGTTGGCGATGATCGACCTCGCTGTATTTACATAGCGACTGACAGTCATGGTCATCGTGTTGTGCTTCATGCGAGTGTCATATTTATTGTCATCACGGCTTGGCATCGCAGAGGGAACGAGCTTCAAGTCTTCGCCAATAGCCCACAGTGGCTTTCTGTCACTCTTAGGCAATGATTCGTTCAGTGTCACAGCGTCATAGACCATCAACATTCGCTTGAGGTTGTGGACGCTGAAATTTCGATGCAATGGATAGCGAGCCGTACTTGCCACCTTGCCCATTGCTTTGCGCCCTCGCCTTCCCTTGTGACCTGTTTCATCTCGTTGGAGCAACTTGGCAAACATGCTCTGCAATTTGCGGCGACCAATGGTCAGATTGACAGCAACCACAAGAGTTTCATCGTTCCACAGTCCATTTAGGTCTGAAGGACCGTCAATAGTTTTGACGGTCAAATCAGATTGACGCTCAGCGAATAGGTATGTACCTCGCTGTAATGAACCACCCCACCATGATCTGAATTCGTCTCCTCTCACATCGCCAAAGTCCTCATATAGCGATGCAAGAGCCCCCTCTCCATTGCAATCACAGCAATGTAGGTATTCAGAATTCCTTTTCAGATAAGCCCACCACCAATAAAACACGCTTCGCTGCTGAAGGTGCATGGGCGATGGCTTGCTCTTGGTGCCAATCAGTGGATGTAAGGCAAGAAAGTGACTCTTCATCGTTAGATCATATCAAGTAATTTGCATCCTATTTCTTGCTGCCTAAATTTTAATCAGCACGAGGTACTATATGTCTGTTGATGAGAAATAAATGAATTCGATTCAACATTTCTAAACTAACTGAAAGGCAAAAAAATGCAAATCAATACTCAATCTTCTATGATTCCTGCTATCACTTACAAAGTGAATACCACAAGCGTCAATACTTTTGACGCTGAATTGAAAGATAAAATTTCTTTCACACAACTGCCATCTAATAAAATTAATGCAGCGACACTTCAGCCCATGGCTGTATTTGAGAAAGACAAAGAAATTGCTGCAATCGTAAATGCTGCTGAAGCAATTACGACTGAGCATGATAATTATCAAACTCAATTCGTTGAGGGGGGACGCAAGGCGCTTTATGAAGTTTTGTCTAAAATTTACGCACTTGCACTACAAATCAATATCAGCGACTATCGAGACTCAATTCTGAAGGAGCTTCGCAATCAGCTTAGCTTGAAAAAGAAAATCAAAACTCAGAAGAATTCGAACGCAATCACGATGCTTGTGCGATGGGTTGTGGGTGCGAATCGTCAGACTGCTCACAACTACAGCAAAGCACTGCAGGCAGCATTCAATGACAACATCACTGCTCAGAACATTTCTGCATACTTCACTGATCGTGGTGGTCTTCAGAGCGTGAAGTCAGATGGTCAAAAGAAAGTAAATGAAGCAAAAGTTGCTATCAGTAACGAATTTGAACGATTCGTTCAAAATGTCGACAAAAATTTCAAAGGATATTCAAATACAAAAGTTGAGTGGACTGAGGAAATTTATGGCGAAGCTACGACTACTGAAATGATGATTCTTGGAGCATGGGGAGGTGGCAGTAATTTCACAGGTTATCGTGCTTTTCATTTGAGCAAAGATGCTTATCATAAAATCTGCAATATTCTTGCATCAGAGGTTTTCAAAAATCAAAGCATTGAGGTGGTTAGCGAATTCATCGACAATGAGAGCAAGTCTCACTATGAGATCGCTAGAAGCAAAGAAAATGCATGATTGATGCAAAACTTTCTAAATCTCGCAGAGAAATCTGCGAGATTTTTTTATTTAATCCTCATATCAAGCGTCAATAGTTTTGACGCTAAGAGATGATAGTCAACGCATAAGCACGCCACAGAGCGTGTTTTTTTGCGTCTAGTGCCCTAGTCTCAACTTGGGCAGAAAAACGCTCACAGGGGCTGTATTCAGGTCCTAGACGTTGTCTTCGATGTAAGCGACAGTTCTTTCTGCTCCCTCTTTGCCAACTCTTTGCTGCCCGCGATCTGCGCTGCCTTGTCACGGAGCAGCAACTGACCATAGTGGTCCTCGATCATCTTGACGCTTGTACCCATGTGACGAGCAAGCGTGTACACAGTCATACGGTCATAGGTCAATGCAAAAGTGGCGTACATGTGGCGAAGGCTATACAGCGTTCGAGGTTTGCCTGTGGCTTTGTCAAGCAGCAAGTCCACTCGCTCCAAGTACCTCGTGAACATGCGACCAAATGTTGTCGTCATGTCTTTCCATATCTCCTTGCCACTTCGATCTTTTCCCTTGACCCTAAAGACATATTGATCCACACGCTTCTTCAAGAAATCCTCGAAGGACATGCTCGCCCACTGAGGATTCATCTTGCGAAGCCTGTCAAAGTATCTGATGGCGCCGTGGCGGACAGTCACATGACGCTCACCTGTTTTGCCATTGACAGTGATGCCCAAGAACTTTCCGTCTTTGGTTTCGAAGAAGTACACAGAGTGCCACTTGAGATTCATGGCTTCAGTTCCAGGTCTGATGCCTGTGTGAGCAAGGATCAAGATGTAATCACGCAAGACATGACGCAATGTTGATTCATTGCCCTTTCGTGCATCATGGACCCACTTGCCAAGCCCACGATGCAATGTGGTGTACTCATCAACGGTAATAGTGGGTCGCTTTTCAGACTTGACGCCATCGTTCCGAAGCATGGGCACTTGATGCTTCGACATGTATCCACGCTCCATCGCTTCATCGAAGACTCGATTCAATGCTGAGTTGTGGTTGTTGATGACACTTGCGCTTGGGACTTTGCCCATCTCGACAATGCGCCACTTGTCGAATTCATGCAGCACACCACCATCGATGCGATCCACATTGTGGTTGCCCATGAAAGGGATCAGATATCGATTGATCGCTTGAATGTAGGTCTTGTATGTCGCCTTACCTTGATTCGCCTTCTGCAAATCTTCCATACGATGCACAGCGAGTTTCGCCACTGATTTGAAGCGTTTGTTGACCACAGGCAAGTCGTTCTTTTCGCGGAACCAAGCGTTGGTCACGATATCGACAGCCTTGTCTTTCGCTTCGTCAAGGTCACCGCACTTTGTGGTTTGACGCTCCCACTTGCCATACGCTTTGTAGCGAACAGACCAAAACGGTGATCCCTCTCGCTTGTAGAGAGTTGCTTTGCCTTCGAGGATATGGACTGTGTCTTCTGATTTTTGGGGCATTTTTCGCTCTCAGTTGCTGAATATTTCAGCAAATTTCGTTGCACAAATCATAGAGTCCAAAATGATTTTGTGCAACGACTGTGCAACACCCTAAACAAGAAAAATGCGACTCCTCGACGTGGAAGGTCTTGGAAGCCGCATGGATACTGGTGCCCCGAGGGGGAATCGAACCCCCACGCCCCTTTTCAGGAAGCAGCGGATTTTAAGTCCGATGTGTCTACCAGTTTCACCATCGGGGCCTGTTTGAACCCGTATTGTGCCCTGAGAACGTCAGTGCATTGACGCGCCATTCTGGAGCCACTGCGCCAGACTGCGACACATCACGCAGGTGTAAGGGTGTGTTTCCAGACAGCTTCTGCCGGCCAAACCATTCCTAGAATCGACCGCAAGACGGTGTTGTCTTGCCCATGTCCGAAAGGGAACCCCATGCACAAGCCTCTGCGCAGCCTCGCTCAAGCCACATCACTGGCCCTTGCAGGCCTCTTGCTCTTGCCTTTGGCCCATGCTGAAAAGCCCGAATGGGCTGGTCATGGCAAGCCCGACAAGGAACACGAGCGTCGCCACACTGAACGCCGTGATAAAGAGCATGATGCTCGACAGTACGAACGGCGCGAACGTCATGAACTCGAACAACGCCGCGCCATGGTCGAATTGCGCTTCAGCGATGGGGACCGCCGGTTCATCCGCGACTATTACGGCGCACAGATGCGTGCTGGCTACTGCCCTCCTGGTCTGGCCAAAAAGAACAACGGCTGCCTGCCACCCGGCCAAGCCAAGAAATGGCACGTCGGCCAGCCCTTGCCGGCCGATCTGAGACGCTACCCCCTGCCCGCAGACGTGTTGATCCGTCTGCCCATGCCCCCTGCTGGTCACGAATTCGTGCGGGTCGCCTCGGACATCCTGCTCATCGCTGTGGGAACGAGCATGGTGATTGATGCCGTCGAAGACCTGGGACGCTGATCAGGCCGCTTGGATCAGATCTGTCCGACAGGAGAAAGTGGCGTGGCCTTCAGTGTGAAGCGGCCAGGCGCTGCAGCGCCGCCTCTTGGATGCTGGCCGCATCCACCCGGAAGAACGCCCGCAACGCGGCACGGGTGTCACTGCGGCCAAAACCGTCGGTGCCCAGCGTGCTGTAGCTGCGCCCATTCGGCACAAAGGCGCGGATGCTTTCGGGTACAGCACGCACATAGTCGCTGGCCGCAATCACCGGCCCCTGTGTCTGTGCCAGAAGCTGCCCGATCCAGGTCTGCGCCTGCGCCATGCCATCACGCGCCAGCTCGCTCCAGCTGGTGATGCTCAGCACATCCACGCCCACACCCTGCTGCGCCAGCTGCTGGGCCGCCTTGATGACTTCGGTCAGGATGGCGCCCGAACCGAGCAAAGTCACCCGCTGCCCCGCCTGCGGACCGTAAGAGGCAAACTTGTAGCCCCCGCGCAGCACACCCGCCGCCGCATTGGCCGGCAGGTCGGGCTGGGCGTAGTTCTCGTTCATCAGGGTGACGTAATAAAACACGTCCTGCTGCTCCACCAGCATTTCGCGCATGCCGGCATCCAGGATCACTGCCAGCTCCCCGGCAAACGCCGGGTCGTAGCTCTTGCAGTTCGGGATCGTGGCCGACACCAGATGGCTGGAGCCATCCTGGTGCTGCAGGCCTTCGCCACCCAGGGTGGTGCGACCCGACGTGGCGCCGAGCAAAAAGCCACGCGCCCGTTGGTCAGCGGCCGCCCAGATCGCATCGCCCACCCGCTGAAAGCCGAACATCGAGTAATAGATGTAGAACGGCAGCATGGCCGTGCCGTGCACGCTGTAGCTGGTGGCCGCAGCCGTCCAGCTGGCGATGGCACCCGCCTCGCTGATGCCTTCTTCCAGGATCTGGCCGTCCAGGGCTTCTCGGTAGCTGAGCACCGAGCCGATGTCTTCCGGGGCGTATTTCTGGCCCACGCAGCTGTAGATGCCGACCTGCTTGAACAGGTTGGCCATGCCGAAAGTGCGTGCCTCGTCGGCGACGATCGGGACGATGCGCGGCCCCAGCATGCTGTCCTTGAGCAGGTTGCCCAGCACGCGCACAAAGGCCATGGTCGTGCTCATCTCCTTGCCATCGGCGCGCAAGGCAAATTGCGCATAGGCCTCGATTGGCGGTACGGGCACCACATCGCAACGGGTCTCGCGGCGCGGCATGGCGCCGCCCAGGCGGGCGCGGTGCTCGCGCAGGTAGGTCATCTCAGGGCTGTCATCGGCTGGCTTGTAGAACGCCAGCCCCTTGGCCTGCTCGTCGGTGAGCGGCAGGTTGAAGCGGTTGCGGTATTCGATCAGATCCTGCTCGTCGAGTTTCTTCTGGCTGTGTGTGGTCATCTTGCCCTGACCGGCGCTGCCCATGCCATAGCCCTTTTTGGTGTGGGCCAGGATCACACTAGGTTGGCCGCGGTGCGCCGCCGCTGTGGCGTAGGCCGCGTGGATCTTCACCAGATCGTGGCCGCCGCGCTTGAGCCGGTCGATCTGCTCGTCCGTCATGCCCTGCGCCAGCCGGATCAGTTCTTCGTTCTGGCCAAAGAAGTTTTCACGGTTGAAGCGCCCATCCTTGGCAGCAAAGGTCTGCATCTGCCCGTCCACGGTCTGCGCAAACGCCCGCGCCAGTGCGCCCGTCGTGTCGCGTGCAAACAGGCCATCCCAGTCACTGCCCCAGACCAGCTTGATGACGTTCCAGCCGGCACCGGCGAACAGCTTTTCCAGCTCGTCGATGATGCGCCCGTTGCCACGCACCGGGCCATCGAGGCGCTGCAGGTTGCAGTTGACCACCCAGACCAGGTTGTCCAGCTTTTCGCGGGCGGCCAAGGTCAGTGCGCTCATGGATTCGGGTTCATCCATCTCACCGTCACCAAACACCCCCCAGACCTTGCGCCCTTCGCAATTGAGGATCTTGCGATGGGTGAGGTAGTGCATGAAGCGCGCGTGGTAGATCGAACTGATCGGGCCGATGCCCATCGAACCGGTCGGGAACTGCCAGAAGTCCGGCATGAGCCAGGGGTGCGGATAGCTCGACAAACCCCGGGCACCGTGCTCGGCCGCCGTGATTTCGCGGCGATAGAAGGACAAGTCCGTTTCCGTCAAACGCCCTTCCATGAAGGCGCGCGCATAAACGCCCGGTGCACTGTGCGGCTGGAAGAACACCAGATCGCCACCGTGCGCTTCGTTGCGGGCATGGAAGAAATGGTTGAAGCCGACTTCAAACAGGTCTGCAGCACTCGCGTAGCTGGCGATGTGCCCGCCCAGTTCGCCGTAAGCGGCATTGGCCCGCACCACCATCGCCAGCGCGTTCCAGCGCATGAGCGAACCCAGCCGCTCCTCGATGGCCAGATCGCCCGGAAAGGCGGGCTGGCGTTCGACCGGAATGGTGTTCACATAGGGTGTGACCCGCTCGGGTGACCAGGCCACCTGGGGGCCGCGGGCCCGGTGGGCCAGCTGGTCCAGGATGAAGCGGGCACGCTCGGCGCCCTCGGCTGCCAGCAGGGCTTCAAAAGCGTCCCGCCACTCGGCGGTCTCGTCGGGATTGGTGTCCGGGAAGTCGTTCAGGTTCATGGCTCCAGTGTAGAAAGAAGCCGACCAAACAGGATTCCGTTTTCATTTGCATGAAATGCCGTTTTCAGCACAAAATGTCGATATATGAAATTAGACGGAATAGATCTTCGGATTCTTAAAGAACTGCAGCAGGACGGCTCCTTGTCGAATGTGGAGCTGGCGCGCCGGGTGCATCTGTCGCCTTCACCCTGCCTGGCACGCGTCAAGGCCCTCGAAACCGCAGGGGTGATCCAGCACTACGTGGCCCTGGCCAACCCCAAGGCCTTGGGGCTGGACCTGAACGTGTTCATCAGCATCAGCCTCAAGGAGCAATCCAAACAGGCCCTGGCCGCTTTTGAAGAACGCATCGCCGAGCACGACGAGGTGATGGAGTGCTACCTCATGACCGGCGACAGCGACTACCTGATCCGGGTCGCCCTGGCCGACATTGCGGCCCTGGAGCGGTTCATCATCGATCAGCTCACCCCGATCCCGGGCATCGAGAAGATCCGCACCAGCTTCACCCTCAAACAGGTGCGCTACAAGACCGCCCTGCCCTTGCCCGAGACCACTTAGGCCGCAGCGGGCATCGGATGCAGATCCAGGCGCTGGCCGGCCTTGAGGATCTGGCTGGGCACGTCGTGGCCGATCAGGGCAGGAAGACGACCGGCGGCGGCCAGCAGGCGCGACAGATCCACACCGGTGTCGTAGCCCATCAGGGCCAAAGCATGGGCAATCTCTTCGGTGCAGACATTGCCCGAGGCGCCCGGCGCATAGGGACAGCCGCCGATGCCGCCAAAAGAGGCGTCAAAACGGTCAGCCCCGGCATCAATGGCCGCCAGCACATTGGCCAGGCCCATGCCGCGGGTGTTGTGGAAGTGCAGTGTCAGTTCGGTGTCGGGCCAGCGCTCGCGGAAAGCCTGCGTGAGCTGCGCCACCTGCGTGGGGTAGGCCATGCCGGTGGTGTCGCACAAGGTCACGCCGCGCGCGCCCAGCTCCTCCACGTAGCGGCGGCACCAGTCCAGCACGCCCTGCACCGGCACATCGCCCTCCATCGGGCAACCAAAGGCACACGACAACGACACGTTGATGGCCACACCTGTGCCCTGCACAGCCCGCGCCACCTCGGCCAGACCGGCAAAAGAGGTGTCACGCGTCATGCGCAGGTTCGACAGGTTGTGGCTTTCGCTGGCCGACATCACCAGGTTGAGTTCGTCTGCACGCGACTCCACCGCACGCTCGGCACCACGCACATTGGGCACCAGCGCGCTGTAGACCACACCGGGTTTACGGCGGATCTCGCGCAGCACCTGCTCGGCATCGCGCAGAGCCGGAATCGCTTTGGGCGACACAAAGGCCGTCACCTCGATCTTGGACAAACCCGCTTCAGACAAAGCATCGACCAAGGCGATCTTGTCCTCTGTGGGCACAAAGGCCGACTCGGCCTGCAGGCCATCGCGCGCGCCGACTTCCTGCAAGTGGATGCGGCGTCCTGCACCCTCCCAGACCTTGCTGTTCATGTTCATGCCACCACCTTGTTGTTGCGCAACTGTGCGATCGCCTCGGCACTCATGCCCAGTTCGGCCAGCACCGCATCGGTGTCGTCGCCCAGCTTGGGCGCCGACGAACGCACCTGCCCCGGCGTGCCCATCAGCTTGGGCACGATGCCTGGCACTTCGATCTCGTGGCCGTCGCGGGTTTTCTGCTTCAGGATCATGTCGCGCTCGCGGTAGTGCGGGTCTTCGACGATGTCCCTGGCGGTGTAGACGCGGCCGGCGGGCACGCTGGCTTCGCCCAGCGCGGCCAGCACATCGGTCACGCTGCGGCTTTGCGTCCACGCTTCGATCGCCGCATCCAGCTCCTGCACACGGGCGACGCGGCCGGCGTTGTTGGCCAGCTCTGGATCGTTACCCAAGTCGTCGCGCTCGATCACCTGCATCAGACGTTTGAAGATGCTGTCGCCATTGCCCGCGATCAGCACCACGCCATCGTCGCAGCGGTAGGCGTTGGATGGGGCAATGCCCGGCAGCGCCGAGCCGGCCGGCTCACGGACGGCGCCAAAGGCGCTGTATTCGGGAACCAGGCTTTCCATGACGTTGAAGACGGCCTCGTTGAGCGCCACGTCGATCACCTGCCCCTGTCCGCCATTGACCTTGCGGTGGTACAGCGCCATCAGCACGCCGATGGTGCCGTGCAGCGCGGCCAGCGTGTCGCCAATGGAGATGCCGCAGCGCACCGGCACACGGCCCGGCTCGCCGGTCAGGTGCCGCAGGCCGCCCATGGCTTCGCCAATGGCGCCAAAGCCCGGCAGGTCGCGGTAAGGGCCGGTCTGGCCGTAGCCCGAGATGCGCAGCATCACCAGACCCGGGTTGGTTTTGGACAGCGTCTCGTAGTCCATGCCCCAGCCTTCGAGCGTGCCGGGGCGGAAGTTCTCGATCAGCACGTCGGCTTGCGCAATCAGCTGACGGGCTATGCCCTGGCCTTCGGCGCTGCGCAGGTCCAGCGCAATCGAGCGCTTGTTGCGCGACTGCACCTGCCACCAGACGGAGGTGCCGTCTTGCAGCATGCGCCAGTTGCGCAGGGGGTCGCCTGCGCCGGGCGGTTCGATCTTGATCACGTCGGCGCCAAAGTCGCCCAGCGTCTTGGCGGCAAAGGGACCGGCGATCAGCTGGCCCATTTCCACCACGCGCAGGCCCTGAAGCGCACCGGGGGTGAGTTGCGGCATGTTCATGCTGTCGGTCCTCAGTCGATCGTGGCGCCAGATTCCTTGACGATCTTCGCCCAACGGGGCAGGTCGTCACGCACCAGTTGCGCAAACTGCTCGGGGGTGGACTTGAAAGGCTCGCAACCCACACCGGCCAGGCGTTCCTGCACGTCCTTGGATTCCAGCGCTTTGGCGATTTCCGCGTTGAGCTGCGTCACGATGTGTTTGGGCGTACCAGCGGGCGCAAACATGCCGTACCACGGCGTGGCGCCAAAGCCCTTGACCGTCTCGCCAATGGTGGGGGCATCGGGCAGGGCCGGCAGGCGCTTGGGGTTGACCACGCCCAGCACCTTCATCTTGCCAGAGCGGATGAAAGCGATCGACGAGGGCAGGCTCTGCACCGACACCTGCACCTGCCCGGCCACCAGATCGGTGGCAGCCGCCGAGGCGCCCTTGTAGGGCACATGGGTCATGTCGATGCCGGTGGCTTTGCCCAGCATTTCACCGATCAGGTGGTTGAGCGTGCCGTTGCCGGCCGAGCCGATGTTGATTTTGCCGGGCTGCTGCTTGGCCATGGTGATCAGTTCGGCTGTATTTTTGGCGGGGAACATGGGATTGGCCACCAGGACATAGCCAGCAGTGGCGACCGGGCCAATCGGCTCGAAATCCTTGATGGGGTCAAAACCCGTGTTCTTGTAGAGGGAGGGGTTGATGACCATGGAGCTGTCGGCGGTGATGAACAGCGTGTAGCCATCTGGCCTGGCGCGTGCAGCTGCCACTGTGCCCACATTGCCACCGGCGCCGGTACGGTTGTCCACCACGAAAGACTGGCCGGTCTGCTCAACCAGTTTTTGTGCGATCACACGTGCAATCGTGTCGTTGGCACCGCCGGCGGCGTGCGGCACGATGATGGTGACCGGCTTGGACGGGAATTTGTCCTGCGCCAGCACGGGGACAGAGACGGCCAGCGACAGGCCCAGAGCCAGAACGGTTCGGCGTGGTTGAAACATGAAGAAGTCTCCTCTTTGAGAATTGGAAAGGCTCAGGCAAAAAGCCAGGGGGTGTTCAGGCGCTGACGGGCTTCGTAGGCGCGAATGCGGTCGGCGTTCTGCAGGGTGATGCCGATGTCGTCCAAGCCTTCGAGCAAGCGATGTTTGCGGGTGGCGTCGATCTCGAACGACATCGACATGCCCGTGCAAGAACGGATCGTTTGCGAAGGCAGGTCAACCGCCAGGGTGTAGCCGGGGTTGTACTCCACCTCGTTGAACAACTGTTCGATCAGCTCGCTCGACAGCGTGATCGGCAGCATGCCGTTCTTGAAACAGTTGTTGAAGAAGATATCGGCAAAACGCGGTGCCAGCAGCACGCGAATGCCGTAGTCACTCAGCGCCCACACCGCATGCTCGCGACTCGAGCCGCAGCCAAAGTTCTCGCGGGCGAGCAGGATCTGCGCGCCACTGTAGCGTGCCTGGTTGAGCGAAAACGCCGGATTGCGTGGGCGCTGGGACACATCCTGCCCCGGCTCGCCACGGTCCAGGTAACGCCATTCGTCAAACAGGTTGTCGCCAAAGCCGGTGCGGCTGATCGACTTCATGAACTGTTTGGGGATCAGCGCGTCGGTGTCCACATTGGCACGGTCCACCGGCACCACCAGGGATTGCAGCTGGATGAAAGGCTTCATGCAGCCTCCAGTTCGAGGGGTTCAAGATCTTCGACCCGTGCCAGACGCCCCGCAATGGCTGCAGCGGCGGCCAGCGCCGGGCTCAGCAGATGGCTGCGGCCGCCCGGGCCTTGGCGGCCCTCAAAGTTGCGGTTGCTCGTCGATGCACATCGTTCACCAGGCGAGAGGCGGTCATCGTTCATGCCCAGGCACATCGAGCAACCCGGCTCGCGCCACTCCAGACCGGCATCCATGAAGATCCGGTCCAGGCCTTCAGCCTCGGCATGGAGCTTGACGAGCCCAGAGCCCGGCACCACCAGCGCCTGCACGATGTTGGCGGCCACGCGCCGGCCCTTGACGACGGCGGCAGCGGCACGCAGGTCTTCAATGCGTGCGTTGGTACAGGAGCCGATGAATACCTTGTCGACAGCGATCTCGCGCATGGGCGTGCCGGGCTGCAGGTCCATGTAGCTCAGCGCGGCGTGCATGCTGGCGCGGCGCACGGCATCCGGCTCATCCGCGGGGTCAGGTACACACCCGTCGATGCCCACCACCATGTCGGGCGAGGTGCCCCAGGTCACCATGGGCTGCAGTGCAGTGGCATCGATGTCGAGCAGGCGGTCGAATTCCGCCCCCTCGTCGCTCACCAGCGTACGCCAGGCCTCTACGGCAAGCTCCCACTGCACCCCTTTGGGTGCGTGGGGGCGGCCCTGCAGGTAGTCGATGGTCTTCTGGTCCACGCCTACCAGCCCGACACGAGCACCTGCTTCGATGGCCATGTTGCACAGGGTCATTCGACCTTCCATGCTCAGGCCACGGATCGCGCTACCGGCAAATTCGATGGCATAGCCCGTGGCTCCCGCCGTGCCCAGCACGCCGATGATGTGCAGAACCAGGTCTTTGGCCGCGACACCGGCCGCCAGTTGACCCTCCACACGCACCAGCATGCGTTTCATCGGTCGAATCGCCAGGCATTGTGTGGCCAGCACATGTTCCACATCAGAGGTGCCCACACCAAAGGCCAAGGCACCAAATGCGCCATGTGTGCTGGTGTGGGAATCACCGGCCACCACCGTCATGCCCGGCAGTGTGGCGCCCTGCTCAGGCCCCACCACATGGATGATGCCCTGCGTCATCTGTCCCAGGCCATGGAAAGCGATGCCGAACTGCCGACAGTTGATGCCAAGCTGACGCACCTGGGCCCGTGACATCGGATCCTCGATGGCGTCGATTGAGGTGCGCTGGGCGGCAACGGTGGGCACGTTGTGGTCAGCCACTGCGATGGTCGTTTCCCGACGCCAGGGCTTTCGACCCGACAGCCGCAGGCCTTCAAAGGCCTGTGGGCTGGTCACTTCGTACACCAGGTGACGATCGACATAGATGAGGGATTCTCCGTCCGCGGTCTCGTCTACCAGGTGGCTTTGCCAGAGTTTGTCAAACAGGGTTTGCGGTTTTTGTGTGGTCTGCATGGCTGCGGCGGCCTTCCATCGGAATGGCCCGCAGTCTAGAAAGAAGCTGTGTGCTGCGAAATGACCAGGACGACAAACGAGCTTTCGCGGATGGCGAAAGCACCATCCCGCCTCAACCCCGACAGGCCACCAGATGGTCCAGAAGGGTACGCACTGGCCTGGCCAGCGCATTCAGGTCACGCGCGCCCAGCAGCAGCTCGCGCTCCACCCAGGTGTCACTCAGCTCGATCAAGCGCAGACCCAGCGCCTGACCGAGCGGCTGCGCGGCGGCCACCGGCAACACCGCAATGCCCAGGCCGGCGGCCACCATCTGGCACATGGCATCGAAACTGCGCACATGGATGCGCAGGCGCAGCGGCTTGCTCAAGTGTCCGCTTTCGAGTTCAAGCCGCTGCGCCAATGAAGTGGACTGGGTCAGACTCACAAAGTCGTAATCCAC
>JACCDX011839214.1_pt1 | contig 16906 bp, 17 predicted proteins | sample 7449681 | NCBI WGS metagenome assembly JACCDX01 (sample SAMN15323450, study PRJNA562643) | freshwater metagenome | isolation source: river surface water | place: USA:Blue River Watershed | collected 2017-08-18 | reverse complement strand
TGTGAACCTTTCTCACATTTATCACCAACATTACAATCCTCAGTCCAATCATAAACTAAGGTAGAGTCTAAAGTAGAACGAACTTTTTTCAATTCACCGTGTAGATGAACAACTTTAGTCGACCCTGCTCTTTCGTGTAAATCATCAACATTTTGAGTAACAACAGTAACATCAAATTCTTTTTCTAAATCAGCAATTATTTTATGTGCAAGGTTTGGTTCAACATCTTTCATTTGAGCACGTCTTAAATTATAGAAATCAAGAACCTTTTGTCTGTCTCTTCTCCAACCATCAAGCGTAGCAACATCTTCTACTTTGTAGTTGTACCATAGACCATCATCACCTGTTCTAAAAGTAGCAACACCACTTTCAGCAGATACACCAGCACCAGTAAAAATTAAAATCTTCTTTTTTTCCATAATATTTTACAAATTTAATAAAATTAAGTCTAATAATAAAATTATTGATAACTTAATTAATAGAAACCATTCAGAACTTAATATATATCTACAAAAGAACTCTGATAAGTTAATGGCTACTTTTTCATCTGTAAAGATAAATAAAATTCTTGGTAAAATACTTAATACAGCGACATTCTCTCAACAACAACAGGCGTTGAATAGTATTAATGCGTTAATTAAGTCTAAGCCAAAATTAGTACCAAAACCACAACTTCAAGAATTAGGTAGCTCAATCAATACTGTCTATGTTGATCCATTAGCTGGATTGATAGCTGATCAGAATAAACCATTTTCTCCAAGAATCATAAATTGGGTTGAGCCTTACTTAATAAAGGGTATCAGATATACATCTTTTTACACAGAAGTAAATTCTGGATTAGCTGTTGGTGATAGAGTTTTTATTATAGGAGGTAACTATGATAGTGACTCTTTAATCAAAATTAACAAATATAGAAGAGGACGAGATGGGTACAAAGTTCTTTATATAGATAGATGTCAGGTAGTACTTGATATTGAATACACGGGTGCATTACCTTTCACTGAAGATATTCCTGATAATTTTATTCAAGTTCACTATGTTTCTGACGAGGCGGATTTTACTCAGGTAAACAGACAAACTACTACAAGAGATGGTGAATTTGATTATAAGTTTAATTACTATAATAATAATTTAATTTTCACAGACCAAGATTTCACAAACCCTCTTTTATCAACAGGATATGGTGGTAACTCAGGGTTAACATCATCACCTGGTTTTTTTGTAAGAAATTCATCCGTCAATTGGACTAATATTAGTTCAAGTATTATGTCTGGATCATTCTCTTATGCAAAAAGTATAACTTCAACATCATCAAATGATAGATTGAAAATTGTAAATAAAACATTTACCTACGGTGTAACTGAATTTGAAAAAGATGTTGTTTATAAATTTGAAGTAGGACCTACACAGTCAGTATGGGTACCAGATGTTAAGTATAAACAACCCTTTTTAAGTAAAACTAATTTTAGAGATGGTGACTTCAATGGAACTTGGAATGTTGGTATGTACGGTCATCCTAATTATAAAATAAGATGGAAAGGAACTAAATCTACTTGGAAAACAGGTACACTTATGAATACTATTTGGGAAAGTGGATTATTAGATTCGTCCTATACACTTCCACAAAGTTTTACAGCTGAGTTTGACCAATATGGAATAGCTTATCAAAAGTCTACTGGACCAAACAATAATGGAAAAGGGTATAACTTTATAGTTGATTCTAAAATCGAGTCAGCAACACTTAAAAATGCAAGTATCTATGACACAATTATAGGAACACAATCAAATTTATATTCTATTGTAAAAAATTATCTAACAGGTTCACAGTCTGATTATAAAGTAAAGGTTAATAAAGGTTACTTCGAGAAATGTACATTTTATAATGCCTCTATTACTAATTCAGAACTAAGAAAAACATTAAGTGTTAATACACTTCTTAATAACGTAAAATCTATAAACTCGAATTATACTGATTCAGTTTTAACAAAGTCTAATTATATCAGTGATTCAATTATAAAGATTTTAGGATATGATGAGTTTCCAATATCAGTTGATGTTTCATCAGGTTCTACTTTTAGCTCATCTTCAGCAACAACTCATAAAGTCTATAAGTTTTACATAGATAAATCAAGTTATGACCGTCTTAAGATGAAAGATTATTTTTATATTAAAGGTCTAAAAATAAATGACGGTAATAAAGAATTGATTCATCTTTTTGATAATAAATTTAATTTAACTTCTGGTCATCAGTATTCTGATTTTTACTATGATTCATCTGTGTCAAATTTACCTCAAGTTGGAACACCACCGGTAAATATTCAAGCTGAATCATTCTTTAAAAGAGGTCAAGAAATTACTTGTTTTTTAAGCACAAAAGAAGACAATAAATATATTTACAGTTCAGCAAATTCAAGTTCAGGACCAGTTTATACTAAAACTTTTGGATTAAATCCTAAAAGAAACTATTCAATTGATATAGTATTATCAATCGAAGACACTTATAATAATATCATAAGTGGATTAAACTATAATTATGATACAACTCTTACTATTGACACATTAGGAACATCATCAGTAGTTAGTTTAGGGAATATAATTGATGTAACAAATGCTTATGTCTTAGATTCCAATTTTGAGAGTGGTTTGATTGAAAATACCGATTGGCAAAGTGGAAATAATATAAATTATAGTTATGATTTAAATATTAATAAGTACTCTGTCCAAGGTGGAGTTTATAACCTAACTATTTTAACAGCTAGTTCAATAATAGTAGCGACTACATCTTACATGCCAAATCAACAAGAAACTCATCCAGAGTGGTTAAGTAAAACAGGAAGTGTAGTTTTCTTAAACTCATTAGATTATGACACCTCTGGTAGAATATTTTCTTATCAAATATCAGCTTCCGGTTCAGGATATACAAGTTCATCATATGTATTAGGTCAAGGCACTGGTATTGATTCTGTTTTTGAGATAACAGCAACCGATATTAATACAGTTTTATCAGCAACTGTTACAAATACTGGTACATCTTATACATTAGGAACATATACCAATCAACCAACTGGATCAACCGGTTCTGGAACTGGTCTAACTCTAAACTATACTGTTTCAGCGGGTGGTATAGTAGATTCTATTACAATAAATCAACCAGGTCTTGGATACCTTATTGGTGACCAGGTTTATATATTGCAACCAGGATATACAGGAACACAAGCTGTTGCTGAAATTGATGGAATAGATACGGGTGGTAATGTTATATCAGCTACATTAAGTTTTGGTGGATTATATTATGATACGGGTGAGTTAGTCACTTTGGTTGGTGGGAATAATGACTGTCAAATACAAGTTGTTTCAGTGACCGGTTCGCTTACTAGATTACCAGATGCTTACGAATTGTTAGACAATACAAATGGTAGATTAACTTTAAGAGAGGTATTTTCTGGAACAAATAGTGTACTTTCAAAATTACTTGATAGAGGTGTTTTGTCTTCGGTAGATATGGAAAATCGATATGGATATATACACACCTCTAAAATAAACAAATCTAAAATTAAATCAGGATTATTTAGAAGAAGTTATATAAGTAAATCATTAATAGAAAATAGTGATTTAAATACAGTGGACTTTGACTTCCAAAACTACGATAATATTAAAAATCTTATATTATCGGATATGATTTTCTCAAACCAATCAAACATATTAGGAAAAGCAACATACATATACTCATTCTTCAAACCAGGAAATGATGTTTGGAATAATGGTATAATATACAAATCTATATGGAATGGTGGAACATTCTCAAGAGGTCTTATCAAAGACTCAAGTTGGGATGGTGGTCAGTTTTTGACAGGTAGATTTTATCAATCAAAAAGTTTTGATGCAACACCAACAATAAATACTGAATTTTATTACATAAATAATTTAAGATCTTACTATAAAGACGGTCTTACGACTGCTACAATATCAAATAATAGAAATTCTTGGAAGAGTGGTAATTTCTTAAATGGTGAATTCGTTAAAAGTGATTGGGAAAATGGTGTATTTAAAAACGGTAGATTCTATAACTCTAAGTGGTATAATGGTACTTTTAGTAATGGTACTATTGGAGATGATAATATACCTAAAGAATTAACTAAATTTTATAACGGTACAATTCAATACGCAAATGTAAATAACTCAACAATTGTCGCAGATGATACTTCATATTATGGAAGCACAACACAAACAATAGATTGGAAAACAGGTGTCTTTAACTCGGGTTTATTTGGAACAAATATTCTACAAACAACAGCGTCAAATGCTGCTACATGGAACGATGGTGTTTTTAACGGTGGTGACTTTATCTCAGATGGTGTTTGGAAAACTGGTATATTTAATGCTGGTAAATTCATATCAGGATATAACTGGCAAAATAGTGCTGGTTCAATAACATTGATATCACAAACACAGTCAGATTATGCTTGGCAAGATGGAGAATTCAACGGTGGTGAATTTGGTAACGGAGACTATATTACAAATTCAACTTGGTTTACTGGTGAGTTTAATGGTGGTGTTTGGAAAGGAAAAGTTTGGAATAAAGGAGTATTTACTAAAGGAGAATTTAAGGGTGGTGCAACATACTCAGCAGTTGGTGGATACAATGTTGATGGCATGACAACGTCAAATGCTTTCTACTTTGTAGACTCATTTAGTCAGTCTAACTTCTATGGTGTTTGGAATGATGGTTTTGCGACTATAGTAAAAGATGATTTTATAAAAGATAAAAAGGTATCAACTAGAAGAACAAGGTTTAACTTACAGTTAAGAATACCACCAAGAACTTTGTTTAGAGATATGCTTTGGTTAGGTGGAACTTTTAGTCATCCAAATGCGGAAATGAGAAATAGTGTTTGGCTAGATGGACATTTTACAAAAGGAACATTTAAGTCTAGTTCATTCAATCCATATGTTAGAAGAGATGGATCAGCTACTCAATCATTTAATCTAAATGATAACTTAGTTGAATCTACCGGAAGTTGTTTATGGATAGATGGTGTATTGAATGATAGTGATTTTTATATTTCACAATGGAAAAAAGGTAATTTTATATCAGGAACGGCTTTTGGAATGGTTTGGAAAAACGGTAGTACAGACTATATGAATGCTTATAACGTATTCTGGGAAGATGGTGTATTTAGAAATGGTAACTGGTATGGTTCTTATTTCCAATATGACGGCACAATTACAAATCCATTCAACATGGAAGTATTATACAGAGGAATGAGTTGGTCTGGTACGTCATCAGTTCATCTGTGGAATGTTTTCTCAGGAAACAGTGTAAATGACTCGGTAATTGGTTCAGCCACTTACTCATCACCAACACAAATTGTAGTAACAGGAATTAGGTAATAATGAATAAAATTAATATATAAGAAATGGGTTGGCAGTCATCACAAAATTCAGGATCTGGTGCTTATCAATGGGGGGTAAACACAACTTGGCAGGGATTAACAAGAGTAAATGTTTCTTCGACTGTCAAATCTCGATTGCTTTATGTTGGTGAATATAAAAATTATTCACCAGAAAAGACCTATATTTTTAAGACTCTTGTTAATAATTTCAACAGAAATCTTGGTGGCAATAGTACAGTTAACTACAAAGCACTTGAAGTTAGAACACCTTGGGGAACAGGATTTACATATTCAGTTGGATCTGGTGGTGATGACTCTAAATTACCGATAAGAAATGACTCAAATGTAACTCTTACTTATTATTCAAGACCATCAGTCAATGAGAGAAGTAATATTTTAGGTCAATATCTTGCAACATATAATAGTTTTGGGACAAGTAGTGGTACATCAACAGCATCAGTAATCAAATCCATAGAAGTAATAGAAATAGATTGGTTAGTGCAGGGATGGATAATGGCATCATCGTCTACATTTCAAACAGGATATGAAGGGTGGTCCTATAATAATGATGAAAACTCATTCACATATACAAGAAATGATCCTGAAAGTTCATACACTGGTGATGTTAGAAAGAGAAATCCAGCAGATGGCTATTCAACAACAAATTACATAGCAAAATATGTTCCATACTCAAATTTTAATTTAAGCTTTAATTATACAGAGTCTGGATTAGCAGGATATAGTTATATTGACTTATATTTAGTAACAACACTTACTGGATTAGATACAACTAATTTACTTAGTTTTACATCAAGTCTTTTAACAAATGGTCAATACATTGGAAGAATTGGCACTGGTGGATTTACCCAATCAGATTATGAATTTTATAACTTGACTGGAAATCAATATGTAATATTTAATGCTAACTATGAAACTGGTGTTGTTTTCACATCACTACCTTCTGGTGGAATTTACAGTACAAAAATTCAGAATATACTAATTACTGGTGGATATAGTCAAACAGATAACAATGAGCAATTTTTACTTACAAATACAAATAATTATTTCTCACCTACTCCATTAAATGTAATAGGATCAGATGCAGCAGCGACATATAGCTCAATAACAACGACATTACAGACCTTACATTATAATGGTAGTTTATACTTTGGTGCTACAGGAAATCCTGGATACTTTAGTAATCTATATGGCCAAGTTCTTAACTTATCTGAACAAAATTCTAAGTTAGGAAATGGAACATTTAGAGCTGGTATTTGGGAAAATGGTGTTTGGAATAGTGGGTGGAGAGTAGATGAAGAAGTGTATGAGTTTACTGATGTAGTGGCTGCATTTACTACAACCACTAAGAACTATAAGTGGAGAGTACAAATATCAGGACCTACACAGTCTGTTGAACAATTTAAAATTGGTGATAAAGTTTCAATTAGTAATATTGTTGCCATTAATATCAACGGTGAAAGAAAACTTCTTAAAAAATATTTTACTGTTATTCTTAAAGATGAACAAAATTTAGTAGTTGAAATTGAAAATAATTTCCCGTTTAGAAGAGTGATTAAGGATTCTATTTATCATAAAATTAAAATAACTAAAAATGTTTGGTTAAACGGAGCTTTCTTAAATGGTTATTTCGAAGGTATTTGGAATAGTGGTTTGTTAAGAGGATATCCTTATATCACAGAAATGTATAATACTCACTGGATTGATGGAACATTCAATGGTGGTCACTTTAATTCAGAACACATATTTTTTAATTTCAATGATACAATTTATACTAATGGATATGTTGGTCTAACTCTTTCATACAGTACACCACATGATTTGAAAGTTGGTGAGTTGATAGTAATAGATAAAGATGATAAATCTATAAACTATGATTATGATGGTACTGCATCAGTCATAGAAGTAATAGATGACCATTTTATTGTAACAGACTTACCTTGGGGTCAAAATACTAGTTCAGAGAGTGGTACTATTAGAAGGTTTGAATCAAGTTCTATGATGCAAAACGTTAAATTCTATGATAATAATGTTGCTCCGAAAAATGCTAAACAATCAAAAATACTTAAAGATATCTGGAGATTTAACTCTTGGTTAGATTTAACTTACTCAACCCAATCAACAACAACTATAAATAGAGATAGATTATTTTTTAATGAACCTCCAAACTCAGCATTTGATGCATTATTTAACACAAAATGGGGAGTGGGTGATTTTGCCGCTCCAAATTTATATGGACCAATTACCGAAGATATTTTATCATCAAAATCATTCTTCAGAGACATTGACTCGTTTATAAAGAGAGAGTATGATTTAGGTACAAAATATGAAGTATACACTGACTATTTAGGTGATATATCAGAGTTAAATAATTCATTTACAACTGCTACACCAAGTACAAATATGTTTAACTTCTTCAATGATGGTTGGACATATAGTTTTTCTGGAACCATAAGTATGACAGTACCATACACAGAAATACCTATAGGATTTACAATGAGTAGAACACCTAATGGTACTTTGAAAGTAGAGTTTCCAAATAATGCACTTAGTGTACTAAATCTAGATAATACTAATATAAATATTGATAAAAGAAGATATTCTTTAGTAGAATTTGATGTTGTTTCTTATGGCACAACATCAACTACCTACTCTTCTTTTTTACAGTCACCAAGAGTAGTATCATTATTTAACTATCCAACCTTCATCAGTGATACTGGTTTTTATTCAACTGATGTTGCTTTTCCAGTTAGTACTGAAATTAATTATGGTTACAACGGACAAACACCTAATAAGTCTTATTTCTATAATAGAAAAGGACTTGATATTATTATGATTGGTTTTCCTGGATTTGTGGTTGAACTTGATAATATTAAGTTTAATGAAGTAGATTCAATACCTTTCTTCCAGTATACAACTGAGGATTATGTTAACAAACAAGTACAGGTTCCATATCAAGGTGTTGCTCCATTCATTAATTACAATAATGTGAATTTCTCATTTGTGGATAATATAAGTATAGGATTTGATAGTGTTGCGATAAATGCTTCTAGTATACCAACTGCTATAGCAGCTGCTCCACTAAACATAGCTTATACTGGTTAATCTTTCTTAACTATTAGTAAATAACCAACAGCACCTACGTCTGTTTTAGAGTGATGGCCCATAGCCGGAACCTTTGTTTCTTTACCTTCTAATTTAATCTTATTTAATTTTTGTTTACCAAGAATTCTTTTTTCACCATCACAACTTTTACATGGATTAAGACCTACTTTTCCTTTTCCTGAACAGAAAGAACAGTCATATCCCATAAATTTACCAGTACCTTCACAAAAATCACAACCATCTTCAGCATCAAAAGTTTTTACTACATTACCATTAATATCTTTTATGATAATTTTTGATGATAAATCTTTACCTGTACCATCACAGGTTTTACACTTGACCCATCTTTCGTATTCTAGTTTACCGTTAAAATTTTCATCAACCTCAATTTTAATATTTAAGACTTCATTTTTAACAAAGTTTTGTAAATCTTGTTTTTGTTTGTCAAAATCATAATCAACATTAATGTCAAAAAGTTCATAATACTCATTGTAGTTATTTCCAAATTTACTTTTTAAGTCATAATCTTTTCTTTTATCACTACACAAAATGTCATAAGCTTCTGTTATCTCAGCGAAAGCAAGTGGATCACCACCTTTATCTGGGTGCATTGTAAAAGAAAGCTTGTAGTAAGACTTCTTAATTGTTTTTTCATTGTCATCTCCTTTGACACCAAGTATATTGTAGTAATTCTTATTTAAGTTCATCTTTAATAAATCCTATTTCTTTTAGTTTAATGACCATTTCTTTTTTATCCTTAGTCTTACCAACAATATCACATACTTGTTTGGCAAAATCTCCATTTATGATTAAACAATCTGGGTTCGTGATGTATCGAATTAGTGAGTCCAATCCTTGTTCTCTAACCAACTCTAAGTTCTCTATCTTTATAAATCTTTTATTGAAGCTCATCTAGTACCTGATTAATTTTTTGTTGTCTATAAATGGCTTTGTTTGTTTCTTCAAATCCACCTCTTTTATCATTGTATCCACAATCTCTACAAATAGATAAACTATCTTGAGTTGTTTTGGAACCATCTGTTGGTATAAAGAACTTCCAAATTATATCTTTACTTTTACAATTTGGACAAACAGATAAATCATCTAAAGTTTCTATAAAACCAGATTTTTGTAGTTTTCCTAAATCATATGTTTTATTATTTTGATTCGGAAATAAACTAAGTAATTTTTTAATCATTTGTTCTGTATTTCTTCTGAATATAAGCAGCTCTACTTTTAGCAGATCTTTTTCTATCCGATTTAGGTACAAATTCTTTTCTATCTCTTAATTCTTTAAGAGTTTTAGTTTTATCCCATTTTCTCTTAAGAACTTTAAGAGCTCTTTCGATTGGTTGTTTTTCATTAACTTCTACTATTAACATATCAAAAAAATTATATTTTTATATTTATTAAATTATTCATTTGTAACTTCCTCAATCGAAGTAAAAACTTCTTTATTGACCTTTAATATTCTATCAAACATTTCCTGACTTAAAATAGCGTGATGTACAACAAAAATATTAATGTTATAGTCATTTGCAAACGATTTAAGAAGTCCTAATATAGAATCGATACCTTCGATGTCAATTGATGAAAAGACCTCATCTAAGAAAAGAATATTGATATGTCTTTTAGTTCTGATTAACTTTAAGTAGGCAATCAATATAGAAATGTTAATCTTTTTAGTTTCACCAGTTGATAAAGAATCGTGCTCAACAGGAACTCCTAAACTTTTGATTTCAGCAGTGAATGTCTCATCTAATTTAACATCAAATGGTAACATCATCTTTTTAATGTTTTCAGAGATAAAATGATTTATTGGTTTTATAATTCCTGAGATAATTGATTTTTTCACACCATCTTCACCAAAAATTCTATTTAGTTCTTTGTAGTAAAGTTCTTTTTCTTTACAAAGAATAGAATTGTCAGAACTTATTTTTTTCTTATCTTCTAACTCAACAATCGTATTCTGAAATTCTTGAATATTTATAGATTCTTTTCCAGACTCACTTTTTTTCTTAAGTGAAAGTTTGTCTATTTGAGCTTTGTAGTTTCTTAAAAGATAGTTTAAGTCATTAAATGCTGTTGTTGTTTTTTCACCAAGTGTTTTTAACTTAACTTGTCTTTCTTTTATGGTTTTAATATTTTCTTCAATAACCAATTTTATATCATCAAACCCCTTTTTCTTTTCAACTAAACTACTACGGAGATTAATAAAGTGGTCAGAATTAAAATCTGTTCTACAAGTAGGACATTTACCTGAGTCATATAAATCAATTTCTCGTTGTACATTTTTAATGTCATTTTGTGTATTAAGATACTGACGTTTCTCGTTATCCAATTCTTCACTAAGCTCATTTTCTTTTTCTTTTATTTTTTCAACTTTTTCTTTAAGAATTTTATACTCTTCTTTTTTAGAATTCATTTCTTCAGTTAAGGTATCTATTTCAGCCTGAATATTTTCTTTCTCTTTCTCAATAGCTTTCGCAATTGAGTTTTTTATTGAATTTATAGAATCCTCTAATGTAGAAATTTCAGAGTCTAAAGAAGCCATTCTAATTTTATTAGATTTGTTAATATCTTTCAATATTGTGTTGAGAATGTTGATTACTTCAAGATTAAAAAGTTTATCAAGTAAGAGTTGCTTCTCTTCATTTGTCAATGATATGAAATTCTTGAAATCATTAATAGACATAGATATGAATGACTTAAATGTCTCTATATCCATTCCAATATATTTTTCTATCTTTTCATCTATGTTAGATTTACCGGCTCTTTCGTTAAGAACACCATTTTCAATTAAATCTAATGTATTGGGTGAAATACCACGTTTGACTTCAACATCAACTCCATTTGAGTTAAATTTGATTTTATTTAATAACTCACCATTAATTCTATTTGGTAAGGTAGATAGTTTGTGCCATTTTTTTGTTTTACCGGATTTGACTTTACCATAAAGAGTATACTCAAAAGATTCAAGTAATGAAGATTTACCATTACCATTGTTTCCAACAAGTAAGACTAATTCTCCTTTGTCAGTATTTAATTTAATAAGTTGTTCGTTATTTCCGAAAGATTTATAACCTCTGATTGTTAATTCGCTAATAAGCATCTAAGAAACTTTTTCTTTATTATATAGAAAAAAGTGTAAAAGGTTATTGTTTGTCTTTATAAATTATTTTATAAACTTTTTCATCAAAATCATTGACAATATTTTTTGCCTGTTCATATGGCAAAACCTTTTTAATTATTGATATCATAAGATCATTATACCCAGGCCAATCTTCTATCTCACAAGAAAGTAAATCCTCAAGTTTCTGTTCAACCGTAAGAGCCACTGTGTTTTCCTTATAATAGAAAACACCTTCGTAAAATTTACCATTAAGGTTTATTGAAAGTAGCACAAAGACACCACCATCAACCTGACCCATATATTCTATAATATCAAAATCAGCCATTATGATAGTAGTTGGTCTATTTTTTCAGAACGAACTTCTTTTAAGTATCCAGATTGGTTCAACGTATTGAAAATAGATAGAGCCATAGAATCTCTTTTATCAGTAAAATAGTGCATCATATCTGTATAGTATCTATGAATTTGTTTTCTTTCTTCTTCCGAATCAATCTTAGATACTTTTTTCAGGTCTAAATAATAATTGTCAAATTTCATATTATAAAACTTCATTTACGTTAAATTCTAACTTCTTAAATTTATCATCTAAGTCAGTAAAAATGATACAGATTTTGTCAATATCCTTGAATTCTTTAGCTTCTCCGGTAAATTCATTTAACATAACATCTTTTCTATAGACGATGTCAATACCTGGTTCTTCACCTAAGAATCTACGCATATCTTCTTTTATTTTATTAAGACTCCAATTTTCAGATTTGAAGTCAATTTTAGTGATATATTCTCTAATTGATAGTTCTTTTAATGATTGCATAACAATATTGTTTTTTATTTATATATTATTTTATTTTTTAGTTTAGAATAGTCGACCAGTATCCAAATAGTAAGTGTTATTTGTTGTTATTAATTCTAACAAATCGTGTGACATTTGACACCTTTCTTTAAATGATTTTACATCGTCTTCTGACAAATCAAACCACTCACCATTTACTTTCTTTGACCTAAAGAACTTATGTAGTTGAGCTTCTATTTTAGTACCCCATATTGACTTAAAAGACTCGATAAGATAAATATCAGAACCATTACCAGTTTTGATTTCTTTAATTCTTTTTTCAATTGGTCTCCTAGTATATCCTATTTTATATAATCTTCTACCCTCAAACTCTGAACAAATTAGATAAACATTATAAGTCATAGGGTATATATTACCCCATCATGTTTTCATTACTAGATTTGTGGAAAGTTAATTGAACCACCCTTTGGTGTAGAAGTTATAATAACACTAGGTACATCTATGTTAAATATTTTACCTATTTTTATTCTTCTTGAATATCTTTTAGAATGTTTAACAAATGATATTTCTACTTCTTGGACATAAACACCTGGACTCTTAAATACCGCCATTTTTCTTATGTTTTTTTCCAGATCTTCTTGTTTTTTTATGAGACTTATCATTACCGTATTTGAAGTCTAAATAGAATAATTGACCAGTAGGAGCTGATAGTGGAGTGACACCTTTTTTCATCAGTTGTTGATATTCTTCATCGTCTTCTAATTTCTTTTCAATAAATTCACCACCCTCAATAATAGCTTCAATTTTACCATCACGATTTTCAGATTGAACTTTCTTTTTAACTTCGTCAATTTCTTTTTGTGATGCAAATATCAAATCATTTGATATAGTTTTCGCTGCTATTTTCATAGCAGTTGGTAATATTGAAGGAAAATCAACTGATGTGCTTTCAGTTAATATTTGATTTGATTGATTTTCGACTAACTGTGATAAATTATCTAATTGAGAACCAGTCATACCTATAGACTCTAAAAGAGGCGACCATTTTTTCATTATTTCTTCTTGTGTTGGTTTCTTCATAAAACAAAAAAACTTTTCTTATTATAGAAAATTTTTTTGTGGTTGTTTCATGACTCGTGTTTAATATATAATCTAAAATAATTCTAATTTAATGAGCTTAGATAAAATATTTTTACTGAATCATAATAATAAAAAATTTCAACCCAGATTGAAAATGATAGAAAATAGACTTAATGAGGAAAATTTAAGTTTTGAGTTAGTACAAAAGTATTCTCCTGAAGAAATAGGATATGCAAACTATGAGGACTACACAAGAAATTGGAAACAATTTGAGGATATAGATATACTTATTCCTGATGGAGAATATAGAAATTTTAGTGCAAAAATTTCACCGAGTAGTTTAAGCCTGGTGCTAAAACATTTATATTGTTTTAAGGAACAAGTGGAAAAAAATTATAACAATATTTTAATACTTGAAGATGATTGTGAAATAATTCCAAACTTTAAGGAATACCTTTATGGTAATTTTCAAGATTTCTTAAAACTAAAAAATGAAGATGATGTTGAAATGTTGATGTTAGGAGTTTCACACGACCTGGTCTGTAAAAATAAATCTAATAATAATTACGCTCATTATAATATAAATCAAAAGACTAGATGTACACATGCTTATATAACAAACATAAATGCTGCAAAAAAAATATTAAGAAGATTTAATAATATAAATTTACCAATAGATTTAAAACTGAATGAAATAATGCAAATAGAAAATATAAAAGTTGCTTGGTCTGATCCTGGATTAAAACAAATTTCTTATAGTTGATAATACTCTCGTAGTTTCATTATTATCACATCTTCGTCTAAGATATCTCTATTGAATTTATCCTCAAACCAACAAATCATATCTATCAGAGAAGTTTCCATATCGGTTTCATTTGACTCATCATTAATATTTGATTTAACCTCTTCTATTGGAAAATTATCAATTATTTTAGCAACTATAAAATCAACATCATTTTCACCAATAGAATCTTGTGAATCTTTTACCGCGTCAAAATTTTCATATTTCCCAATATATTTCATATTCTATATATTATTTTAATTTTATATGTAGGTTGAACCAGAAAGACTTTGGTTGTGGTACACTGATTAAAACTTTACCACCCCATTTTTTAGATATTAACCAAGTTGTAAAGTTATTTTTAATATTCATAAATTCACCTTGGTCTAATTGACCATTATCCCATTTACCAACACCATAGAATCCAAATGAGAAAACTCTATCTTTAATTTGAGGTGATAATTTTTTCTCAAAGTAACCTGGATTAAAACTTTCAATATCTCTTTTAATCTGACCTAAAGTCAAAATATCAGAATATGTCAAATTTACCAATTCTTTCTTTAACGAAAAAGCTGATTTTGATTCCAAAGAGAGTATCCATTTTATTACTGATTGATTTAACTTAAATTGACCAATTGGTAATAAATTATCATACGAAATACCATACTCAAAATTACCATCACACTTAATTCCAAAGTATAGTGAATTTTGATTTTGTTGATAATCAACTAAATCTAAATATCTTGACAAAGATTTAAATCTTGAAAAAATAGATTTTACTACATCAGATTGTAAATTATCAAAATGATAGTAAAATAAAAAATCTTGAGGTGTTTTATCCCAATTTGGTAAACAATCTTTTTGACCAAGTGCTGTCAATGATTTAAGAAAAGAAGAAAACATACCTTTACCAGCAACAGTAATCTCTGATTCCAATAACTGTTCAGTATCTGTAGATGTTAAAATATCTGGTTGTTTTTCTTCAATACCGTTTTGTAAATACTCATCAACTTGTTGTTTAATCTCAAGTTGAGTTCTTTCATCTAAAAGATTTATCGCATTCTCTAAGTCAATAGAAGGGTCAATTTCCTTCGTATATCTTGATACAATATTTCTTACATATTCATCTTCCATCAATGATGATATCCATTGACCTAATGAATTATTTTCTTCATTAATAAATTGTAAGTATCTTTTAATAAACATAAATTTAATTAATTTCCACTACATTAATTCTACCAACAATACTTGGAGTAGCACCAACACTATTTGTTCTAGTAAAGAGTAATGATGCACTTCCAGTAACATGAACAACTTCATTTATTGTCATCGGTAAATACTCATGAGCGGCATTACTTCCAATTTGTAATTGCATACCAGTTGAGAAAAATCCTGAACCTGTATCTTTTTCTAATCTGAAATAATGTGATTGTGTACTATTATTAAACATATAGAAATTCACAGTAACATTGTAATATTTATCACCATTTTCTGATTGGTTTAATCTAATAGTATTACCTAATATATCTATTCCTCTACTATGTGAAGCACTAACTAGTGTCATACCTAAATTACCTGAAGAGGTTCCAGTGATATTTGATAGAACAACAGAAATAAACTCAGCTGGTGTTGCACCAGGACCAGTCGCACCTGTTGGACCGATTGGACCACCAGAAGGACCAGTTGCACCGACAGGACCTTCAGGTCCGGTAGGTCCGGTTGCGCCAGTAGGTCCAATTGGACCCTCGGGACCACCAGCAGGTCCAATTGGACCAGTTACACCAACAGGACCAGTTGGTCCGACAGGTCCTACGATAGGACCAGCTTCTATCCAAGAGTTAGTTCCATATACAAAAACATTACTATCAATAATATAAGAGTACCCACTTTGACTCTGTGTTGGTAGTGAGGCAGTACTAGCAAGTGAACCTTGTAAGTAAATACCTAAACCAGGCGCACCTTGCTGACCTTGTTGACCTTGAATACCTGGACTACCCTGAGGACCAGTAGGTCCAGTAGCACCAAGTCTAGTGACTAAAGTTATAATAGTTGAACCACTAGCACCTGTTGGACCAGGAGCTCCAGTAGCACCAACTACGCTCAATGATAAATCTTCTAAATAAAGGAAGTTACCATCCATTTCTGGTATAGTTAATCTTCTTCCAATTTCACCTCTTAATATTAATGACATATTATTATAATAATTTTTATAATCTATATATTAATTATAAATTTTGAAAGTATTTCGCTATTCGTTTACTTAATCTGACTCTAGGGTCATTTTCATCTCTATTGACTGTAGAATAAGGAATAATGAATCCAAAACTTAAAAAAATTCTTCTAGAATTAAATTCATTAGTCCAATGTTTATAAAGTGATGCCTCAAAACAGTATAAATCACTTTGTTTTATCAATTCCTTTTCATCTCCAATAAAAATATCATAATCTTCAGATAAAACACTTACATTACACTTATAGTTAATATAACCATCTATAGAAGCATCATAGTGTGGGTTTATTTTACCACCTCTATTCATATCAACTGCTTGTAAAAAAATGTGATTTTTTGGTAGATTAAGTAATTTAGAAACTCTATCAATTATATT
>JACCDX010967321.1_pt1 | contig 16917 bp, 18 predicted proteins | sample 7449681 | NCBI WGS metagenome assembly JACCDX01 (sample SAMN15323450, study PRJNA562643) | freshwater metagenome | isolation source: river surface water | place: USA:Blue River Watershed | collected 2017-08-18 | reverse complement strand
TGGCTCAGGCTCTTTAGCTCAGTCGGTTAGAGCGATGGAATCATAATCCACAGGTCCGCGGTTCGAATCCGTGAAGAGCCACCAAACTTAGAGCCCCCCGTGCATGCACAGGGGGCTTTTTTCATGGTCATTGAACAGGCAGGCCCCATGAACGCAGACAACCGCCGCGGTATTTTGGCCATGAGCCTGGCCATGGCTTTGTTCATTGCCAACGACGCCCTGGTCAAGCAAGTCAGCGCTTCACTGCCTGGCCCTCAACTCATCTTCATTCGAGGCCTGATGGCCACCACGCTTGTGCTCATCATGGCGCAGGCCATGGGTCATTTGAAAAACTGGCGCCTGATGCTCAACGGCAAGCTTTGGCTTCGGGGCGGCGTCGATGCCATGGCGTCGCTCACCTATCTCACCGCAGTGTTTCATTTGCCGCTGGGCAATGCCACCGCCATCAATTTGGCGTCGCCTTTGTTCATCACAGTGTTCGCCATTTTGTTTTTCAAAGAGCGCGTCACGTTTCAGCGCGGGGCACTCATTCTGTTGGGTTTTACAGGTGTATTGATGGTGGTTCAACCCAGCACGGATGGCTTCAATGTTTACGCTTGGATTTGTGTCTTGGCCACTTTGTTTCATGCCACCCGCGACACCCTCACACGGGCCATTGGCCTGCATGTGCCTTCCTTGCTCATCACACTGTCGACAGCCGTTTCAGTTGCCCTGGCCGCAGGCAGCATCACGCTGACTCAAACTTGGGTGCCCGTCACGAACACGTCTTTGGCGCTGCTGTTTTGCGCCTCCTTGTTCTTGTCCATTGCCTATTACTTTTTGATTGTGGCCATGCGCTCAGGCGAGATGAGTTTGGTAGCGCCTTTTCGCTACAGCGGCTTGCTGTTTGCATTGCTGATTGGCTATGTGGTGTGGGACGAAGTGCCCAACCTGCTGGCGTGGTTGGGCATTGGCTTGCTGGTGGTTTCTGGCCTGCTTATTTTGCGGGCCGAACGGCTTAAGCATCCAACGTGATATTGGACTTGCGCACCACTTGTGCGTACTTGTCAATTTCTGATTTTAAAAACTGCGCAAACTTGTCGGGCGTGCCCGACAAAGAAGCAATGCCACCTTTTTGAAACGCTTCCAAAACGGCGGGGGCCATCAGGGCTTTGTTCACTTCGGCGTTGAGGCGCTCCACAATGGCATCGGGCGTGTTGGCAGGTGCCAGCAACCCATTCCATGAATTAGATTCCAGCGGTAAGCCTTGCTCTGCCAAAGTGGGAATGTCTGGCGCATACACAGATCGTTTGCTTGTGGCCATGCCCAGTGCCACCAATTTACCAGACTGTACGTGGCTTCTAAATTCTGGCCAATTGCCAAACATCAAGGTGACTTGACCGCCCAACAAATCGGACAGTGCAGGCGCCTGGCCTTTGTAAGGCACATGAACCCAGTTCATGCCCATTTGCTGCGCCAATGCAGCGCCAGACAAATGCGCAGAGGTGCCGTTGCCAAATGAGGCGTAACTGATTTTGTCGGCCGCAGCTGCAGTCAAGGCTTTGAGGTCGCTGAGTTTTTTAAGGCCACTGCCAGGATGCGTGGCCAGCACATGTTCCGACATGCCCATAAGGGCCACGGGACGTAAATCTTTCAGAGTGTCGTATGGCAGTTTTTTAACCAGGGTTTGATTGGCTGCAAAGCTGTTGGCCACCGTGACAAAGCTGTAGCCATCGGCAGCCGATTTGGCCACCGAATCCACACCAATCACAGTGCCTGCACCAGGCTTGTTTTCTACAACAACGGTTTGGCCCAAGGCCTTGGCCAGTTCAATGCCCATCAAACGGGTGACGTAATCTGTGGTGCCGCCAGGTGTAAATGGCACCACCAATCGCAACGCTTTGGATGGCCAGCTTGTTTGAGCTTGCGCCATGGCGCTGGCAAAAAAGCTACTCGATGCGGTCATGGCCACCGGCCACTGCGCGAGCTGATTCAAGCATTCACGGCGAGAAATTGTCATAACATGTCCCCTTGGTTTGAATCAAAATAATAACTGACATTCGTTTTCATCTTTGTCCAACAGGAGTCAGCATGACCCGTCTCAATATCCACCGCAGAACAAGCCTCATTCAATCGGCAGCAGGCCTCACATTGGCCGCTTTGAGTTTGTGGGGCACCAACACTTGGGCACAAACCAGCAGTCCTGCCACAGCAGCTGTTAGCGCTTGGCCCAACAAGCCCATCAAATTCATTGTGCCCTTTGCCTCCGGTGGCGCCAACGACTTGTTGGCCCGAGCCGCTGCCGAGGGTGCCACCAAAGTATTGGGACAGCCCGTTGTCATTGAAAACAAACCCGGCGCAGGCGGTACCTTGGGCACCATGCTGGGTGTCAAAAGCGCGCCCGACGGCTACACGTTTTTGATCAGTGCAGCGGGTGTGATTTCCAACACCATGATTAAAAAATCTGCACCCTACAAAGACAACGAGTTGGTGCCTGTGGTCATGATTGGTTTGGCACCGTCCATCATCGTCACATCGTCCAAGTCCAAGCACACCAACTTGAAAGAGTTCATTGAAAACGCCAAGCAAGGCCAAGGCGCACACTTTGCAACTGCAGGTACGGGCAGCACGCCGCACTTTGTGGCAGAGATGATGAACATGAAGTACGGCACCAAACTGATTCCCGTCCCCTACAAAAGTGGCTCAGAAAGTTCAACAGCGGTCATGGGCGGCCAAGTAGAAGGCACCTCCGAAGCCAGCATTGTGTCTTTGCCGCACATTCAACCCGGCGGTAAATTCAGAGCCTTGGCCACCACATGGACCAAGCGCATGTCGGCCGCGCCCGACCTGCCCACCACGGCCGAGCTGGGCTATCCCGACGTGCAAATTGCCCACTGGGCGGGCATTCATGCCCCTGTGGGTGTGCCGCCTGAAATCATGGACAAAATGGCCGCCGCTGTGGATGCCGCCATGAAAAACCCAGAGATAGCCAATCGCCTTAAAAGCATGGGCATTGAGCCCGTTGGTGGCACCCGCGCCAGCTTCAATGAGTTTGTGAATGCAGAACGTTCCAAGCTGGGTGCCATCATTCGCGCCTCCGGCATGAAAGAAGATTAAATGACCACGAGTTCTGTACACCCTGGCACATTGTTGCGCCAGCGTGTGAATCAAAAAAATGGCTTGTTGGTGGCCGGTGCCGCTAATGCTTTGGCCGCACGTGTCATTCAACAAGTGGGCTTTGAAGCCGTGTACCTCAGCGGCGCTGGCATCACCAATACGTTTTATGGCATTCCCGATTTGGGCTTCATTGGTCTGAGCGATTTGGCGCAACACACTGCGGCTGTGCGCGATGCGGTCGATCTGCCCATCATCGTGGACGCAGACACAGGCTTTGGCAACGCTTTGAATGTGCGCCAATCGGTACGCACACTCGAGCGCTCCGGTGCCAATGCCATTCAGCTTGAAGACCAGTTGATGCCCAAGAAATGCGGTCACTTTGCCGGCAAAGCCGTGGTGCCTGCTGACGAAATGATTGGCAAGATCAAGGCAGCTGTCGATGCCAGACAACACTCCGACTTTTTGATCATTGCGCGGACCGATGCAAGGTCTGTACTAGGCATCAACGAAGCACTCGACCGGGCTGCTGCCTATGCCGAAAACGGCGCCGATATCACTTTTGTCGAAGCGCCAGAAAGTGTGGATGAGATGCGCCGCATTGCCGGCGAGTTGACTTGCCCGCAAATTGTGAACGTGGTGATTGGCGGCAAAACACCTGCACTGCCTCAGCAAGTGTTGGCCGACATGGGCTTTGGCTTGGTGCTGTACGCAAATGCCGCACTGCAAGGTGCGGTGCGGGGCATGACCAACGCTCTCGCGCAATTGAAGGCCACCGGTGAACTTCAAGAAGACCCTCAGCTGGTGGCCACATTTGCAGAGCGTCAATCTTTGGTTCAAAAACCATTCTTCGACGCGCTTGAAGCCAAGTACAAGTAAGGGCTGACCAAGCAGCCCTTGCTGTCCGATCAGGGCTGCATGGCTTTTTGCCAGTAACGCTTGTCGACGTACTTGCTTGCGTCGTTCAGTTTTTGGCCACTGTCACCCAACTTGCTCCGCAAGTCCATGACGGCTTGAATGCCTTTGTCATCCAGCTGCACATCCGAGAAAAAGCCCGACTGTGGGTCTAGCAGCAAGTCGCATGACTGGGCTGCAATTTGTGCGCTCATGTTGGGCACGTACTTCATCAGCAAGGCTTGTGCTTGGGGTCTGTTTTCGGGGGCTTTGAGCCAGCGAATGGCATCGCGATAGGCGCGAATGAAACTGACCACTTGCGCTTCGTTGCTAGCAGCCCAACTTCTGCGCGTAGCGCCCACAATGCCCATGTAATTGCCGATGGTGGAGCGTGTGGTGGCCAATTGATTGAAGCCTCTGTTTTTGGCTTGCAAGTCAAAAGGTGCACGCAACATGGTAGCGGCATGTTGACCTTCCATCAGGGCAGCAAAGCGACGGTCGGTACCGCCAGCGCGCGCCCATTGCACATCCGACTCTTTGATGCCATTGCGCGCCAACATGTCGCGCAGTGCAAACGAGAAACCGTTGCTCATGGCGTCGACCGAAATAGTCTTGCCCTTGAGGTCGGCAAAGCTTTTGACTTCGGGTGCAGCGACCAAACTCAAAAAGCCATCGTCGGATCCCATAAAGCCAAAGAAATCGCTAGGTGGGTCAAACTTCACTTCACCTTGGCCTTCTTGGTAGGCCATGATGTTGTCCAAAGCCGTGATGGCCACATGGTATTGGCCCGCCATCAGGCCAGAGAAAACCTGTTTAGAGTCGGCCGTGATAGTGTGCTGCACCTCAATGCCATGGCGCTTGAAAAAACCTTGTTCTTTGGCGGCCCAAAGTGGCAAATTGAAGCCACCCCCAAAACTGATCACTTGGATGGCCCCGGGAATGGGTGCCGCTGGGGCTGCTGCGGGTGCAGTTTGCGCCTGAGCGCCCAGGCAAGCCGCCAACGGCAGCATGGCCAGCCAGCGAATCCAACTTCTTTTGTCAATCGTCATGCATGTCTCCTCTTGGTGTGAGTGGTCAGGCTTGTCTTATGAGTATTTGTACGGTGACCTTGTTCAAGCCCAGACTTCATAATAATCGTCAACGCAAAATTTTGCTCACACCCATCTGGAGATAAAGATGACCTTTGTCACGCGCGACAACATCACCGAGAAGGTTGCTGAGGTATTTCAAAACACACCCGATCCTCGCCTGCGCGAAGTCATGACCTCCTTGGTCAAGCATCTGCACGCCTTCATCCGCGAAGTAGAGCCCACAGACCCCGAGTTTGAAATGGGCTGTGAATTTTTGGTCAGCCTAGGCAAGGCCACCAGCGAGAAAAAGAACGAGGTGATTTTGGCCTCCGACATTTTGGGCGCCTCCACCCTCATCACCTTGATCAACAACGACAAGCGTTCAGAGTCGTCCGGCAAACTCCGAACCGACTCCGCTTTGCTAGGCCCGTTTTGGCGCAAGAATGCACCGACTTATGAAGCAGGTGCCAACATCTCGCACGGCCCAGAAGCCCAAGAAACAGAACATGCATTCTTCATCTCTGGCCATGTGCGAGATGCGCAAGGCAAGGCGCTGGCCGACGCCACTGTCGATGTATGGCACGCCTCACCCTTGGGCTTTTACGAAAACCAAGACAGCGCGCAGCCCGACATGAACTTGCGAGGCCAATTCAAAACAGACGCCAACGGCTACTTCCATCTGCAATCCATCCTGCCTGCTGGCTACCCCGTTCCAGTGGATGGCCCTTGTGGCGACTTGCTGCGCAATCAACAACGCGACCCATTCCGTCCTGCCCACGTGCATTTCATGGTGTCCAAGCCTGGCTACCAAGTGCTGACCACGCAAGTTTTTGCTGACAACGATGCGCGTCTTTCGACGGATGTCACCTTCTCTGTTCTCAAAAGCTTGGTGGGTACGTTTCAAAAACGCACAGGCCCTCACCAAACAGGGTACGAGTTGACTTACGACTTTGTGTTGCAGGCCGGCGAAACGCAATTCCCCACACCCCCAATTCCTTGATTATTTTGAAAGCTTTGCATGACGTTTGAACCTACATCGCGCCTCGACGGTCACGTGGCCGTGATCACTGGCGGCAAGGGTGCCATTGGCTTTGCCACCGCGCGCCGACTGGCCACCTTGGGTGCCCGCATTGTGTCGATCGACCGCTCCGACCCAGAGGGTGTGCAGCAATTGCTGAACACCTTGCCAGCTGTTTCTTCGGGTGCACACTTTGCGCTCACCGCCTCCATCACCGACTCTGCTGCACTCAAAGCTGCAGCTGAACAAGTGACCCAACGCGCTGGCCGCTGCGACATCCTGATCAACAGTGCAGGCTTTACCAAGCCTGTGGCCGCCAACGACTTGGAAGGCCTCACCGACGAGTTGTTTGACGAAGTGGTACAAACCAATTTGCGCGGCGTGTTCTCCACCATTCGCGCCTTCACGCCTTTGCTCAAAGCTTCAGGCGATGGCCTCATTGTCAATGTGTCGTCCATTGCTGGTTTTACCGGCGCGGGCAGCAACTTGGCCTACGCAGCGGCCAAAGCCGGTGTCGACTTGCTCACCAAATCTTTGGCCAAAGCCTTGGCGCCTCAAATTCGTGTGTTGGCCGTTTCACCGGGCGTGGTTGACTCTGCCTTTGTGCCTGGCCGTGGTGCTGACTTCAACGAGAAGGCGGCTGCCACCATCCCACTCAAACGCATTGGCCATGTCGAAGACACCGCTTCAGCCATTGAAGCGTGTGCCACCACCATGCGCTTTGCCACTGGCTCACGCTTTGTGGTCGACGGCGGAAGGAGTTTGTAAATGTTAGATCGCCCCACCCTCATCACTTGCGCTGTCACGGGCAACATCACCAAGCCCGAGCAGACACCCTATTTGCCTGTCACGCCAGAGCAAATTGCCAACGAATGTTTGGCTGCCGCCGAGGCCGGCGCTGCGGCTGTGCACATCCACGTGCGCGATCCCGCCACGGGCCGCCCCTCCATGGAGCTCGAGCATTACCGCGATGTGGTGGACCGCATTCGCAAGCGCAATGCCGAGTTGGTGATCAACCTCACCACCGGCCCCGGCGGCCGTTTTGTGCCAGATGCCAACGATCCCAAAATCTACGCACCCGGTACCACCTTGGTCCCACCCGAAAAACGCGTTGAGCACATCGCCATCATCAAACCCGACATTTGTTCTTTGGACCTGAACACCATGAACAGCGGCGCCGATGTGGTGATCAACACACCGCGCAATGTGCGCATCATGGCCAAAGTGATTCGCGACAGCGGTGTCAAACCTGAGTTGGAAATTTTTGATTCCGGCGATTTGCACTTGGCGCGCGACCTGATTGCCGACGGCACGCTAGACGGCCCTGGCATGTGGACCTTTGTGTTGGGTGTGAAATACGGTTTTGCCGCCACGCCCGAAACCCTGCTGTACGCACGCAACCTGCTGCCACACGGCGCCATTTGGTCGGCCTTTGGTTTGGGCCGCAGCGAGTTTCCCATCGTGGCGCAAAGCTGGTTGTACGGTGGCCATGTGCGCGTGGGCATGGAAGACAACATCTATTTAGAAAAAGGCGTGTTGGCCGAAAGCAATGCGCAGTTGGTGGCCAAAGCCGCCGACATCATCAAGCAAATGGGTGGCCAAGTGGCCACTGCCGCGCAGACGCGCGACATGCTGAATTTAAAGAAAGTTTGAGTTTCATGACCGCCTCTTCAGCACACGCTTTGCACTTTGAAAGCAAAGCCACTAGCATCGACACCTTGCAACTGCAATGCGTGCCGCAAACCGCTCCCAGCATTCAAGCCGGTGAAGTATTGGTTCAAGTATTGGCCGCAGGCGTCAACCCCAGCGATGTCAAAGCCACCTTGGGCATCATGCCCCATGCTGTTTTTCCACGCACACCGGGTCGCGATTTTGCAGGTGTCGTGATCGACGGTCCTGCAGCGCTCAAAGGCCTCCAAGTTTGGGGTTCTGGTGGTGACATCGGCATCACGCGCAACGGCTCGCATGCGCGCTATTTGGTCTTGCCTATGGCAGCTGTCAAAGAAGCACCGAAAGGCATCAGCATTGAAGAAGCAGGCGCAGTGGGTGTGCCCTTTGTCACGGCGTGCGAAGGCTTTAGCCGCGCAGGTGGCGTGAAAGCTGGTCAAACAGTGGTGGTCTTGGGTGCCAATGGCAAAGTGGGTCAAGCTGCGGTGCAAATTGCTGCGCGCGCAGGCGCCAAAGTGATTGCCGTGCAACGCCAAGATCATTTGGAAGGCTTTGCATGTACCGATGTCGAGGTGATCAACAGCACCCACATTGAGCCGGCCACACGCATCATGGATTTGACTGGTGGCAAAGGCGCTGATTTGGTTTTCAACACCGTTGACAAGGTGTATTGGGAAGTGGGCCACGCCGTGATGGCCAAAGGCGCAACGCAGATTTTCATCATTGCCACCAAGGGACAAACGGTCGCCTTTGACTTGTTCAAGTTTTACCGGGGCATGCACAACTTTGTAGGCATCGATACTTTGGCGCTTGACTGCGTTCGCTCCTGCGAATTGCTCGATGAGCTGCGGCCAGGCTTTGAAGACGGCACGCTCAAACCTTTCCCAGTCGATGCAGCCGACATGATTGCGCTACCTCACGCCATGGACGCCTACAAAGCCGTTTTGGCGGGTGCTAAAAACAGAATGGTGCTCAAGCCATGAACATCACCCGCTTTAACCAAGCGCCTGAGTACAAAGCGCCCAACCATTTCGACATGACCTGCTTGCGCCTGCAAGGGCATGAAGCAGGCCCTTCCAAAGCTTTGTGGATGGGCGTCTCGCAAATTCAACCTGGCGGTCATACCGGCCTCGACGGCTCGCCCATGGAAAAACACTATGTGGTGTTGTCTGGCGAAGTAACACTCGTGTCCGAACTCAACGGCGTGGTCACCGAGGCCGTGCTCAAGGTTCACGACTCTGCTTGTTTTGCACCCGGTGAGAAGCGCCAGCTGGTCAACAAAACCGATCAAATGGCCAGCATCTTGTTGGCCATGCCCTATCCCCCAGCCACCCCTACTTAATTCAAGACAACTGCAACTGGAGACAACATGACCGCACCGTTTCACAAAAGAACCTTGGCCAAACAATTGCTGAGTTTGGCGTTAACCACGCTGGCACTTTCTGGCTTGAGCCTGAATGCGCAAGCCCAAGACTGGCCCAAGCAAAGCATCAAGTTTGTGGTGCCCTTCACAGCGGGCAGCGGCACTGACATCGTGGCGCGTGCTGTGGCCGAAAAACTTGGCACTGCCTTGGGCCAACCCGTTGTGATTGAAAACAAACCCGGCGCAGGTGGCACCATTGCAGCCAACCAAGTGGCCAAAGCCAACCCCGATGGCTACACACTGTTGGTGCACTCTTCTGGTCACGTGGTGAATCCCGCCATTTACCCCAACCTGCCCTACGACACCTTGAACGACTTGGTCGGCATTACATCTTTGGCCAGCCTGCCCAATGTGATGGTGGTGTCGCCCAGCAAAGGCTTCAAAGATGTCAAAGACCTGATTGCCAAAGTCAAAGCCAAACCCGATGGCTTCAATTACGCATCGGCTGGCACAGGTTCTGCCACGCACATCAATGCCGAGAAGTTCCGCGTGGCGGCTGGCATCAATGCAACCCACATTCCTTTCAAAGGCACGCCTGAAGCCCTGACAGAAACCATCAGTGGCCGCATTGATTGGTTCTTCGCGCCCATCGTTTCAGCATTGCCGCTGATCAAGGACGGCAAGTTGCAAGTCTTGGCAGTGGGTACCCCAAAACGGTCAGACGATTTGCCCAACACCCCAACAACAGTTGAAGCAGGCGTCCCTGGCTCTGAATACACATTCTGGGTTGGCATGTTGGCACCCAGCAAAACGCCCAAGCCAGTGCTCGACAAACTCAATGCTGAAGTAGTCAAAATTTTGAATTCAACTGAGTTCAAAACCAAATTGGACAACATTGGCGCAGCGCCGATGCCCATGACCAGCTCGGCTTTCAATGGATTTATCAAATCCGAAACTGAAGGCATTGCCAAGTTGGTGCAAGCTGCGGGCATCAAAGCTAACTAAGTGTCTTCATAGGCCACTAGGCTTCCATGCTCGACTACTACAACAAACGTTTAAGCGAGTACGAGGCCATCTACGCCAAGCCAGAGCGCCAATCTGATTTACAAAAATTGATCGCGCAGCTTCAGGCCGATGTGGCCCACTGCAGCGTTTTGGAATTGGCTTGCGGCACGGGTTGGTGGACCGAGCGCTTGGCACCTCATGCCAGCGCTTGGGTGGCCACAGATGCCGATGAGGGCGCACTTGAAGTGGTACGGCACAAAAATATTCGAGGCCTCAGTGCCACGCAAACCCTCAACGCGTATGCGCCTCAAATCACAGCCCCAGTGGATTGCGTGTTTGCTGCGCATTGGTATTCACATCTGTTGCACAACGAGTTGGACACCTTCTTTGATTCAGTTCGCACCTGTCTCAAACCAGGTGGTCGCTTGATCATGTTGGACAACAAGTACGTGATGGGTTCTAGCACGCCCATCTCCCGCACGGATGCACATGGCAACACTTACCAGACTCGCCCGCTCAAGGATGGCAGTACGCACGAGGTGTTGAAGAATTTTCCAAGTCATTTGCAGCTTCAATCTGTTGCTGAAAAGTACTTTACCCATTGCAAATTTGAAGATGATTGGACGAAGGACGTTACACACTACTGGTATGTCGTTATGCTCAAGGGCTAAGCCCCATTAGGCCAAGCCACCAGCCATCCGCTATGCACCAGCCCAGCACACAACCCCGCCCGTCAATCTATTACCAGTACAAAGTCTTCAAGCCTTGGTTGGCGTCTCAAAACGCGCCTCAACCAAAACACAAAGTGGTGATTGTGGGTGCTGGCCCTGCCGGCATGGTGACAGCCCTTGAGCTGGCCAGGCACGGCGTACCTTGTGTCTTGCTCAGCGCCGAATTGCAATTCTCACAAGGCTCGCGCGCCATTGTGTTCACACGCCGTTCGATGGAAATTTTGCAGCAAGTGGGCGTGGCGCATCGCGTGACGGAAAACGGCCTGCCCTGGCGCTGCGGCAATTCAATTTACCGTGGGCAAAAAGTGTTTCGCATGGAAACACCGCACGATCCCGATGATCGTTTCTTTCCCATGATCAACATCCAGCAACAGTACCTCGAAGAGTACTTGCATGATGCCTGCGCTGCGAATCCGTTGATCGATGTGCGCTGGGGCAACAAACTGGTGAAGGCAGAGAACATTGAAGGGGGTGTGAGCGCCGAGATCGACACACCCGAAGGCCCCTACACCCTAGAGACAGAATGGCTGGTCGCCGCTGACGGCGGTCGCTCGGAAATTCGCAGCAGCATGAACTTGAAGCTGGAAGGCGCGTCGTTTGAAAGCATCTTTGTGATTGCTGACATTCGCATTGACCTGCCTTATCCCACCGAACGATTGGCCTTCTTTGACCCCGATTGGAACCGTGGCAACACCATTTTGATGCACCGCGAGCCGCACGGTATTTGGCGTGTGGACTACCAACTGCCACCCGGTGAAACACCCGAAGAAGCCTTGCGCCCAGAGTCTTTGAAACAGCGCATCGATGCACAACTCAAGATGATTGGTTTTGAAGGCACGCCTTGGGAGATGGACTGGAACTCGGTGTACTCCGCCCGCACCCTGACCTTGCCTCAATACGTGCACCAGCGCATTGTGTTCACAGGCGACGCCGCGCACTTGCTGCCCATCTTTGGTGTGCGCGGTGCCAACACCGCTTTCCAAGATGCGCAGTCTTTGGGTTGGCATTTGGCATTTGTTCTCCAAGGCCATGCACCCGAAAAATTGATGCAAAACCACAGCACAGAACGTGTGGGTGCTGCGCGTGAAATCATCACTGAAGCGGGCAAGAGCACGCGCTTCATGGCGCCGCCTAGCCGTGGCTTTAGGTTGCTGCGCGATGCCGTGTTGTCTTTGTCACTCACACAAGAATTTGTGCGACCGCTGTACCACTGGCGCACCTCGCGGCCACATGAATACAGTCGCTCGCTACTGAACAGTCCATGCGACGACAATGCGCAGTTCACAGGTGGTCCTGCATTGGGCGCACCACCGCAAAATGTGCAACTTCAAACAGACAACTATTTACTTGACCACTTAGGTGGCGGTTTTGATTTGGTCTATGTGGCCGATGCTAAAGGCATCCCCAAAGAAACTGCGCAAGCCGTGGCTTCGCTTCAAGCACAAGGCTTGCCGGTCAAGTTGATTGCCATCAGTACACATGCACATGCAGTTGAAGGTGCCAATCTCACACTGCACGATCCACACATGCGCTTCCAAGAGCGCTATGCCGTTCAAGCCGGTGGCGCTTATTTGTTCCGCCCCGATCAACACATTTGCGCGCGATGGTTGCAAATGGACGCAGCGCGCTTGACGCAAAGTTTGCAAGTTGCATGCATGCGCTAAGTAGAAGAACTATCTAAGGATTGAGTTGAACTGATGAACACACACAAGACATTAGACATTGCAGGCCTGGAGCAGGTCTACGACGCATTGGCCAGCGCCATCGATCAAGCAGGCGCTGACAAGTCAGAACTCTTTTTGGTCAAGCTGGCTTTGCTCAATGCCAAAGCACTGGGCGACCCGCAAAAGTTTGAGTCGCAAATTGCCGCTGCACTTCAAGACCTCTGATACCCAGACAAGTTCATTGCGGCAAGGCGCATTCAACGGGCTTGGCACCCAACTCGTTCAGTAGCACCTGCGGGTCTAGGCCCACCAAAAAACCTCTGCGGCCGCCATTGATCCAAATTTTGGGTAAAGCCAAAATACTGGACTCGACATACACCGGCATGTCTTTGCGCAAGCCAAAGGGTGAGGTACCGCCCACCATGTAACCCGAGTTTTTCTGAGCGACATCCGGTTTGCAAGGCTCAACCCATTTGCAGCCAATCTGTCGCGCCAGATTTTTGGTGGAGGTTTTGCAGTCGCCATGCATCAACACCACCAAGCCCTTGCCGTTTTCATCCTGCATAACCAAGGTTTTGACGACCTCGTGTTCGGGCACGCCCAACTGTTTGGACGATTCGGCTGTGCCCCCGTGGTCCACATAGTCGTAGGGGTGCTCGGTGTACGAAACTTTTTTTTGCTTTAACCACTGGGTGGCTGGGGTTTCAGAAACGTGTTTTGCCATCGCTTTTGCTACTTTTTGGGGAGATCTTCACATTGGCCCAGCTTGACCAGCACTTTCGTGGGGCGAGCCTAATGGATCTGCCCATTCTTGGGGCTTGCCAGCATTTTCTACGAAACATGTCAGCAATTACCCGCGGTTTTTACAGCATTTTTTCATGCAAAATGTGCTTTTCTCACTTTCGGAGCTAGTCCATGAAATCCATTCGCAAATTGATTCAACGCCCCCTGCTGGCCACTGCCGCTTTGGCATTGCTCGGTACTTTGGCAACTCCCGCATTTGCGGGCAAAACCATCGATGCCATCAAGGCTCGTGGCACTTTGAATTGCGGTGTGAACCCCAGCTTGCCAGGCTTTGCTGCAGCTGACAGCCAAGGCGTTTGGTCAGGTTTGGACATCGACGTTTGCAAGGCTGTGGCCGCCACAATTTTGGGCGACGCCTCAAAAATCAAATACACACCCTTGAACGCTGCGCAGCGCTTTGCCGTGTTGCAAGCGGGTGAAATTGACATCTTGTCACGCAACACCACTTGGACCCTGAACCGCGATGCCTCTTTGGGCTTGCACTTCACAGGCACCACCTACTATGACGGCCAAGGCTTCATGGTTCCCAAAAAATCCAAAATCACCAGCGCTTCCAAACTCAAAGGCGCCACAGTGTGCGTGCAATCAGGCACTACCACTGAGAAGAACTTGAATGACTACTCCAAAGTCATGAAGCTCAACATGAAGCCCGTGGTGTTTGACACACAAGAAGCCACCAACAAGGCTTACTTCGCTGGCCGTTGCCAGGCTTACACCACAGACGCCTCTGGTTTGGCTTCTGTGCGTAACAAAGAAGCAACCAATCCTGATGACCACGTCATCTTGCCCGAGTTGATCTCTAAAGAACCCCTTGGCCCCAGCGTGCGCCGTGGTGACGACGAGTTCTTCGCCATTGTGAAATGGGTGACATACGCTTTGATCGAAGCCGAAGAATATGGCATCACACAAGGCAATGTGGACCAACTCAAAGGCAGCAGCACCGACCCCGTCGTGATGCGCATCTTGGGTACCTCTGAAGACACAGGCAAGCTGTTGGGCTTGGACAAAGACTGGGCTTACCGCGCCATCAAGGCCGTTGGTAACTACGGCGAAATGTTTGAGCGCAATGTGGGTCCTAAGTCCACTTTGAAATTGCCACGTGGTTTGAACAACCAGTGGAACAAAGGCGGCTTGATGTACGCACCTCCCGTACGTTAATTTCGGCTTTGCGTTTTCCTCCATGAGGACAACTTCTTAAACCAAAGACTTCCGGCCCGCCTCGTGCGGGCCGGTCTATTCTCATGAGCACCCCCCCTCCTCGCAAACGTCAGTGGTCTTGGCGCAGCCAAGCCTTTCGCGGACTGGTGTACCAAATCCTAGCGATCTTGGTACTGGTTCTGGCCGTGGGCTACTTGATGTCCAACACGTTCGCCAACATGCGCGCACGGGGCATTCAAAGTGGTTTTGATTTCTTTCTCCAGCCAGCCGGTTTCGGCATTGGCGAGAGCCTCATTGAATTTGATTCCTCGCAAAGTTATTTGATGGCCTATGTCATTGGCCTCACCAACACTTTGCGAGTGGCATTGGTTGGCCTTGTTTTGGCCACCCTGCTGGGCACCTTGATTGGCATTGGCCGCTTGACCAAAAACACCTTGGTCAAATCTTTGTGCGCCAGCTACGTCGAAGTCACCCGCAACATTCCGCTGCTGCTGCAACTCTTCATGTGGTACTTTGCCATGACCGAGTTGTTGCCGCCCATTGAATCACCGCTGAAGCCTTTGGCTGGCGTGTTCTTCAGCAAGAACGGTTTGCAATACCCCTTGCCCGTCTGGGAGCCCGGACACTGGGGCACGCTCATTGGTTTGTGCGTGGGCATCGGTGCTTGGAAATTCTGGTCACGGCACGTCAAGCAGCACTTTGAAGCCACCGGGCACACCAAACCCTCTTTCCTGCCTGGATTGGGTTTGTTTGTGTTGTTCGGCGTAATTGGATGGCTGATCGGCGGCGCACCAAGTGAAATCGACATCCCTGAAGTGACCGAGATCAACGTGGTGGGCGGTGGCTCCGTCACCCCCGAATACCTCACCTTGTTGATCGGCCTCACTGTTTACACTTCGGGCTACATTGCCGAAGTGGTGCGCGCTGGCATTCAGTCGGTGTCGTTTGGTCAACACGAAGCCGCTGTGGCTTTGGGTTTGAAGCGCACACAAGAGTTGCGCCTCATTCAATTGCCACAAGCCATGCGCGTGATCATTCCGCCACTCACCAGCCAGTACCTCAACCTGATCAAAAACTCCTCCTTGGCCGTGGCTGTAGGCTACCCCGACTTGGTGTCCATCAGTTCAACCGCCCTGAACCAAACGGGTCGTGCCATTGAGTGCATTGCGTTGGTCATGCTCATTTATTTAAGCTTGAGCTTGCTGACCTCCGCACTCATGAACATTTACAACCGCCGTGTGCGAATCAAGGACCGATGATGCAAACCACCGGTTATCAACAACATTTCGAACCCATCGAAGCACGTCGCCCCCCCGTCAATGAATCGGGTGCTTGGGCCTGGATTCAGCGCGGCTTCTTTGACGGCCCCGTCAACAGCCTGCTCACCGTGGTGTTCTTGAGCCTTTTGGTGTGGGCCATTCCACCCATCTTCAACTGGACCATTTGGTACGCCATTCCCGATGCTGACAACGCAGCTTGCCGTGCAGCACATGGCTTGGGTGCCTGCTGGGGTGTGGTGGCTGAAAAAGGCCGACTCATCTTGTTTGGTCGCTACCCCTTTGAAGAGCAATGGCGTCCCTTGGTGGCCAGCGCTGTCTTGGTGGCACTGCTGATCGTGTCTTGCTTGCGCACCTTTTGGCGCCCCGCATTGGCCGTGGCCTGGGTGGTGGTGTACGCCTTCTTCTTCGCCTTGATGTACGGCGGCTTTGCTGGCCTCACCACCGTTGAAACAGCGCGTTGGGGTGGCTTGCCCCTCACCTTGCTTCTGGCCAGTGTGAGCTTGGTGGTGGCCTTCCCCTTGGCCATTTTGTTGGCCCTGGGCCGTCAATCCGACTTGCCTGCCATTCGTACTTTGTGTGTGGTGTTTGTCGAGTTTGTGCGCGGTGTGCCACTCATCTCAGTGCTGTTCATGGCTTCGTTCATCTTGCCACTCTTCATGCCCCAGGGCACCAAGATTGATGTGCTGGTGCGCGTGTTGGTAGGCATGACCTTGTTCACGGCGGCCTACTTGGCTGAAGTGATTCGCGGCGGCTTGCAAGCTTTGCCCAAAGGTCAAGTTGAAGCGGCGCATTCATTGGGCCTAAGCTACTGGCAAATTCAACGCATGATTGTGTTGCCACAAGCCTTGCGCTTGGTAGTGCCTGCCATTGTGAACACCTTCATTGGTGCCTTCAAGGACACGTCCTTGGTGACCATTGTGAGTTTGTACGACCTCACAGGCGCTGTGCAATTGGCGCTGGGCGATGCCGACTGGCGCAAGTTTTTCATTGAAGGCCAATTGTTTGTGGCCGCCATTTACTTCATCGCATGCTTTGCGATGTCACGCTACAGCCAATGGCTGGAATCCCATCTGAATACTGGAACACGGAGACAGTGAAGTGAGTACCTCAAGTCCCATCATCGAATTTTCTAAAGTCAACAAGTGGTACGGCGAGTTCCACGTGTTGCG
>JACCDX010972486.1_pt1 | contig 16922 bp, 22 predicted proteins | sample 7449681 | NCBI WGS metagenome assembly JACCDX01 (sample SAMN15323450, study PRJNA562643) | freshwater metagenome | isolation source: river surface water | place: USA:Blue River Watershed | collected 2017-08-18 | reverse complement strand
TAGTATTTATGGAACACTATAAGAACTATCTTCTAAAAAAAGATCCTTCTTTGAGTGATAAAATAAACTTAGATGATCCAGTAACTTTTATACAAATTGAGTCTTCTGATTTAATTCGACCAAATTTTATAGTTCAAACCATAGATGGTGTTGATTGGGTATTTGGCTCTGATGCTTTTATGTTAGATAAAAATATTAACAATGATGAAAACAATTAAAACATATGAAGGGTTTTTTGATTTTTTCAAAAAGAAAAAATCTGAAGATGATAAAATCGTAATGGATTATATCAAAAGATTAGAACACCTAAAAAGTTATTTAGAAAAAGGTGGAGTTGCTCCTTATGAAATAACAATTAGTACAGTTGATACCGAACCTGGTGAGAGGTATTATACGAGATATAGATTCCAATTTGATGATAGTCCAATACGTATTATTAAAACTGAATCTGATAAAAAGTATAGAAATGGTTGGGGTCCAGAAACCCAACAAAATTATCTCGATCAAGGCGCTGTAAAGAAAGATAACCATGTATTTTATAAACTTTATATTGAGAATGCTGACGAATCGGTTAGAGCTGATGTTGATCTTTTAGAGGAAATGCATGAATTAGCTGAATGGTGTTTTAAAAAAAACAAAGAAAATCAAAGAATTAAAAAAATCAGAGGTAATATGAACCCAGCTGCTGATTTATTAGATGATGATATTTGGGGTGACATACCATTAGATAAAAGATAAACTTTTAATATCTTCTAAATAGAATAAAATTATGGCTAACTTATATTTTATAACTTCTGATTTTTTAAAAATGGATTTTCACTCCACTCCATCGAGTTTTCATGGTTTCGAAGTAAAATCTAATGGTGATATTATAGAATATGAAAGGGTAAATTCAAGAATAGCAAGTGCTATTAGATACGAAAAAGAAGAAAATATAAAAGAGTCAGTTAATAAGAATAATATACTAGTTGAAGTAAATAATAAAAAGAGTAGTTATTCATCATTTCATTTAGAGCCTTCTACAATAGAAGAAGTTAGAATAATTAAATACAAAGTATTGGAAATGAATGAATCAACTGAATTTGAAGCAATTGGTAATGTTGATCATAGATCAATAAAAACAACCAATTTAAAAATTAAAGCTCTTAAAATAATAAACTCTCAGACCGGAACTACATTAAGAAATGATATAATTTCATTATTAAGAGATCAAAAGTTGGATGATTTATTAGGAGATTCCTAAATCATTAAGCTTCTCTTCTCTTTCAAATGAAAGTAATAAAGGTCCAACTTCAGAATCTTCTATATTTAGAAACTTCTGAAAAGATTTAATGTTAGAAACCTTAATTATAAATTCATTTTCCCAAAAATCACTTTCAGTATCAGGTCTTATAATAGTTAATGCTAATGATAATCTTGATTTATTGACACCATTATGAACACCCCAATTTAAAATTGATAATATATTTACGTCACTTGTGATAAGTTTTTTAAAATCAGAAAAATTTTTCATATACCAAGTCATTGGATTAACATTTAAAACCTCACTAACACCAACGGTTCCTGATAAGATATTCATAGATATAATTATCATACTTAAATTATTTTATCAATTTTAAAATCTCTTAATATACCTTTTAATTCTGATATGGTTTGTTTTGTTTTTTCTGATTTATATATTCGGTTAATATCTTTTTGCTTTTCATACTCAGAAATAACAAATTTTTCGGTTAGAACTTTTTTATTATTATGAAACCATTCTTTTTGTAAATAATCTGGCATACTACTTATTTCAACAAGTTTATCCATACTCTCAACTATATAATAGTAGTTACCATCTAATTCAAATATTATATTAGATTTTCTAACTATGGTGTGATGTTCCCATGTATCTGAATATGATACAATACGAAAACCAGAAATAGAAAATTCATCTTGTTCTCCTAGTTCCATTATTTGAATTTCTTTTTTAATTCGTTCAAGTCATCTAAATACATATCTTTTGGATCTGTTTCTTCTAACTTTTTAATGTCAGCTTTCTTAGCAGTGAAATCTTCTTTTAATTTCTCGAATAATTCTTTTGTTAAAGAGTAGATTGGCATTCTCAGTAAGTAGTCATAAGAATCGTCTATCTTTTCCAATCCCATTTCTTCTATACCTTGTATAATAATCGGCTTAGAAACATTGTTCACTTTTAATTTCTCATCTAAAATTGCTTTAATAAAACGACCTCTATTACTTAATATTTTTAATTCATGTTGCATTTTATCCAACATGAATTGTTTTCTTTTATGATAATAAGTTAGTCTGAAATTTACAAAGTACTCAATTATTTCAGTTGAGTTTTCGAATATTTTTAATTTACCAAATTCATCTAGTGTTGAAAATATTTCAGTTGATGACTCTTCTAACTTTAATAATTTTACTAATTTCTCATCATCATATTTTTCTAAGTCAGCTCTAGTAAACTTAATGGTATAATCGATGTTATCTTTACAGTTGTCATCATAAGAAACTATATCTTTATTATCACATAGTTTATCTAATATCTCTTCATACTTTTCATAAGTCATTGAAGGTGGTAATTCGGTAATTCTAACAGTTGATGTATTAACTCTTTGAAATTTACCTTTTATTATCCATCTTTTATGATTCTCAGTATCTTTAACAAAATCACCAGTAAATTCATTTAATGATGGTTTTATCTCTTTTATTGACTTTTCATTTAATAAGTTAATACAAGCATCTGTTACTGATTTAATATCTCTATTTAATAAGTTTGATGAGAAACCAACTGCAATACCAGAAGAACCATTTATTAAGATAGTTGGTATGATAGGTAAAAAGAATTTAGGTTCAATTACTTCACCTTCTTCTTCTTTATATTCTAATAATTCAAAGTCTTTATAAAGTAGTTTGAAGTTACCATTTAATTTTGTTCCGATGTATCTTGGTGCACCAGGTTGTGGAGATCTTAATGAACCAAATTGTCCAATCTCATCTAATAGTGGTGCATTATTTTTGAATTTCTGAGCCATTGTAGTGATTGCGTTTTCTAACGATTGGTTACCGTGATGGTAGAAAGCGTCGGAAGCAACTTTACCAGCTAATTGGAATACTTTTAATGGTTTCTCTGATCCTGTTTTCCATATTTGATTACAAACGTGTATAATCTTTCTATGTGTTGGTTTAAACCCATCTACAACAGAAGGGATTGCTCTACCCTCAATAGAGTACATAGCGAATTCTTTATATTCGTTTGATAAAAATTCTGTAATACTTTTTTCAATCATAGAAGTATATATACTAAAAATATTTTTTGTTTTGAATTTTTTATATATAAGTTATGAGAGTGATTAAGAAATATGACCAATTTATTAACGAGAGTTTCTTTAAGAAAGATGAGTATTTAAAAGATGAATTAAGAAAATTATCTCATTCGGATGAGAATATGATAAGACTTTCTGAGTTTGTTGAAAGTTTAAGAGATTTAAATAAACTAAGAGTTATTGATAAATTACAGAGAAATGGATATTCAAAGTTTCTTATAGATAATAAGAAGTTTTACAAAGAATTAGAAAAGTTTCAATCTGGTGTAGAAGATGGAAGTAAATTAATTGATCTTTTGAATGAAGATGAAATACAAACACAAGTAGTTCTTTCTAAACAAGGTAATCTTCATAGATATATGCAGGAACACGGTGAAGAATTTACATTTGGTATTTTAAGAGCTATTTTTAAAGATGCTAAAGATGCTAAAATGAGAACTGATATAAAGAAAGGAATAATACAAGCTATACCAAGAGGATTACCTGTTTTATTAGCTCCTTTTTATCCAGTAGTTGCTATAGTTGGTTTAATACTAGGGACATCAAGAACATTTAACAAATTAATAAAACCTCTTTTTAATCATTTAGACTCTGAATCAAAATATGTTGATTTTTTAAAAACAATGGTTTTTTATTATATGAAGTTTCCAGAAGGAGAGGTAAATCTTAAAGATCGTTTTTCAAGAGCATTTGTTGTTACTGATAGATTGATCGATGCTGTTAAACCAGAAGTCATTGAAAGTTTTAGTAAAAATTTAGTTGCTAAGATGGAATCAGAACCAGATGATAAACCAGTTCCAGATCACTACATTGAAAATGAATTAAAGAAATATCTTAATGATAATTATGATGTTGATCCGAGAATACCATTAAAAGAAGATTAATTATGAAGTATTTATTTTTAGTGTTATTATTTATAACATCATTTACTGTAAACTCTGCTACTTTATATTCAAGAGCTAGTGGTTCTTGGACTACTGGAACAAATTGGTCTACATTTATGTGTGGTGGCGGTTCATGTGGTTGTACACCTGCTAGTGGTGATATTGTTTATATATGTGCTGGACATACTATCAGTTTGAATTCTGATTTAACAATTGGTAGTGGTTCAGGAAACCCAATAACTGTTATTATAGATGGTACATTAAATTTAAATAATAAAAATCTTTTAGTAAAAACTGGTGGAACATTAACGGTTAATGGTAATTTAACAAATGTTACAGATGCACAATTTTCAAATGGTAGTTATGTTAATTTTAATGCTGGTTCAAACATTGAGATTGAAGGCAATTTAACAAATAATAATAATAGTAGTAATGTTGTAGTTGATGGTCTTCTTTCAGTAAGTGGTAATCTAACAAATGGAACAGGTGGTGTTATCGGTGGTCAAGGTGTTATATCTGTAACTGGTAATAGTAGTGGTGCTGGAACTATATTTGGTGGTCCTACAACTGGATCAAATACAGTATATGGTGGTACTGCTCTACCAATAGAACTTCTTTATTTTACAAGAGATTTATATGAAGATTGTGTTATTTTATATTGGGCTACTGCTAGTGAATCTAATAATGATTATTTTATAGTTGATAAGAGTGTAACTGGATATGATTGGAAAGTGATTTCTATAGTTGATGGATCTTTAAATTCTAGTAATATAAAACAATATTCATATAAAGACTATGATATATATACCAATGGAATTTTCTATTATAGATTAACTCAGGTTGATACAAATGGTGATAAAGAAATATTTGATATAATATCTGTTTTTATAAATAATAGAAAATTGAAAAAGATTTCAAAGGTTAATAATATATTAGGGCAAGATGTTGATCTAGATTATAATGGACTTAAAATTATAACTTATGAAGATGGTACTATTGAAAAAATGAATTAGGAGAATAACTCTTCATCATTATTAATCATTATCTTAACAAGATTTTCAAATGTTACAACTGGTTGCCAACCTAAAACTTCCTTAGCCTTAGAGTAATCACCTAAAAGAATATCGACCTCAGCTGGTCTATAATACTTTTCATCTATTTCAATAATCACTTTTCCACTAGATTTAGTTACTAACTTTTCGTTAATACCTTCTCCAACCCACTCAGTATCTATACCAATATAATCAACTGCTAAGTCAATAAACTCTTTAATAGAGTGTGTTTCGTTAGTGGCTAAAACATAGTCATCTGGTTTATTCATTTGTAACATTCTCCACATTCCTTCTACATAATCTTTAGCGTATCCCCAATCTCTTTTTGAATAAAGATTACCTAATTTTAAAGATTCGAAATCTTCTTTATTTAAAAGGGATTTTTTTATTTTTGATAATCCAATTGTTATTTTACGAGTTACAAAAGTTTCACCACGTCTTTCACCTTCGTGATTAAATAAGATACCATTGCTGATGTGCATTCCATATGATTCACGATAGTTTTTTGTTATCCAAAGACCATAAAGTTTAGCAACTCCATATGGACTTCTTGGGTGCATTGGTGATGTTTCTGTATATCCGGTTTCTGGCATATTGTAACCCATACCACCATATAGTTCTGATGTTGATGCTTGATATACTCTAGCTTTTGGACAATGGTTTTTAACAGCCTCTAAAATAGCAAGAGTTCCTAAACCATCAACTTGAGCCGTGTAATAAGGTATTTCAAAACTAACTTTAACGTGTGATTGAGCTGCTAAATTATAAATCTCATCTGGTTGTATTTGTGATACTAAATTAGATATTACTAATGGGTCAGTAACATCACCATAATGTAATTTTAATTTATCGAATATATGGTCAATTCTACCGGTGTTAAATGTTGAAGTTCTTCTTATTATTCCGTGAACTTCATATCCTTTTTCTAAAAGTAGTTCGGCTAGATGTGATCCATCCATTCCTGTTATTCCTGTTATTAGTGCTTTTTTATTTGACATAATCTTTATAAGTTTTTTCTATCCCCTCTTTGAGAGAAGTGCTATACTTCCATCCAATCTCTTCTAACTTAGAAACATCTAATAATTTTCTAGGTGTTCCATCTGGCATTTCGGTATTATAAGTTATTTTTCCTTCATAACCAACAATTTTTGATATACCTACAGCAAGTTCTGCTATCGTAACATCTTGTCCAGTTCCAATATTTACTATTTCACTACCTGAGTAATTATTCATAAGAAAAACACAAGCGTCTGCTAAATCATCTACATATAAGAATTCTCTTTTTGGTGTACCAGTACCCCATATTTCAACAAACTCTTTACCTTCTATTTTTGCTTCATGAAATTTTCTAATCATTGCCGGTAATACGTGAGAATTATTTAAATCATAATTATCATTAGGTCCATAAAGATTTGTTGGCATAACTGATATAAAGTTTGTTCCAAACTGTTCATTAAATGATTGACACATTTTTATACCAGCTATTTTAGCAATAGCATAAGCATCATTTGTTGGTTCTAATTCACCAGTAAGTAAGTATTCTTCTTTTAGTGGTTGTGGTGCCATTTTTGGATAAATACAAGATGATCCTAAGAATAGTAGTTTTTTAACACCAAATTGATGAGAGTATTTAATAACGTTTGATTGTATCATTAAGTTCTCATAAATAAAGTCACCTTTCATTTCTTTATTTGCTTTAATACCACCTACTTTAGCAGCTGATAAAAATACATAATCTGGATTTTCACGAGCAAAGAATGTTTGAACATTCATTTGATTTGTTAGGTTTAGTTCTTTCTTATTGACGGTTATTATATTAGTGTATCCTAATTCAGTCAATCTTCTAACGATTGCTGAACCAACCATACCATTATGACCAGCTACAAATATTCTTGAATTTAATTCCATTGTTAAACTTTTACTATTGTAGTCACTAAATAAAACAAAGTTTGATATTTGCTATATACTAAAAAAATAAAAAGAATATGTCAGTAGATAAAAAGTTTAAGAAACTTGATGATATTTCACACGTAATTTTAAGACCTGGTATGTATATTGGTTCGATAAAACCACATACCGCAATAAAGTGGATAATAGAAGAATCAAAAATGGTTCAAAAGGAACTAACATATAATCCTGGTTTCTTAAAGATTTTTGATGAGATTGTTACTAACTCAGTTGATGAGAGTAAACGTGATGGATCTAAATTAAATACAATTAAAATAAATATAAGTAAAGAAACTGGTGAAATCTCTATTTGGGATAATGGTGGTATTCCAGTTGTCAAACACTCTGAACATGATGAGTGGATCCCAGAAATGATATTTTCAAACTTAAAAGCAGGTTCTAACTTTGATGATACTGAAGGAAGATCTTGGGCTGGTACTAATGGTGTTGGTTCAACTCTTACTAACATTTATTCATCTAAATTTAAAATTTCTACTTGTGATGGTAAAAATCATTTTACTCAAATATTTACAAATAATATGAGAGAAAGAAATGAACCAGTTATTAAGAAATCAAAAACAAATCATACTGAAATATCATTTGTAACCGACTTTGAAAAATTTGGATTAGATGGTATTGATGATTACCACTTCAAAATGATAGAAAAAAGAGTTTATGATTTAGCTGCTTGTAATACAGATTTAAAGATTTATTTTAATGGTGAGTTGTTAAATTTTTCAACATTTGAAGATTATATTAAACTTTATGTTGGTGAATACTTTTATGAGAGTAATAAAGAAAAATCTTGGTCATTAGGTATATCTCTTTCAGAGAATGGATTTCAACAAATTAGTTTTGTTAACTCAACTGATACTTATGATGGTGGAACTCATGTTGATTATATAATGAATCAGATAATATCTCAAATGAGAGAGTTCTTTTTAAAGAAACATAAGGTTGATATTAAACCAAGTGAGTTAAAAAATCATATGACACTTTTTTTAAACTCAACAGTTATCAATCCTAGTTTCTCATCACAAACAAAAGAAAAACTAATAACAGAGATTAAAGACTTTGGATTTACTTATGAAGTTTCTAATAAACTTATACAACAAATTCTTAAATCAGAAATTGTTAATTCGATTTTAGATTGGATTCAACAAAAGAAAAATGCTGAAGATAATAAACTACAAAGAGAATTAAATAAAAAGTTATCTAAGATTAAAGTTGATAAACTTATTGATGCTAAAGGCAAAGACCGTTGGAAATGTTCATTAGCACTTTTTGAGGGAGATTCTGCTTCTGGTGCTTTTAGAAAATACAGAACACCAGAGTTGATGGGTGCTTTCTCACTTAGAGGTAAGTTTATAAATGTTTCTGAGATATCTAATCAAAAATTAGTTCAAAATACAGAAGCTGTTAACTTAATGGCTGCAATCGGTTTAAAATTAGGACAACCAATTGATCTTAAAACATTAAGATATGGTAGAATATTAATTTACACTGATGCTGATGTTGATGGTAATTCTATCTCTGGTTTATTAATAAACTTTTTCTATAAGTATTGGCCCGATATGTTTGATAGAAGAATGATATACAAAGTTGAAACTCCAATTGTTGTAGCAACACCAAAAGATAAAAAGAAAAAGAAAGCTCTTTTCTATACTCAAGTAGAGTATAATGATTGGGAATCTAAAACTGATTTAAAAGGTTGGGAAATAAGTTATAAAAAAGGTTTAGCTGCGTTAGTTGATGATGAGTATGATGATATTATTAATAGTCCAAAACTAACTCTTATAACCAAAGATGATGTATCTGAAACTTCATTAGATGTTTGGTTTGGTAAAAATTCCGACTTGAGAAAAACAGAATTATTAAAATAAGATATATAAAAATAAAATTAAAATCATGACTTATGTACCTAAAAACTGGCATTATGTAGTTAATGAGAAGAACGAAAAGATATATGATGATCATATATTAAATATTGTTCAAGAAAATTTATTAACTATTTCAAAATTCATTGATGATTTTAGAGATGATGCACGTTATTCTATAACAATTGTTCAAGATAACTTAAATGCTAAAACATTTCACGATCCTACTGTTTCAATTATTGGAATGTTTGTTTCTAAAATTATCGAAGGATTGGGTGTTATTTTTCCGGCTGGAACAGCGGCTGCTATAATAACAACTATTACTTGTAAAATTATAAGTGGTATAGTATCAACTTTAACTTCGGATAAATCAACAGATGTTTATAATAAAATTTTACAAGCAGCTAATGATTTAAGAGATGCGTTAGAACAAGTTTGCTTTGGTGTTCAATTTCAAATAGGAAAATGGATTGATGACATGGAATCAAATTGGTTAGTTGAGTTTGAATGTGATGGAATAAAATATCTAGACCTTAAAGGAAAAGTAAAGTTAGCTGATTTCGCTGATACTCAAGAATATTTCCCAAAACCAGCATCATCTAATTATATACTTATGAGAGATAGATTAAGTAAAGATTCTAAATATGAATCAACTTCTTTACTACTTCCGGTTAGATGGAAAATAAGAGTTCATAAAGGATTTGTAGGTGATGGAATATCTAATTTTGTTAAAGGTTGGCAAGTTGCTTTCTATAAAGTAAGAAACAGATCAACTTGGGACAAATGGCATTCTAGTTCTGAATTTCCAAACATACCAAATTATTTATCTGGTGATATTGAAGGACCATATGAATATATGGAAAAAGGAGATTATTCCGATAAACAACGTATTTTTGGATGGTTTGAACAGTGTAAAGATTATCCTTGGTCAAATGACCAGCAACTTAGAGATTCTAGACAATGGGAAGGAAGTCGTTGGATGGGAATTTCTGGTAGAAATGAATTTGTAATTGAAGATGATAAAAATCTAAAAAGTGGAACATCATTTAAAGATTGTATAGATGATATACTTAGTGGATATTATAGTGGTTGGGAACAAAATACTAAAAATTGTCTTCCTAAAACACCATCTTATTATCTTTGGTATAAAACAAAAAGAAAAAATGAGTCAGTTGAAATAATCAATGATAGAAGAGTTTGGACTTTAATGGGTAATGATTCTTGTAAAGATTGGGCTTATGACTCATATGATATGTTCCATTGGGGAAGAGCTTATAGAGGAATTACATTTAATCATTATACACTTGTAGATCAAGATGGTAATTATGCACCAAGTGTTTTGTGTAAATGGTTATTTATAGACAATGGACACGGTAAAATTGTAAATGAGAATGGTGTTGCTGATATGGAAGATATTTATCACAAATGGAATTTATCATTTGAATAAAAAAACCCTCAATTGAGGGTTTTTTTTATTTGAAAAAATCTTTTATTTCATCTAAATGTTTATTCAAAATTTGATCATTAACACAATTAATAATATATCTTAATGTTTCTTCTCTTGAATCGTCCATCTCACTTCTATCTTCTTCGTCAATCATAAATTGTAATCTTAAAAATTTATCTAAAGGTAATTGTCCACATTCATATTCAACACATTTTGCTGAAGCTTGTAACATAACTGTTGAGATTGGAACAGCCCAGTTTAAAGCTCCCCATTTTTTGATAGGACGATGCCACCATTTTCTTTTATAACCTAATTTTTCTGAGTGAAAACCAGTTCCTAATGAAAGTAATTGTATATCTTCAACACTTATATCAGGATTACCATATTTATATCTCAATGTATCAGCAACCGCCGCCATAGCTGGATTATTTATATAAATCCCACCATCAACTAAAACTCTATCCACATTATTATAGTTAAATTCAAAAGGTGATAAGTAAACAGGAGCCGCACTAGTTGCTCTACAAACATCTTTTAATGGTAAATCAAGTCCATATTCATTTGTTCTTCGACTTTTAAACATTATTATTTCATTATGTATTATATCATAAGATGTTATAATAACCGGTTTAATTACTTCTGAAAGTCTTATATCTCCAAAATATTCTAATAATTGATCTTCAAGACCATTCTTTTTATATTTTGGTAAGAAAATGGATCTTATACCTCTGTATTTCTTTTTTAACCAAGTATCTTGCTTTGGGAATATTTTAGTTCCATTTGCGTGATAAAGATCAATCAATTTATCAACAGTAAGAATAGTTTTACCATTTCTTGATGCAGTTAAACCACATGCAATTATACCACCGGTAGATGTACCAACTATTAAGTCAAATAGTTCATGAATTTTTTTACCAGTAATATCTTCAATTCTTTTCAGAATAATCAACTCTGCCAATCCTCTTAGACCACCGCCATCTAAGGATAAAATTTTAAACTTCTTTTTCATAAAATTATATATAAAAAAAATATCTTTTTTAGTAATTTTTTTTTACTTTTGTTTAATTATGAGAGATCGTGCTTGGAGGAGAGCAACCTATGAAAAAGTTACTCTTAGAAGATTGAAGATGTGTGCTAGAAGATCTTGGTGGTATTATCAAGATATAAACGGGTACTATGTTCAAGATGCTTTGTTTTTTGATTATATAGGAACTGAATATCATCATAATAAAAGATATTATGGTAAATATAACAAAGATAAATATTCTCCAAACAGAAGTAATAGAAGGGGAAATTATCCAAGACCAGGAAACACACCAGATACTAGAGAATGGAATAAAAGATATTTGTTAAAAACATTAAAAGAAAATGGAATTAAGTGATTTAATGCCTAATAAAATTGGTTATTCTATACGAGGTAGTATAATTCATTATAAAAAACTAGTCAACATACCAATTTGTTATATTGATACTTATGATAATGCTTATGTTTTCTTAGATATGAGAATTAAAAAAGAAGTAATTAGATTTGTTCAAAATTTGATTAGAAAAGGTGTTAAATTTTATTTTGCTTATCCTGACACTGCTAATCCAAGTGGAGTTCTAAATTATAAAGAAAAAGTTATCTATCATTATATGATTATTTTTTTAGGAGTATTAGAACATGAAAAAAATGATAGAAGTTTATATAAAGGATTAGAGAATATAGGAGTTGATTATTTCAAAAATCTTGTTGAATGGTGTTTAATGGAAGATTGTTTACCACTATTGAAAAAGATATATGATGAATTAAAACCAAAAGTTGATAAGAGTTATTATGATCCTTACACAAAAGGTAAAATACATAACTATCCTGAAGAAGTTAGAGATGAATACCACTCACTTTGGAGAGAAATACAACTCAATTTAATATTATAAAAAAACCACCAAAATTGGTGGTTTTTTTATTTATTATTTTTCTAATTAAGAAACTTTAACAGTTTTGTAATTAGTATTGGAAACACTTTTAGGGATCATAATTGTTAAGATACCATTATCATACTTAGCTCTTGTTTCAGATGTTTCTGCGTTATTAGGAATATTAAATTCTCTTGTGAAAGAAGAATAGTTAAATTCTCTGTATGAATAATTTGTAGGTCTTTCATTTCTTTCTTCTGTAGCTTTAACAGTCAAAGTATAGTACATACTATTAGTGTTTGAATAAGCAACTTCAAAAGATTCTTTTGTGTAACCAGGTGCAGCGATTTCAAATACGTAACTATCAGAAGTTTCGTAAGTGTTAACACTTGGTGTAGTTGGTGTGTAGTTTACCCAGTTAGTCATTGTGTTTAGTGCTGGATTGTTTGTGAAAGGTGCTACATTCCACATTGAAAATGGAGTATTAGTCCAGTTAGTAGTGTTTTCCCAGTTGAATGGAAAGTTGTTAGGTTTGTTCATTTTTATAATTTATTTTTTCTTTTATATTACAAGTTTTTATTAAAGTTTTATATAGATATAATTTTTTTTATTTAAAACATAATAACATATTTATACTATATACATTATAAAAAATAATAACATGGAATGTTAGTAGATTTAATAATTGATGGGAATTATATATTGAGCCGTTTAGTTTTTACTTTACATAAAAATAACTTACTTTTTGGTGCATTACATAAGTCTCTAGAAAACACAATAAGAAATTATAGAAAATGGTATCCTTTTGCAAACGTTTACTTAGTTTCTGACTCTAAAGAAAAATCTTGGAGAAAACAAATCACAAGTGATTATAAAGCCACTCGAAAAAAAGACACTGATATAGATTGGAATTTTGTTTATCAAGCATACGGTGAATTTAAAGAAGAAATAAAATCAATCTCTAAAATATTAGAGGCTCCACACATAGAAGGTGATGACTGGATTTCATTTTTAGTTGAGAAAGCAAATGCTGAAGGTCGTTCAACTATAATAGTTTCGAATGACTACGATATTAAACAAATAGTTACTTTTGGTTTGGAACCATTATACATTAATATAATGACTAATGAAATGTATAATAAAGAAAAACTATTCTTACCTAAGAATTATCAAATATTTATGAATAAAGTATCTAAATTACCAAATGATGATATTTTTAATTTAAATGATAATACAGAGTTTTTAGGTCTAATGAATAGATTTTTAACAAAATATGAGATTAATGAGATTAATTCAGTTGAATCTTTAATTGTTAAAATAATTTCTGGTGATACTTCTGATAATATTGATTCAGTTTGGTCACAAACCAAAAATGGTAAAAAAAGAGGAATAGGTGCTAAAGGAGCAAAAGGAATTTATGACACTTATATTTCTGAATTTGGTGAAGTTAATTTAAAAGATCCTGATTTATATGAAAATATAGCTGACTTAATTTGTGAGAAAAAGAAATTGAGTAAAACTAAAATCGAGGACATAGTTGATAATATTAAAAGTAATATGAAACTAATTGATTTAAGAATTAATAACCTACCAACAGACATTGTTGATAAGATGTATAATGTTTATGATAGAATTTGATTTTAATAAAGCCATTTCAAAATGGTCTCCAGTAATAGAGAATACCATAATGAAACACAAATATACATATTGTAAAGATTTAATTGACTCAATGTGTATATTTTGTGAGTGGTTTTCTAGAAATCAAGAACAAAGTAATATTCAATATGCTAACACGGGTGCCACATTAGGTCAGATACCTATTGGTGTACCAGGTAATGGTGATTATGAAAATCCATTACCGGGTAAAATTAAAGAGATTTATGAAAGATTAAAATCTATTGATTTTAGAGTTGAAGTAGTTGGTGAGTATTTGAATATGGCAACTGGTCAAGTTGAATATAAATTAGCTGATGGTAGCTATGTTTTAAAAGATTTAAAAAACTTTAAAGTATCAGATGATATTTATTTAAAAGTTTTTGATCATGATTTCATAACTTTTTGGAAACCGGATATTATAAGAGATTGGAAACTTAATAATATTTTAAATGGCTGAGATAACTGATATTGCTAATGCGATATTTCGAAACAGAGATAAATGGAATGATATAACTGATGATGATAAAGAAAAATGGTTCTTTATATTCAATAGGTATTTTTCTAAAATTTATCCAGATAAAGCACAACTTTTAAATCAAAAGAATATAGATAAAGTAATGGGTATGGATATATGGTTTCATTTTATGAAAACACAACCTTATCCAAATAATTTCTGGTCAAAAACTCCTAAAGTTGAAAAAGAAATACCAGAGAAAGAGTATAAACATCTAAAAAGACACTTACAAGTAAAAGAAGAAGATTTAGATTATTTAATTAGTAAACATCCTGAATTTATAAAATCGGAATTAGACTATTTAAAAAAATTAGAAAAAGAAATTAAAAAATAGAATATATGGTAACAATTGAAAGTAAAACAAAGTCAAATTGGTATGTAGTTAGAGCTGCTGGTAATAAAGAGCGTTCAGTTGCTGAGAAATTACAGAAAGAGTCAGAAGTTGGTGATTTAATGGGTAAATTAGATAGAGTTATAGTACCAACTGATATTTCTTACTACTTAAAAAATGGTAAGAAAGTTAAAAGAGAAGTAGTTAAATTTCCTGGATACATTTTTGTTCAGACAAATGCAATCGGTGAGTTAAAGTATTTCTTAAAAGGATTAAATGGTGCATCTGGATTCTTAACAAATAGAGCTGGTGATATTATACCACTTTCACAGACAGAAGTAAATAGAATGATTGGTGAACATGAATCTTCTAAGGATGTAACAGAAGAAGAATCACAAAAATTTGTTGTTGGTGAAGAAGTATCTATATTAGATGGTCCATTCAATGGATTTAATGGTAAAATTGAGTCTATAGCTGATAAAAAAGCTAAAGTAGCAGTTTCTATATTTGGAAGAATTAATTTAATTGAATTAAACCTTTTACAAATTGATAAGAAAAGAGATTAATGACACAAAGTAGTTTATATGATAAAATATTAAAAGCTTCTGAAGAAATATCAAAGACGGCAAAATTATCTGGTAATTATATAGTTGTTAATCAATCCGTAATGAATATTTATGAAAATTATGTCTTAGATAAAAACCGTAGAGTTAAAATAGAAAAGATTTATGGGAAGATTTGATTTATTGAAAGAAATAATGAGTATTCAGAGTATAACAGGTGAAACTTATTTTAACACAGATTATTTAATAGATAAAATATTAAAGATTGATAAAAAAAGTATCAGAAAATCTAAAATTGAAAAAATTTATGAGAAATAAAACATCCAAAATATTTTTCATATAATAAATGTTCGGACAACAAAAGAGTTTATTGGTTCGCTCTGAAAGGAACCAAATTAGAAACTAAAAAAAGTTATGAAATTAAATGAGATTTTATCCTCAAGTGAGGAGTTAACACGAGTTTACTCAACAAACAATTACGATCTATTTGGATTTATTGGTGGTAATAGAAATGTAAATACATCAAATCTTAAAAAGATTAAAGATTCAATGGGTAAAAAACATATAAAAACAAATGCTATAATTTGTTTTTATGATGAGAATGATTCTGAGAAACCACTTAAAATTATTGATGGTCAACATAGATACCATGCATGTGTTGAGTTAAATACACCAGTAACATATATAATTGATGAAACACTTACATTAAAAACTATATTAAATGATATAACACTTTTAAATACAGCATCCAAAGAGTGGGATGTATCTGATTTTATGGTGAGTGAGTCAGAAAAGGGAAATTTAAATTATAGTTTATATTCTAAAGTTTATAATTCTTATAGTAGCTCATTCGATCACGAATCATTATTCTTTATTTTAAATACCGATCCTAATAGAACTAAATCTAAAATATCTTACCCACAATTTAAATCTGGTGATTTAGAGTTTGATAGTTCTGATTATAATTATTTGTTAAAAAGATTAGAAGAAATATCATTATTTAACCGTTATAGTGAAAATGGTGGTAAAAGATATTATCAAAAAGCTTTAAATCGTTTAATGAATACTAGAGGTTTTGATATAAATCAAATGTTATCTAAATTAGAGATAAGAAATAGCACTATTGAAAAATGTACAACAGTTGAAGGTGCTTTAAAACAACTATCCGATATTTATAATTGGAAAACTCAATCTGGTAAAATTTTATTTTTAAACTCAGGTAATAAAATTGAAGAAATAATTATAAAATAAGAGGTTTAATACCTCTTATTTTTTTATAAATTAAATAATATGGCAAATCAATTTGATAAAGTAGTATATGACTTGAAAAAACAAGAAAGATACGACAGAACTTATTTAAATATGGCTCGTGAATGGGCTAAACTTTCACACTGTACTAGGAAACAAGTTGGAGCTCTTATAGTTA
>JACCDX010182040.1_pt1 | contig 16923 bp, 11 predicted proteins | sample 7449681 | NCBI WGS metagenome assembly JACCDX01 (sample SAMN15323450, study PRJNA562643) | freshwater metagenome | isolation source: river surface water | place: USA:Blue River Watershed | collected 2017-08-18 | reverse complement strand
TGGCCAGCGGCTTTGCATCCGACCCGGTCGCCATGTCGCTGTCGGTGTCGATGACGCGCATCATGTTTCCCTACATTCTGTTCATGTCGCTCGTCGCGCTGGCCGGCGGCATCCTCAACACCTGGCGTGAATTCCGCGTGCCGGCCTTCACACCGGTGCTGCTGAACCTGGCTTTCATCGCCGCCGCGCTGCTGCTCGCGCCATTGATGGCGCAGCCCGTGTATGCGCTTGCGATTGCCGTCATCATCGGCGGCTTGCTGCAACTGGGGCTGCAAATACCGGCGCTGCGCAAGATCGGCATGCTGCCGCACATCAGCCTCAATCCTTTCCGCGCACTGTCGGACGAAGGCGTGCGGCGCGTACTGAAGCAAATGCTGCCCGCGACCTTCGCAGTCTCCGCGGCGCAAATCAGCCTGATCATCAACACCAATATTGCTTCGCACCTGGCCGATGGCAGCGTGTCATGGCTGTCGTATGCGGACCGGCTGATGGAATTGCCGACCGGTCTGCTCGGCGTCGCGCTCGGCACTATTCTGCTGCCCAGCCTGTCCAAAGCGCATGCCTTGGGCGACACGGCAGAGTATTCATCGCTGCTGGACTGGGGCTTGCGCCTGACCTTCCTGCTGGCAGCACCGGCGGCGATTGCGCTGATGGTGCTGTCGGAACCGATCACGACGACGCTTTTCCATTACGGGAAATTCGATCCGCTGTCGGTCACGATGACGGCGCGCGCACTGGTCGCCTATGGCGTTGGATTGATGGGACTCATTCTGGTCAAGATTCTTGCGCCCGGGTTTTATGCAAAGCAGGACATACGCACGCCGGTCAAGATTGGCGTCGGTGTATTGATTGCGACGCAGCTGATGAACCTGGCCTTCGTGCCGTGGATTGCCCATGCCGGTTTGGCGTTGTCGATCGGCCTCGGCGCGACTGCCAACGCAGCCTTTCTTTACGCTATGCTGCGCAAGAAAGGCATCTACCTGCCGGGACGTGGATGGATGATGTTTTTTGTACAGCTGGTCGGTGCGCTGCTGTTGCTGGCAGGCGCAGGCCTGTGGGCTGGCAGCCAGTTCGACTGGATCGCACTGCATGCACGGCCCTGGCTGCGGATCATGACGCTGGGCGGCATCATCGCTCTGTGCGGTGCGGTGTACTTCAGCGCGCTGTGGGCGATGGGCTTTCGCTTCCGGGATTTCCGTCGCGAGTCGGTCTGACAGGCAAGGCAAAGTCATACGAGGCAACACGAGACAAGGCAGTGGCAGACCCGAGCTTGCAAGCACAGACAAGGCCGGGCATGAGATGGCAGGGACAATGACACGACGATGATCAAGCCCCTCGATTATTTCGCTTCGCTGGTACAGGACGATGAACAGATACCGCTGTTCGAGGCGGCACTGAGCATTGCGCAAGATGATGATCCGGGTCTGGACATGACCGCCTGCCAGCTCGAGATCGACAAGCTCGCGGCCCGGCTGCGGCGGCGCCTGCCGGCTGACATCGCACAAATTCCGAAGCTGCGGCTGCTGAACAACTACTTCTATCAGGAGCTGGGCTTCGCCGGCAACCTGAACGATTACTACAACCCCGACAACAGCTACCTGAACAAGGTACTGGCCACACGGCGCGGCATACCGATCTCGCTGGCCATCATCTATATCGAACTGGCGCAGCAAATCGGTCTCGACGTGAAGGGCATTTCCTTCCCCGGTCACTTCCTGATGAAGATCTCGGTCAAGAGCGGCGACATCATCCTCGACCCGTTCAACGGCGCCAGTCTGTCACGCGAGGATATCGAAGAGCGGCTGGAACCTTACTTCATCAATGGCCGCGAGGCCAGCGATCCGCCACTGGCCAGCTACCTCGCCGATGCGACACCACGCCAGATCCTGGTGCGCATGCTGCGCAACCTGAAAGCCTTGTTTGCCGAAAACCCGCACTGGAAGGAATTCCTGAATGTGCAGCAAAGGCTGGTGATCCTGCTGCCGGACGAGATCAGCGAGCGACGCGATCGTGGGCTCGCTTATGCCAGCCTCGACTGTCCGCAGGCAGCGCTGCAAGATCTCGAAGCGTATCTGGAACGCTGTCCGCGTGCGAACGATGCCGATACGCTGCGGGCAAGGCTGCCCGAGTTGCGGGCAGCGACCCGCAAACTCAACTGAGCAAAGTCTGGTGGTCTCTGATCAAGACTGCCATCACGCGCCTTTCGCGCGCGCTTCGATTTCTTCCCAGCGCTTCAGTGCCGTCATCAGCGCTTCATCGATGTCTGCAAAGCGTTGATTCAGTCGTTGCACTTCGCCGGGTTCCTTGCGATACAGATCGGGGTCGGCAAGTCGCGCCGAAATACTGGCCTGCTCGGTTTCGAGATCGGCAATCTGTTGCGGTAATTGCTCAAGCTCACGCTGCTCCTTGAAGCTGAGCTTCTTCGGCTTCGCCACGGCGGCGGCCGGCGTAGCAGCCGATGAAGCTGACATAGTGTCTGCCTTCGCCACCTTGTCACTCGCTGACTTGTCCGACCTGGCTGCGGACTTCTCCACGGCGGTATCGGGCAAGGGCTTGCGCACGCGCTCCCAGTCGCTGTAGCCGCCCACATATTCGCGCCACAGACCACCGCCTTCGGCGACGATCACTTGCGTGACCACGTTGTCGAGGAAGGTACGGTCATGGCTGACCAGGAACACCGTACCCTGGTATTCCTCCAGCAATTGCTCGAGCAATTCCAGTGTGTCGATGTCGAGGTCATTGGTCGGCTCGTCCAGCACCAGCACATTGGCCGGCTTCGCAAACAGACGCGCAAGCAGCAAGCGATTGCGCTCGCCACCCGACAGGGACTTCACCGGCGAGCGCGCGCGTTCGGGGGCAAACAGGAAGTCGCCGAGGTAGGTCATCACATGCTTCTTCTGGCCATTGATCTCGACCCAATCGCTGCCCGGCGAGATCGTGTCGGCCAGGGTCGCTTCCTCATTCAATTGCTCGCGCATCTGGTCGAAGTACGCGACCTGCAACTTGCTACCCTGACGTACCGTTCCACTATCAGGAGTGATCTCGCCAAGGATGAGCTTCAGCAGCGTGGTCTTGCCGGCACCATTGACGCCGATCAGGCCGATCTTGTCACCACGCATCAGCGTCGCGCTGAAGTCGCGCACGATCGCGCGACCTTCATACGCCTTGTTCACATCGATCAGCTCGGCCACGATCTTGCCGGAACGCTCGCCGGCAGCGACTTCCATTTTGACCTGACCTTGCTGGTCGCGGCGGCGCGAGCGTTCCTCGCGCAGCGCTTCCAGCCGTCGCACACGGCCCTCATTGCGGGTACGGCGCGCCTCGACGCCCTTGCGTATCCAGACCTCTTCCTGCGCGAGTACCTTGTCGAATTTCGCGTTCTCGATCGCCTCGACTGCCAGCTGGTCAGCCTTGCGTACCTGATACGCACTGAAATTTCCCGGATAAGACAGCATGCGGCCGCGGTCAAGTTCGACGATGCGCGTCGCGATGTTATCGAGGAAGCTGCGGTCATGCGTAATGAACAGCAGGCTGCCGCGGAACTCGCGCAGCAAGCCTTCCAGCCACGCGATCGATGAAAAATCCAGATGGTTGGTCGGCTCGTCCAGCACCAGCACATCGGGGGCAGCGACCAGTGCGCGCGCCAGTGCGACGCGCTTCTTCATCCCGCCCGACAGCGTGCTGATGATGCGCTGACCATCCAGGTTCAGCCGTTGCAAGGTGGTCTCGACGCGGTTGGACAGGTTCCAGCCATCGACCACATCCAGCTGCCCCTGTACCTGATGCATGCGATCCATCAGTTTCGCATCGTCGCCATTGCCCATGTTGGCGGCCAGGCTGTCGTACTCGGTCAGCAAGGCCTGGATGTCGGCAACACCGGCAGCCACTGCGGCGAAGATACTGTCACCGGCATCAAAGGCCGGCTCCTGCTCGACATACGCGATACGCAAGCCCTGCTGCATCACCAATTGCCCATCGTCGAGCTTGCCCTGCCCTGCGATGATTTTCAGCAGCGATGATTTGCCGGTGCCATTGCGGCCAATGAGTCCGACCCGCTCACCCGCCTCCAGCGAGAGTTCAGCATGGTCAAGCAAGGCCACGTGGCCAAATGCGAGCTGGGCATCGGAAAGGGAAATGACGGCCATGGTGAGGAGATAGTGGCGATCGACGCGCCTGAACAAGAGGAAAAGCGCGCTATTGTACCGATCGCTACCCGACGATGTCGCGCCTTAACGACAATTGCGGAGAACTCGCTTCGAAGCCAAACAAGTTGGCGAAGAGCTTGTGCGGATTCCAGTCAAATACCGCAAAAGCCAGTAAAACAGTGCGTTTGGGGCGATCGGCCGGGGCCGAGGAAGAGTCCAGAGTGAAATGGTCCTTGAAGCTCGCAGATTGTTGCAAATCAAGAAATTTTCTAGTAACTGTAATTCAGTTACAATCCAAGCCCGATTCCAGATATCCTCATGACGCGACGATCCAAAGCCCTCGACAAGCTTGCCGCAACGCCACCTCCGGCAAACTTCAAGTGGGCAGATTTGGTTTCCGTTCTCGGGTATCTGGGTTTTGAAATGATCACGAATAGCGGATCACGTCGGAAATTCTTTCATCGTGAAAAAGACGTACTGATCATTTGTCACCAGCCTCATCCCTCGCCTAACGTGAACAAAGGATGTATTGCGGCTGTCGTGGAAGCGCTGCGCAACAATGGGTTCTTGCAATCATGACCGTACTCAAATACAAAGACTTCGAAGGTTCGGCCGAGCTAGACATGGATCGTCATGTCTGCTGGGGGAAAATCTTGTTCATTGATGACTTGATCACCTACGAATCCAAATCGCCTTCCTCGCTTCAAAAAGAGTTTGAAGCAGCGGTCGATGACTATCTTCAGACTTGCAAAGAACTTGGCCGCGCGCCGAAGCGCCCCCTTAAAGGCTTGTTTAACGTCCGCATGCCACCGGAATTACACAAGCAATTGCACTTGCGCTCCATTCAGGATAAGACCTCGCTGAATGAAACCGTCATACAAGCCTGTCAGGCTTGGGTAAACAAGCATTCCTATCATCACATCAGACTCACGGTAGACGATATGCCTTCCTTGTCACAAGCAATTCGTTACGCCTCTGATCAACCGACTCAATTCCAGACCCTCAGCAATGTCCATCAGCACTAAAACCTCGCAGCCCGTCGTCGTTGAGCAGCCGCTTGCCCTTCGAGAACTGACCGAGTTACTGATCAAGCATTACGACCTTCACGAAGGTCTATATGAGCTGCTGGTAGAGTTCCAGATAGGGATGGGTGTTATCGGCCCGAATCCGCACGATGCGCTGCCGGGCGCTTCTGTCGGCCTGTCAAAGCTGGGGCTAATGAAAGTGCAGGTGATGGGGAACAATACGCTGGATGCCGCTGCCGTCAATCCAGTCGGCAAAGCACCTCGCAAAAGAAATGCCAAGTCCTGAAGCAAGGCAAGCATTACCAAGACCTTGCCGATAAGGCCGCCAATCCCATTCCGGGTTAAACTTGCCGCCAGATCGGCCCCTCGCTGTAGTTCAATGGATAGAACGAGTGCCTCCTAAGCGCTAGATACAGGTTCGATTCCTGTCAGCGGGACCAGTGCCCCGACTTCCCCTGCTCCGGATAGCTGGTTCAGGGAGTCCCCTTCCCTCCAGTATCACGCTCTCTCTGTCTGGCAAACCCCGCGTAAACCAATTCCAGCAGCAGCTCGGCAAGGCCATCCTGAACCTTCGTACTGTTCAGAACTTGCTTTCCCATGTCCTGATACTTGTCCAGCACATCGGCGACTGACTCCAGCATGACAGCCTTGTAGTCAGGACTCGCAAAGAACTGCGCTTTGGAGTTCGCGGCCGCTTGTTCTTTCAGCGTGTCGTTCTCCATCATCTTGCCACCCACGTGATTGACAAGCGCGAGCAAGTCCGCATCAGTCAAATCGCCTTCAAACAGATCGTTCATTTTCTCGACAATCTGCGCCAGCAGTGCAACCTCCGGATCATGGGGCTTGCCGGAACCAATACCCGTCAGCGGCTGTAGCTTGTAATCCTCACTACCACTTTCCAGCTTGATCGCCTGCTTACCCCGGTCACTGAGCTTGTAATGGGTAAGCTGAACTTCAGACAGGTCAATCTTCGGCGGTACTCGGCCTCCCCTCAACCACGGCAGCAGATGCTTGAAGTAGATCGCACGTTTCTCCAGATCGGTATCACCGTAGTCCACAATCTGTGACAAGAAGTCATAGGCTCGAACAAAACCATCGATGTCCTTGCGGAACATCTCCAGCTCATCAATCGCTTCGTTGTCGTTGGCATCCAGCGCTTCCTCAAGCCGCACGCGATAACGATCAACTGCCGGGGCAATTTTCGCCTGCATCTCCTTCTGCTGCTTCCTGAAGTAGGCCAATACCAGCCCCTCCACCTCTTCGGGCGTGTAGATTCGGCTGGCATCCAGCTTGGTCTGCAGATCGTGGATCAGATTCGGATCGGACACCCCGGCCAATTCTGCCGTCTCGTAGAACGGCTGAAACGCTTCCTTAATATCCTCAGGGTCGTTTACGAAGTCGATTACGTACGTCTGATCCTTGCCAGGGCAAGTGCGGTTCAGGCGAGAAAGTGTCTGCACCGCCGCCACGCTGGCAAGCTTCTTGTCCACGTACATCGCAACCAGCTTGGGTTGGTCGAAACCGGTCTGGTATTTATTGGCGACCAGCAGAATCTGAAATTCCTCGGTGTCGAATGCCTCTCGCAGGTCGCGCCCTTTGAGGCCGGAGTTCATGTTGTTCTCGGTGAACGGGTTCGGGCCGCTGTCTGAATCCACTACCTCACCAGAGAATGCCACCAGCGTATCCAGCTCTTTGTACCCCTGTGCCTTGATGAACTTGTCGATCGCCAGCTTGTAACGCACGGCTTCCTTGCGAGATGACGTGACCACCATCGCCTTGGCCTTGCCACCCAGCCGCCATGCCACATGTGCACGGAAGTGCTCGACCATGATCTGCACCTTCTGGCTGATGTTGAATGGGTGGAGTCTCACCCAGCGCATCAGCGACTTCATAGCCTCGCTCTGATCGACCTCCTCGCTATCGTAGTCCTGCCCGTTATGAGCAAGCTTGAAGGCGAGCTTGTACGGGGTGTAGTTCTTCAGCACATCGAGGATGAATCCCTCCTCAATGGCTTGCCGCATCGAGTACACATGGAATGGAGCCGGGAGGTTGGACTCGGACATTGGCTGACTCGGATCAGGCAGCCGTCCAAAAAGCTCCATGGTCTTGGCCTTGGGCGTGGCAGTGAAAGCAAAGTAGCTCAGGGTCTTCGCCTGCGGGCGAGCGGCCATCTCGGCGGCCAGCAGCTCGTCCACGCTGACCTCTTCCCCTTCCTCGATCTGCTCAGCAGTCAGCACCTGTCTCAGCCTGCGGGCAGCGGCGCCCGTCTGCGACGAGTGCGCCTCATCTGCGATGATCGCAAATGTCCGACTCTTGAGGGACGTATCAGCCTGGATCGCTTCTAGCACGAAGGGGAACGTCTGGATGGTCACGATGATGATCGGCACACCATCTTTCAATGCCTGCGCCAACTGCGCAGACTTCACACCATCATTGGTCACCCGGCATACCACCCCTTGCTTGTGCTCGAACTGGTAGATCGCATCCTGAAGCTGCTGATCCAGCACCGTCCGGTCGGTAATGACCACCACCGATGAAAATACTTTAGCATCCGCTTCGTCATGCAGGCTCGATAGCTGATGCGCCAGCCATGCAATCGAGTTGGTTTTGCCTGAGCCGGCAGAGTGCTGGATCAGGTACTTTTGCCCGGCCTTCTCGATCCTGGCGGCTTCCAGTAGTTGAGTGACCGCTTCCCACTGATGGAATCGCGGGAAAATCAGCTTTTCGCTGACCGACTTCTTTCCTTGTTCATCCTTGCTTTCTTCTCGCGACAGATGAATGAAGCGTCCGACAATGTTTAGCCATGCATCACGCTGCAGCACACGCTCCCACCAGTAAGATGTCCGATAGCCATCAGAAGCCGGATTCCCGGCACCCCCATGGTTACCCTGGTTGAATGGCAAGAAGTAGGTGCTCTTGCCCTTCAACTCGGTGGCCATCCACACTTCATCGGTCGACACTGCAAAATGAACCAATGCCCTGCGCTTGAAGGCCAGCAGCGGCTCTTCGCGTTTGGCTCCCGGCTCTCTGGGATGCCTGTCATTGCGGTACTGGTTCTTTGCGTCTTCAATAGACTGCGTGAAGTCGGTTTTCAGCTCCGCAGTCGCGACCGGAATGCCGTTGATGAAGAAAACCAGATCGATCGAGTTTTCGTTGGAGAGGCTGTAGCGGACTTGGCGTACCACGCGGCAGCGGACGAGCTGGTACTTCTCCAGCGTCTCGGGGTTGATGCCCTGCGCTGGCCGGAACTGGCACATATCGATCTTGCCTGATCCGACATCCTTGAATCCTTGCCGGAGAACGTGCAGCGAACCTTCCTTGTCCAGTACCTGCGCCAGCCTGCCGAGCAGGAGCTTTTCAGCCGAGCCATTACCTGTGGCCTTGAGCTTCTCCCAGGTCTTCGGCTGGGTATCTTTAATCCATCCGGTGACATCTTCCGGGTACAGGGCTAGTTCGCGGTCGTACTTCGCCGGGTCGCCTTCGAGCCATCCATGGGACGCCAGATGCTTGACGATGTCAGTCTCGAAGTGGATTTCCTTGTGGGGGCTGCTCATTAGCCTGGTCCCTGTTCTCGTTGACGTTCTCTGAAAAGCTTCAGGCAGCTTGCTGAAGCTCGGGGACAGCGTTCCGGACGTCGATCTTGCCGGTGACGGCGGCGGAGATCAGGGCAGAGCGGTGTTCTTTTTGTAGCAAGATTGCTTGCTCCGCTCTGTCAACTAACGCATCGATTTTTGAAGTGAGCGAATCAAGGTAAGTAACAATTTCGTATTGCTGGGTAACAGATGGGCATGGAAAGACAAAGTTCGCATACTTCTCTGCACTTACATTTTGGATCGTTGCTTGAATCTGTACGCTAGCTATGTATTGCCAATAAAAATTGGTCTGGCAACAGTATGCAAAAAACTTGCTTAAAAATATATCGCGATTCAATCGAGCACGAATAAGGTAACCGGCAAAACACGCATTTCCCCATACGCTTGAATATATAAAGCTCTTGCCAACAGTTGCTCCGCTGCGTGCAAGCAGGACGTCTCCATGTTCCAGCAAATAGGGTTCTGCGACTTCTGGGGGAAGTGATTTAAATGTTTCATCGCGAAGATTTCCCTCACCATCAATATCAGTAATCCGGATAAATCTAGGCATTGATCGGTCATCAGATTCTGCCGATTCGTTTGCTCCGTACATGAGTGGTTCCGTGAGTATATTTTTCAGTCGAATAACCTTCCAATGCTCTGGCACATCACCCAACCACTCGACACCACTCGGCTTTATCGGGACAGTCAGATCGAGTCCCTTGGTCACTGCATGGGAAATAACGGCCTGCCGCTTCTCCTTGAGGAGTTCGATCAGCCTTTCCTGCTTGGCGATCAGGGTGTCGATTTTGGCTGTTTCTCGGTCGAGAAATGCCGCCAATTCAGCTTGCTCTTGAACAGGAGGGACTGCGACTCGTTCCCCAAGACTTTCTTTCTTTATATGACGCATCGTGCTTCCGTGAGCATCAAAGTCAGCAAGTTTCGGAGCGACGTGCTTGATCAAATAAAAAAGATATTTTTTGTTTGCCTCGTTCGTCGGTGTAACTTTAAAAATGTGCTGGTTCAACCATGCATCCCCGCCCTTCCAAATAAAGGAGTCAATTGTCGCAGACCACGAAAACAGCAAGTCTCCGTTAGAAACGCAGACTCGCTTGTCAAGAGTCCCTGAGTAAAGGTTGGGCGGAGTATCGCTGGTAAGTTGAGCTATTCGAATTATGGGCAGACCTTCTGTATTCCAGTCCTCAGGCTTGAATGGATAGCCATTTTGATAGTTCGCCAAGAATTTTAATGATGTCTTTATCCAATGCTCGGGGATAGCTTCTAGCCACTCTATTTCTGAGGGCTTGTATTTTGGATATGTCTTGTAATTCACTCCACCACCTCTTGAAGCAATGCGAATATGTCATTCGTCACAGCCTTCAGCTCCGCATCTATCTCTCCCAGTGATCTCGGCGGTGTGTACTGGTAGAAGAACCGGTTGAACGGAATCTCATAGCCGACCTTGGTTTTGTCTTTGTCGATCCATGCATCGGGTACATGAGGTAGCACCTCCCGTTCGAAGTAAGCCTCGATGTTTTCATTCAACGGCACATTCTCCGTATCCCGCAGCTTGGCATCCGCCTTGGACTTTCCCTTCTTGTCCTTCTCGATTTCCCCTTGTTCGTTCCTTAGCGGCCGCTCGACGGTGATCGTGCTGTACCCGAAGTCACTGTTATCGAAGACACGGGACACCATGAAGGACTCGACCTTGCCTCCTGCAGGTGCTTCGGGCAGCTGCTTGCTCGCAGGCTCCAGCGAATCGCCAACTACTCTTCCATCCGCGTCCAGAACCCGCACATGGCGCAGCTCTTCAAACCGTCCATGAATTTTCCCGACCAGTGCGATGTCCTCGTCACCCAGCTCCTTGCGCTTGCTACCCAGAGACTTGCGCATCTTCCGGTAATACTCGTCGCCGTTGATCAGTTGTACCTTGCCCTTGCGCGCCTCGTCCTTCTTGTTTGTCAGCAGCCAGACGTAGGTCGCAATGCCCGTGTTGTAGAACATGTCGGTGGGCAGAGCCACAATGGCTTCGAGCCAGTCATTCTCGATAATCCAGCGACGAATCTCCGACTCTCCCGAACCTGCTCCGCCGGTGAACAAGGGCGAGCCGTTCAGCACGATGGCAATCCTCGATCCGCCCTCGTCCTTGGCTTTGTCGTAGGGACGCATCTTCGACAGCAGGTGCATCAGGAACAGCAGGCTGCCATCAGATACCCGAGGCAGCCCCGGTCCGAATCGACCGGCAAATCCCTTTTGCTCGTGCTCCTTGCGAATCTCCTTCTCGGCCTTTTTCCACTCGACCCCGAACGGCGGATTCGCGAGCATGTAATCAAAGTCCTTGCCGGCATGGCCATCATCGGACAGCGTATTGCCGATGATGATGTTGCTGACGTCCTGTCCCTTGATCAGCATGTCGGCCTTGCAGATCGCGTACGACTCGGCATTCAACTCCTGCCCGTACATGACCAGACGTGCCTTCGGATTCAAGCGTGACAGATGTTCACCAGCGATGGACAGCATCCCGCCTGTTCCTGCTGTCGGGTCATACACGGAGCGAACGATGCCGGGTTTAGTTAAAGCATCGTCGTCCGCGATGAACAGCAGATCGACCATCAGCCGGATTACTTCTCTTGGGGTGTAGTGCTCACCTGCCGTCTCGTTCGAAAGTTCGGCAAAGCGGCGGATCAAGTCTTCGAAGACCAGGCCCATGTCGGAATTGCTGACTTTCTCGGGGTGGAGGTCTATCGCGGCGAACTTCTGGACGATCAGGAACAGCAGATTGCAGCTGTCGAGTTTTTCGACTTCCTTCAGGAAGTCATAACGTTCGAAGATGTCTCTGGCGTTATCCGAAAAACCGTTGATGTAGGCGGTCAGGTTCGACTTGATATTGGCCGGATCGCCCAGCAGCTTTTCGGAGTCGAAAGGGGAGGTGTTGAAGAAGGACTGTCCTGCTTTCCTGGTCAGGAAGGTTGTCAGGTCAATGCCGAGACTTTTCTTCGCCTCGAACTCGGCAAGGACGGCTCCCTTGGTATTCTCCAGTACGCAATCGAGGCGGCGCAAAAGCGTGAAAGGCAGAATGACCTTGCCATAATCGGACTGCTTGTAGTCGCCGCGAAGAAGATCGGCGACGGACCAGACAAATGACGACAGCTCGTTGAAATTGGCAGACACGAATCCCTCAGTATTTCTAATAAATAACTGTAAGGATCAATTCTACGAATATCGGCCATTATCTGTCAGCAGTGCTTATAAGGTTTAGACATTTTTGTGCGCATTTTCTTTGTATTTGCTAGTCATGGATAAATGCCCAGCTTATTAATGGGCCGAAGAGGTATGCTAAATTCCGACGACTTGTAGCACTTTAGAAACTTCTTTCGCCGTCAGTACTGAACATGGCGAGTACCCACCTGAGAAGAAAGGCTGTCGTGAATCGAGCCGAGAATCGACCCATGAGCCGAGCCGTCTACGCCGGCACCATCTTCTCCAGCGCCTTCCTGCTGTTCCTCGTCCAGCCCATCGTCTCCAAGCACATCCTGCCATGGTTCGGCGGCTCGGCGGCGGTGTGGGCCACCTGTCTGGTGTTCTTCCAGACCTTGCTGCTGCTTGGCTATGCGTATTCGGACGTTGTCAGCCGTCGCCTCACGCCGAAGGCGCAGGTCGCGCTGCATGCGCTGCTGCTGATTGCGGGTGCTGCCAGCCTGCCGGTACTGGCCAGCGACGCATGGAAGCCTGCCGGCGATGAAGACCCGGGCCGCTACATCCTGCTGCTGCTCGCCGCGACCGTCGGTCTGCCCTACCTGATGCTGTCGACCACGGGGCCACTGATTCAGTCATGGGCCGCACGCAGTGGTGAAAGTGCGCGCGTGTATCGCCTGTTCTCGCTGTCGAATCTCGCGTCGCTGGTCGCATTGATCAGCTACCCTTTCCTGATCGAACCGAGGCTGCCGCTGCAGGGACAATCGTCCGCGTGGTCGGCCATCTACATCGGCTTCGTCGTGCTCTGCATACTGTCCGGCGTCCTGCTGTTGCGCAGCGCGGGCAGGCAGCAGGACGCTGCAGCGAATGATGCAGCCTATGAGTCGCCCGGCAACACAAATACAAGCGTAACAGCGCTCAAGGAAAAGGCAGACACTGCCGCATCACCGACCGCTGCAATGCAATTGCTATGGGTCGCGCTGGCGGCCATGGGCTCATGGCAGCTGCTGGCCGTCACCAATCACCTGACGCAGAACATCGCGGCGATTCCCTTCCTGTGGCTGCTGCCGCTGGTGCTCTACTTGTTCAGCTTCGTGCTGTGCTTCGAAAGTGATCGCTGGTACCAACGCAACTGGTTGGTCGGCCCGGTATTTATTCTGCTGTTTGCCTGTGCTTACGGGCTGGCGGACAACAAGATCGGTCTGAACCTGAAGATTGCTCTGCCGCTGTATTGCGCTGGCCTGTTCGCCACCTGCATGTTTGTCCATGGCGAGCTAGCGGCCATGCGTCCGGCGCCACGCCACCTGACGCGCTTTTATCTCGCACTGTCCTTCGGCGGTGCGCTCGGTGGCATCCTGGTCGGTCTCGGCGCGCCGAAGCTGCTGCCGGCTTACTATGAACTGGGCATAGGCTATGTGCTGGTCGCGCTGCTGGCAGCGATCGTATTCCGACCATCGCGTATGCTGATGACCGCGTCGCTACTGCTGGGCGTGTGTTACGCCTTCTTTGTTGGGCAGCAGGTGGCGTCCGATCTGAAGTCGGCACGCCTGCTCGAGCGAAATTTCTATGGCCGGCTGCTGACGCGCGATATCAGCGATGGCAAGGTTCATGTGCGTCGGCTCACGCACGGCGCAATTCTGCATGGTGAGGAATATCTCGACGGCAGCAACCGCAACAAGCCGACCACCTATTACGGACCGTCGTCAGGTATTGGACGTCTGATGGTCACGACAGCGATGAATGAACAACGCCATGTCGGCGTGATCGGACTCGGTACCGGTACGCTGGCCGCCTATGGCGAGGTCGGCGACCGCTTCCGCTTCTATGAGCTGGATCCGGCGGTCATCAAGGTCGCACGTACCGAGTTCGGCTACCTGCAAGCGACACCGGCGAAGGTCGATGTCGTTCTCGGCGATGCACGCCTGAATCTGGAACGCGAGTCGCCGAACGATTTCGATGTGCTGGTGGTCGATGCCTTCTCCGGCGATGCAATTCCCATCCACCTGATCACGCGCGAGGCCTTGCGGGCCTACCGTCGGCATATGAAGCCAGAAGGCGTGATTGCCTTCCATGTATCGAATCGCTTCCTGTCGCTGCCGCCTGTTGTGCAGAAACTGGCTGAAGACCAGGGCATGCACGCGGTGCTGATCTCCGATGCGCCGCCAGCGCCACTGGCGAAAACCGACTGGGTACTGGTGTCGGCGAGCGAGAAGCCTTTCACGAAACCCGCCATTGCCGATGTGGCCAGCATGCCAGCGATCATCCCCGGCCTGCGAGTCTGGACCGATGACGCGAACGACCTGTTCAAGATCCTCAAGTAAGCCAGGATCGATGAAGCCGGTATCGGTATGTCACCGCTTGAACAGGCAAACCCGATCGCGCCCCTGGCGCTTAGCATCATAGAGTGCGTGATCGGCGGCTGCTATCAGGTCCTCCGGACTGCCAATCTCGGCATCAACACCCGCCACGCCTATGCTGACGCGATAGCTGATCGACAGTTGTCCAGCGCGCACTGACTGCTTTGCCACATTCGAACGAATCCGTTCGGCGATCTGTCTGCCCATCGCGACATCAGTCGACGGTAACAATACCGTGAACTCTTCGCCACCCAGCCGCGCCACCACATCGATGCTGCGTACGCTGCGCAGCATCACTTCCGCAAGGTTGCGAATCACCTGGTCGCCGACAGGATGGCCATAGGTATCATTGACCTGCTTGAAGTGGTCGATATCGATCAGCAGCAAGGTGATATCGCGTGGTTTGCGCTGGTGACGCGCCAGCTCCACCTCGGCTGCTTCATGGAAGGCACGACGATTGGCGACACCGGTCAATTGATCGGAGGTTGCCTGTTTCAGCAGCGACTCCATGCTCTCGCGATGTTCTGAAATATCGCGTACCAACAGGTTGAAGCTGGCCGGCTGCGGACCGGGCTCACTGGCGGTCAACAGGGTATGCCCCCAGAAGCGGCTGCCATCATGGCGCTGCATCCAGCCTTCGGTAAAGCTGAGGCCGGTTTGGCGAACTTCATCGAGACGATCTGCCATGCGGTCGGTCGTGATCGCATCGGACGGGAACAGGCTCGCATAAGGCTGGCCAACCAGCGCATCGGAAGGTGCACCGAACAATGCCGCCACATCGGGATTCCAGTCACGGATCACGCCATCACGATCCAGTTGCACCAACGCGTGGCGGCTGACGCCGGCCATCATCGCGTTGATCCAGGCATCCTGTTTGTTCAGCAGGACTTCACGCCGAACCTCGGTCGATACGTCTTCGATACTGGCCATCAGGCAGTCTGGCGCTACCTTGATCAGGTTCAGCGCATAGTGCACGGGCTCGGCCTGACCACGGATGCCTGTGGGCATGGCGATCCGGTGTGACTTCATCAGCACGCCCTTGTCATGCGAGAACGCCGAAGCCAGCCTCTGCAGCTCGGGCACGTAGGGATCGAGGGTATGAAACAGGTTGTCGAGGAAATCACCCTTGCGTGCCAGCGGCATCAGCAGCTGCACTGCCACCGGGTTGATCAGCTCGACCTCGCCTGCGAGATTCGTTTGCACCAGCCCGATCGAAGACTGGTACAGGTATTCCATCAGGTGTTCGTACCTCGGCTGCTCCTGCGCAATCATTCGTCGACAGCACCAAGACGCTCGATCAGCAGGTAGCTGGTCGGCGACTCGGGCGAATGCAGCAGGCGCATCTTGACTTTGGTCTTGGCCGACCGGAAAGCAATGACGTAATCAATCACCGAGTCGAGCTCTTCCGCACGCTGTACGGCCCGTACAAAGCGTTCGCCGACCATGCCATTGTCCATGCAGCGTCCGATCTCTTCGAAAAACTTGCGGCCGATGACCTCGGCCGGCTCGAAGCGCGCCATACGGACTTCATACTGGTTGTAACGACAGGCGCGACCATCGCGGTCCATGCCGATAACACCGAAGGGTAGCTGATCCAGTTCTGCATCACTGGCCTCGTCAAGCCAGTGGTGCAGCCCCAGGGCTGCGAGATCCATGGTTTGTGTGCTCATCAATTTGCTTTCGACTCGGGGCGCAAGACAAAGCAGTCAAGGCGTCAAGCGCAAATGGTTCTAACCGCTAGTATAAACGCAACGTTCATTTTACGAACGATCGTTCAATCGGGCGAGTCATTCAAAATTGAAAACGCCCCGCCAGCCTGGGCTGCGGGGCGTGTCGCTGGCGAGCTGTCAGTGAAAGCGGAGTCGCTTATTTGCAGATCGTGATGATCAGTGCCTCATCGGTACTGCCGGGACGCACAGAGGTCAGACGCAGCGGGGTCTGCATGTCGCCCACCACGTCGCCGTTGGCATGGGTGCCGGTATAGCGAATGACTTGCTCGGCCCCGGACTTGCGGCTGGCGCAGTCGATGGTGGTCAGCGTCTTCTCGGACGCATACTCTTTCGCTTCGAGGCTGGTCAGCGGCTTGGCGAAGTTGGTCAGGGTCCACAGCTTCACGCGTGACTGTTCGTTCGACACGAAGCTGCTGTCGTACAGCTCGTCGGCGTCAGCGCGCTTCTGATACGAGACCCAGGCCGCATGCGCAGGCGCACCGAGCGCCAACGCCACCGCGGCCGCGAGCAGCGCTGGCAAGGCATTTCTGAACGCGAGGATAGTTTCAGCTTTCACGATCGACTTGCCTCAGTTCAGTTTGCGCGGCTTGCCGAAGTTGCCTTCCTTCGGGAACAGGAAGGTTGTCTTGCTCGGACCCATGCCGACAATCTGTACCATCGCAGGCTTGTCCGTGATCGAGCCGTCATAGTGAACCGCGCCGGCTGGGTGGAACATGTAGCTGCCCACCTTCAGCGGTGTTGTCGATTGCGGATCCCAGCTGTCATCGGTACCGGCATTCCAGGTACCCTCGACCACGATCACATGCCGATCTTCACCATGAAAATGCGGCGCGCTCATCACGCCGGCAGGGAAAAACGCGCGAATCACGTACATGCCCGGCTGCGACGGGTCACCGTGG
>JACCDX011295426.1_pt1 | contig 16925 bp, 13 predicted proteins | sample 7449681 | NCBI WGS metagenome assembly JACCDX01 (sample SAMN15323450, study PRJNA562643) | freshwater metagenome | isolation source: river surface water | place: USA:Blue River Watershed | collected 2017-08-18 | reverse complement strand
GCTTCGCCATCTCTTTGATCTGACGGATCCCTCCCAGACGTGTAATATCACCCGGCTTGATACCCAGCTTCGTCAAGGCTGCCTGTGTAATGTTGATCTGCCCTAACCTCGCCTCCTCAATCCGCTTCAGGATCGACGTCTTCAGATCCTCCAACTCCTTCTGACGATCTTGCTCCGTCTTGACCGTTGAACTCGCACCCAAAGAGATACTATACCTCTCTACCATCTGTTTAACAAACTCGTTTGACTGGGTGATCTGCTGGGACTTCTCTTTATACTGCGCTTCCAATGTAATAATGAAGCGACGAGTCTTCTCTAACTGCTCCAGATCCAAGTTGATCGTTCGATGAAATGTCTGAACCGTCTTGATCAAATCTTCCAACTGCCTATCCTTCTGAATCGAATCTACATAATACCTGTTCTTACCAATCAACTCTTCCATAATAAAGACTGCATACTTGATCGCTTCCGGCATATTCTTAATGTTACTGATATAGATTACCGGAATGTTATGCTCATAAACGATGTTGAATGACCGTGAGTTGATATTCGCCCCCGGATTGAGACTGAAGAGAATCGCCCCATTAATCTTCTCCGATCGCGTCGACGTCTCAATGTCCAACAAGAACTTCTTTCGATCCGTTACCGAAAGCGCCGTGACATTCTTCACCTCAACCAAGATCTTGAAACGATCGTCCATCGAACACATATACAAGTCCGACATCGACATAGCGTTCTTCGATGTATCGATGATATTGTAGTTACTAAAATGCGTTGCCAGGTACTCATATACCATCGCCTCGCCTACAGCTCCTCTGTTGGCTGCGACACCAATATGGGCGTTATAACTCTGGATCTCTGTGAGAAGTGTTCCGATCTTCTCACTCATCTCGTCGTGGCGACTCTTGTTAATATCCGCAATCAGAGCCGTCATCTTTTCATCCCGCTTCTTGATCTCCTCCCTCAGGAACTGGATCTCCGAATCTCGTTGATGTTGCCCCAGCTCAACCAGCTTCGTTACCTCCTCTCTCGAAAGTTGGCTTGTATGCTTGATCTGATCTTCGTATAGGTCAATCTTCTCCTGAAGAGCTGTAAGCTTTCGACTATAATCTGCCTCAATCTCTTTCAGCTTTGTCGAATGCACCGCTTCCAATGAATGACGCTCAATCCCCCGATGCACCTCCAAACCATACCGGATAATCATCTCCGGATGGGTATTGAGGATCTCCGGTACCTCAAACGTACTACTGACCGTTAGCTTTAAGATCTTGGTTGGAGGAGGCTCTTCCATTTTCGATTCCAATGATATCAAGCTTTGTATTGATACCATATTCTATAGATTGATCTTTATCCTCCGGATTTGATCGATAAAATTGTTACTCCGCAACAATCTCGAAGAGGATGTCATCGTGTGAAATATAGGAGACCTGCTTGCACTTCGCCCTCACCTTCTCCCCAATATCCTTCTTTAGCTTCGTTAAAACGAAAATATCAATCCCGAGCTCTTTAATGAAGATCTTGATCCCCTTCGGGTTGTGATTAATGATATAGGCGTCATATATGGTCTCCATCCTCTCCTGAAGATACCCCATCATTGCCCATCTTCGAATCTGCTTCTCATACGTTGAATTGAGCTTCTCCCTCTGATTGATATGGGTAAGAAGCGCATCCAAATCTCCATACCGATACCCCTCTAACATCCGCATCACAATCATATCCGTCGCACGGCGAATCGGGCTCGTCACGTGGGTATAGCGCTCCAGACCGAGGCCGAAATGCCCCTCCGCGTGCTGGGTGTACGTCGCCTTCTTATAATGCTGGATGCTGATAATACCGTCGATGATCGGATCTCCCGTAATGTTCTCAGACACTTGTCCAAGAGGCTCTTTATGGACTCGCTGTGGGATCTTGTTCTTCTCCTCGTCCGCATATATCGACTTGAAATGCTCCGTCACAAGCCTGTTCGTGTTGATCATCAACATCTCAATCAGACGATGTGTCCACGTATCCTCCTCATACTCGATGCTGAGGAGCTTTCCCTCTTGGCCCAGCTCGTGAGAATAGTTATACCTTGCCTGGCTCACATTCGTCTTCCGTGAATAGTAATGTTCCGTAAGGTTCTTCAGATATGTGAAGACGGGATCAGTTGATGTCATCGCGTTGTCATAATCATACCGGTTCTTGATCACAATGGTACTCGGATAGATGTAATAATCCGGATTGATCGGAAGCTTTCCTCCGGATGGCGGGATGTCCGTATTGATCGAGAACTCGAATGTAATCACTTGCCGGGGTTTCCCCTTGATGAGGGACATTTTGTCTTCCGCAAGGCTCCTCGGAAGGATGTTAAAGATCTCAATGGGAGTGTACAAGGTCATCCCCTGATACATCATCGTCTTCTCAATCACCGAATTGGGCTCTAACTGGTTCCCATTCACAATATGAATATAGATCCTCTTGGTGGTTAGATCGACGCTGAGGGCATCATCAAAGTCCCTGGACTGTGGTGGATCAATGTTAAACGAATTGAGATGGCTGAGGTTAACCGGACCTTTGGATGGATCATATCCCGGTGGATACCTATAAACGGGCATTTCTGTCTTTGCAATACTTAAGTCATAGCTCTTCCGGACGGGTTGGAAGGATTGCGTATAAAGTGCCCCCATTATGAGGCTGTCTTTTGCACGATTGTCAATCGATCCATAGCACTTTGTAATCCTTGTATGATCTCTTTTGATCTCCAAAATGTATCTTGTCCCAATGGCAGTTATGTTGGTTGGATGGCTCGCAAGATGCTTTCCTTCAATCGATGTTACAAAGTTTTTTGTGAGAAGTGGACAATGGAAGTGATAGAGATCCCGCTCCGGATCGTGCCCCGAAATGATCCCAATCGTATGGAATGGGGCTCGATGAATGATCTTGATCGCCCGGACATCGCCTCCGTGATCAATGCGATATAAGATCGTGTCATCGGGTAAGATCTTGTTATGGAGATGATTCTTTACAAAGTTAACACGTGATTTGTCTAAAGTATCCAGCTTGAAGAAGAGGCCGCACTGAATCACCTTTCCTTTGAATGTTTCTGGGAGTTGCTTTTTTGGTTGCTCGGCTTCTTGAGGCTCAGACTCTTGAGGCTCGGGCTCAAGAGGTTTCTGAGGAGCATCCTCTTCTTCATCTTGAATCACTACCTGAACAACCGGCTCCTCATAAAGTCCCTTCTCCATTGTGCTTTGAATATGCTTTGGCTTTGGTTGGATGATCTTAGATCAAATCTATCTTTGGAACGATATTCTTTGTCCATTCCAAACTCAGTTTTCGGGGATTTTATCCATAAAAAGTTATGATGCGATTCGCAATGCACTCTCTCTTAAGTGGACGATCCTCTCTGGACTCTCTCATCTTAAGTTGGATCCGGATTTTTATGAACTAATCTTTTTAATTCTATTACTGAGTCTGGTAATAGAATATGTAATTAGGTAGTGATGTCTGGCTTACCAGGCTTGGCCGCACGTGGATAGCGAAGCTATCCACCTATCCTCATTCTCTCATCCCAATCACTTCTTCTTCAATCATCTTCTCTTCCAACTTTTTATCCATAAAAAGTTTCAATACGATTTCACTTGATCGCTCGATAGAGAAGATACGCCTGAGCACCATAAAAGAGAAGATCTGCTGGATTGACCTTTTTCATCCACTCATTCGTTGGGGAGACAATATGCACCCTCGCGTGATACTCTTTGTAGTTCTTAAAGAACGTCTCAAAGTACGTCTTCAGCTCAATCTCCTCCTCAATGACCTTCGCTAAATACGGATCCTCTATATAGATCAATGAGATTTCCTTTGGCTTCCCCTGCTTCTCCATCTCCTGATAATAGTGGATGTCAATCTCTCCACCCTTCGGCTTCCTCATCCACTTCAAGATAATGAACCCGTGAAGATACGGATAGATATCCAAGTTCTCATACCGGATCACTAAACCCTTGTTGAGAGCCTCCTGATCAAAGATGATTGTCGTCTGATTCTTAATACGATGCTTTAAGATTAACTTGATCTTCGTTCCATTGAGAATGGTCGGGTCATCGATCGGACGTATATGGTATGTTGTCGAATGATCCGTTTTACACGACTTGTCACACAGCGGAAGTGGGACCTCAATGCCCTGAGAATAGTCCGGAATCTGGCCATTGGGACCCGTTGAGATAAAACACTTCTTCTGTTTGAAGTATGAGGAGATCGTCGAACAACTGCAATCGTCTGTATATGGGTTTGATGAGGAACTCGAACTCGAATACGGGTTTGACGAACAGCTTGATGAGGATGAGGAACTGGAACTTGAATACGGGTTTGACGAACAGCTTGATGATGAACTTGAGCTTGAATACGGGTTTGATGAACAGTTTGATGAAGAACTTGATGAGGAACTCGAATACGGGTTCGACGAATCAGAGCAACTGGAATTGCTGGAAGAAGACGATCCACATCCGCAGCTACTATCACTCGAGCTTGAATACGGGTTACTCGAACAACAGCTACTACTATCACTTGAATACGGGTTACTCGAACAACTGCTACTACTATCATCTCCTGGTTTGCATATCACATTCTCGCATTCAAGCTCTTTCCTCGTAAAGCCAATATGGCACGCTACCTTATCGCCTCCCTCCTCAATCGCCGCTATATCCACCTGGGCGCCTATCGATCGCGAGCGATCAGATAGGACATCCACCTGGGCGCCTATCGATCGCGAGCGATCAGATAGGACATCCAATGTGGGCTTACTCTTATGTATATGGATTTTACCCATTGTGTTTGATCAATGATATCATAAAGTACTACCATATCATCGTATAATTATATTTATCTATAATAGATATTACAGAAGAGAATAGGATAGATAGAAATATGGCGATCGAAGAGCTGGTAACTGAGGCAATCGTGCGAATCATCGGTGGAGGACGGGTCTCTGGAGGAGCCGGGATGGTGGGCGGTGGTGCTGGGAATGGTCCCAAGATGAGTATTCCGGGTCTCGGAGGAAGTTTCCTGATGGTGATCCTGGTGGTGTTGATTGTGCTTTTAATCAAGGCTTTCCTCGTCTATGTGTGCTTTAACAATGTAGTCCCCGCTGTGATCTACAGTCTTGATGTCAAGCGTGAAGGAGGGAGCCTGGAGGAGATTAAGGCGAAGTTCCGGAAGATCACTTATTTGGAGAGCTTACTTCTGGTGATCTTGACGAATACTCTCTTCCGCTAAGATATACTCCCTCCTACACGTGGTTGAACAAAACATATGATCATTGTAACAATACGTATCAAACCTGATTACTCTTTGACACGCGTCACACATTATATCATACTGGGAAAGCGATCTTGGAGACGGGGATGGTGACTCGGGATAAGATGGAGTGGGATGCGGACGGAAAGGTGATCGAACGGGCGGAATAGGTGGGAGCGAATGGATTGGGTTGTGGTTTGGATAGATCATCGATATGATCCATAAATAGGTTTCATAAAGGAATGTTATGAACAAACTCATTCAGAACTATCGCATTGTATGTCTCTTTATGGTAGTTCATCTTACTATGGTGTTATAAATTTTTTATATAAAATGCTCTTTTATATAGATTGAATGGGGATTGGGATGGATTGGGATGGATTGGGATGGAATGGGATGGACTGGGGCTTTACTTCTTATACCCTTGAGTCTGGATCTTATACCTCCACCTCTTTAAGCACCTCTCCGTACAGAACCTCTCGTTCTGCTCACACAGCACCTCACACCCTACCGGGATAACGTGCTTGCACGAGGTACAGATTAACAAGGTTGACTTATACAACGCAATCTCTCGCTTCGAATAGAATGGGCGATTGTTGCTCACCGGATGGTCGATGGTCGAGTTTTCCAGCTGATCGATCGAGGGACTGTCCCTGAAGATCCTGTACTTCTCGTGAATCGTGTCCCAATTGGGATCGCTTAAGCGTCGTTGCTTTTCCACGTCGTAGTCCGGATCATACCCCGGGTCCGTTATGGGGATTGATCCTGTGGCTTCCGCCAAGAGATTCGTAGAGGATGTTCGCTTGGGTAGCGAGTTCCCCCGGATTCGCACGGGCATTGGGGGATCCGATGGACGCTTCTTTTGTGTAGATGGGTCCGTAAAGAAGTCCCGCCACAAGCCCCAGATCGGTTGGATAACCACCCGCTGAATCGACTGCACAATACACATCCAATGAGTCCGATAGATCGATGGCTCAGGAGGTCTCTGCAATGTATGCTTCGAAACGATGATATGATGGGACATTTCTTAGATAGATCCCGAATAAAATAGATACGTAAACAAGAAATTTGGTTACTTACCACTCTCTCCTGGTAATACCTTTATGCTCCTTTGGATTTTTATAAGTAATTTTTTTTATGGTATGATATATATGTACAGATTCATTACCATTTCAATGGTCGAATGTGGGAGGGGAGGGTGAGAGAATGCGCTCTAACGCTGGTAAATCACACCCTCCTCGATGTGCCACTCCCGCCAATGGCTCAAGGCCAGGGGCTTCTCGTGCTGGATCACCATAATGGTCCTGTCCGGATAAAGGGATTTGATCCCATTTACCATCTTGGCCGCCGTCTGGATATCCAGCTCCTTATGCGGCTCGTCCAAGATAATCACCTGATGGTTGGGTGTAATGTTCCGCGTTAGCAAGATCGCGTACTGAAGACGCTTCATCTCCCCACCACTCATCACCGAGAAGGTGGCTTCCTTTGTGATGGGGGTTGGGAGCTTGTTCCTCGGGAACTGGAACGCATCCAAGATCCTGAGAATCTCCTCTAGACTGTGATTCGGGAATACCTGATCGATCGTGTACGGGCGCTGCGACCACGTCTTGTTGTAGTCCTGCGGCAAGTAATAGGTCGCCAAGCGACGGTTACCGAATGTCGGGGAACCATAATCCCTGCCTGAGAGAAACTCCGCCAAGGTTGTCTTACCCTGTCCCGAATTTCCCGTAATCAAGATATTGTCTCCCTGGTCGAACTCTAACGGGGCGCCTGGCGGGGTCCGGAGGGTCTTTCCATCACAAATCGTAATGTCGACCTCGAGCGTGGTGTGCGGGTCATAGCCCCGCATCCCGGAGGCGTTGTCGTCATCGTCTTCGTTTCTGGAAATGATCCCATCCACCTTCTTGTACGCCTTCGTATACTCCGCGTACTTCTCTAACGTCTCCTCCATATTGATGGTGGTCGAAACCGCCTCCGTACAAACCGACAAGAGCTGGCTCACCACCATCACCGCAACAAAATAGTTGCGGGATTGTGAGACGAACGTGTAACCCAGCATCGCCATCATCGAAATCTCCGCGGCGATGTTCACAATCAGGGTCGGGACCGTATTAATCCACTTCGCCTCCATCCTCGACTCGAAGATCTGGCGATAAATATCGTGGATCGTCTTAAACCTGGGGAAAGTCTCCGGGAACTCCTCAAAGCCAAACTCCGCAATCAGCGACCGGCCATATAGTTCCCTCCGCTTTTCGTGAATCTTCTCCCTCTCTTTCTGGCCTTTCTTGATCATCGGATACGTAATGTACCGAATCGTCGTGTAAAAGAAGAGCGAGATTATGGAAAACATCCACAAGAGATTGTTCTGGTAAAAGAGCGTCGTGACAACGATGATGTCCGATAGCATCGAAATGATGCTCTGGAAAAAACTGGTGATCACATTGATTACGCCCGCTTCCACCTCCTCCTCCGTGTTGGTCAGATCGTGAAGATCCGTGTTTTTACGGATCTTGTACGGGACGTGCGCCTTCCGATGGAAGGTGTCTTCCTTGAAGGCCTGCGAAATATCCTGCTCGTTCCGAGAAGTATAGATCTTGTTCACCGTCTTCGCACCCAGATCAATGCCGCGACACAGCATCAAGAGCGCCAAGAGCGTCAACTCCCTGTTACGGGTCATCGGGTCAGATGGGTTGCTCACAAAGAGCTGCGTCTGGATGTAAGTGAGGATCGTCTTGGTCACAAAGCTGAACACGAAGTTCCGCAAAAGCGACTTGATGTAACCCGTCTTCTTCACATAGTCCCAGATGAAATGGGCATACTCCTTCGCCAACGTATAGTCGACCTTCTTGGGAGACTCCGCCTCAGGTGAGGCAGGGAGGCCTTCCTCCATCTTGGTTAAAGACTGCATCTCGATCTCATTGCTTTCCTCTTGCTTTGTCTTCACCTTCTCTGAAGGGAAGCAAGCAAGCGAAGATAACGGGATTATGCAACAATAAAGTGCAGGGGCAAATGCCCGAAATAGCCGAATAAGTAGAGCTTGCATCTTTACGTTACTTGAATGAAAATAGAATACGATCAATGAAAGTTAATCGTCTCTTACTGTAAATGGGCTCGATTTCCGTTCATACCTTCCTTTAAGTCATTTTTTAGGTATAGGTATAGGCATAGGTATAGGTATAGGTATAGGCATAGGTTTGTGGTGATAATGGTTTATAATTTTTTTATGGGTATATCGTTATATGGTTGTATGATCTAATGATATGATACGCGAATTACGTCAGTGCTTACCCGCACCGGGCCCTTAAAGTTAGGCCGAATGTCTGGACGCGGATGCGGACCTGGATCCATAATGCGACACCTTATAGGTGATCCCGTTCAGAATCTTCTCCCAGTCCGCGGGAAGGTTCGCACGAGCCTCTTGGATCGGCTTCTTCTCCGCCGTCCTATTGGGCGGCAAAGGAACATTCTCCTTCTTGGCAAACCTCGCAGGGTGTAGCCCATTCGATGTCCCAAAGCATCCACTGCAATAGTGGTACCAGTAGTTGAGCTCAGGTGTATCCTTCAGCTTGCCTCGATAGGCAAGCACGATCTCATCCTGCGTCATCGGGCGCGATTCCAGGAACTTCCTGGTAGGCGGAGTGAAGGGATCACTCGAGGGGGTTACCTCATAGGTATGCACATAGGCAGCGCTCAAGTAGTAGGGCGGCTCCAGCCACGTGTAGAGAACGTCGAGTAACTGGAACTTGGTCTGAAGATCCTCCAGGACCTCGTCGACCGCCTGCCTGGCACGAGCCTCCATCAGTGCCGGCAGGTTGTACTGCCGGATGATGTGCTCGTTCCAGTAAATAGTAGTCGGTTGAGTTCCCTTCGGAGGCTTCGCATAGAAGTTCTCGGCAGCTGCCAGGAACTTCCTCTTCCGCTCCTCCTCTGCTCTCGCAGCTGCCAAGAACTTCCTCTTCCGCTCCTCCTCTTCCCTCGCCGCAGCTAAGGCCTCGCGTGAGATCCTTCTGGTCTCATCATCCTCGTAGTACTCGTGGTCGTCCTCGTCGTACTCGTCGTAGTATTCGCGGTCGTACTCGTCGTAGTATTCGCGGTCGTCCTCGTAGTATTCGCCATAGCCGTTGACATAGTCGTCATAGTCTTCATCGTACTCGACTTCACAGACGTAGTCCTTGATGCTGGGATCGTGGAGGTTCATCCAGCCCTCAACCCCCTCAAAAAAGAGGAGGCCCTTGAGCTTCGCAATAAACTGCTCCATCGTCGGACGGGCTTTCGGGTAACGGCCGTAGATGTAGGAGTAGAGCATCGACTTTTGAAAGTCGTCGTTGCTCTTCACCATCTTCTTCAGCTTCTTAAAAATCCGCTCCTTGTACGCTGAGAGATCACCCATCATAGTAAAGCGATTAAGCTCCGCCAAGAGAAATGACGTCTCCACATAGACCTTCTTGCACCCTCCCAGGACGGCCGCCTTCGCGTCCGCCTCCGAAGTGGTGCACTCGTTCGATGCCGCATCAAATGCAGCCGGATTGGCCGGATCGACGATGGTATACGGCTTGGTAAGCCGAATCGTCTTCGCCGCAGCCACCATCGTCCGTAAGGCGCCCTCGTTTTCAGGCTTAAGCCCCCACTCGATGAAAAGGTTGATCGCTAATCTGACCAAGGGTGAGAACGAGTGGCTCTCTGATCCCTCATTGTCTAGATAATGCTGGATACGAATGTACTCCGAAATCTTGCGCGCAATATCGTGCACTTCCGCTTGGACATCTTGGTAATTGTCATCCACGTCAGATACCATCTCACCACTATGGGGAATTCGACGATAAACGCGTCTGACACAATGTCGTCTTTTCTCCGAATTAATCTTCTCCTCCATTGCCCGAATGTATAGGGGCGGTAGAGGAGTTGCCTTCTTGGCCGGGGCCGGGGCCGGGGCCGAGGCCGGGGCCGAGGCCGAGGTCGAGGCCAAGGTTGAGAAATGCTCAGAATCAATGATTGCAGACATTTTCATAAAATGGATAGTACTCACAAAGTGTTCGTACGTATCTATTCCCTTTCGTCCTCTTTACCATTCTATACCACATCTTAGATAAATTTTTCTGTGTACCCTCTTATTCATTTACGTTACTCGATTTTACTCGATTTAAGAACCTTGATGATTATCGTTTATAATTTTTTTGCCTTTTAGGGATGGCTACCACAATCAGTAGTATTCGCAATCAAGGCCCATAAGGACCCGTCACACGAAGATACTACCTGGGCACGAGGCACAAGGGCGCAAGGGGCGCGCAGTACCTAATAGTCTTCTGAGGTGAAGCGACGAGAACCCTTTCCTCCCTTCTTTCCTTTCACGGGGGGGGTCGGGGAACTCCTCTCAAGTTCCTGCTTTGCTCTCTCCAGCTCCAGCGAGAATGCTTCATTCTTCCGACGCGCCTCTTCCTCCATCTGACGCGCCTTTTCCTCCATCTGACGCGCCTCTTCCTCCATACGGAGAGTCTCGAGGCGCGCGCGAATATAACTATATAGCTGACCCTTCTTATCCCAGTCCGGGTGCAGGCGTCGCGGCTTCATATAGCTGTAAATCTGCTGAATGACCTCCACCGGTATCGTCGAACACGCCTTGAACAGAGCAAACAGTTCGGTCTTGTCCACCCCAATAACCATCGCGAGCTGGCGGAACTCCGACACGATAAAGTCTTCGAGGTAAAGGGCCGCCGCATCCCAAAAAGGTTCGTGGCAACCAAGGCCCGCCTTATTCCAAAAAGAGTAACGAGCAAACTCCTCTACAAGGCGATCGATGCTCTTTTTGTGACCCTCCATACGGCTAGTCACGTAGAAGCGCAACGCATTCGCCTTGTCACACGCTCCGCAACCATCAAACAAGAGAATCTCGCCGTTCAACTCACCCAGAATCTTCTCCCAGCAATTGTCCACCATCGTCTCCTTCACATACTGAACGAACTTCTGAATCATCTGCCGATATAGGTTGACCTCAATGGTTTCTGCAGCCTCATATGCAGCCCTCCTACTCGATCCAGGAGGAGGTGAGCTACCAGTACACGGGTCTAGAAACCTGCTTACCGCCTGTCTAGCCCTGTAATACTCTTCCGGCAGCGCCAATGAGAACTTGCCATCGATGTAGGTGATATATCCGTTACTTCCAAGGGATATCCTATTGCGGACCGAAGCCGAGGCCGAGGCCGAGGCCGAGGCCGAAGCCGGGACCGAGGCCGAAGCCGGGACCGAGGCCGAGGCCGAAGCCGAGGCCGAAGCCGAGGCCGAGGCCGAAGCCGGGACCGAGGCCGAAGCCGAAGCCGAGGCCGAGGCCGAAGCCGGGACCGAGGCCGAGACCGAAGCCGAGGCCGAGGCCGAAGCCGGGACCGAGGCCGAGGCCGAAGCCGAAGCCGAGGCCGAAGCCGGGACCGAGGCCGAAGCCGGGACCCGGGAGTCAAAAAGTTTTGGAATCCTTCTTGACATTTAAAAATAGTAGTACAAAAGTTCTGTACTACTATTCTTCATATGATTTGTACTTCTATCTTCAAAACCCCGTCATTTTTGTATTTCTTTTTGTATTTCTCCTTAGATCTTTGTTTACGTTACTCGATTTAAGAACCTTGATGATTATCGTTTATAATTTTTTTTTTGCCTTTTAGGGATGGCTACCACAATCAGTAGTATCCGCGATCAAGATCCAGAAGGACCCATCACACGAAGATACTACCTGGGCACGGGGCGCAAGGGCCGCAGGGGCCGCAAGGGCCGCAGGGGCCACTAAGCGTCCCTCAGAGCATCTCGGTCAGCCTCTTCTCGAGGTTCTTGAGGCTCTCCTTGTCCGCAGCTGCCTCCTCAACGTACCGAGGAGTAGACCGCGCCATCAACTCGCTCACAAGCGAGAATGACTGCGTCTCAGTCTGGGTAAGCACCTCCTCGATCGCGTACGAGATCCGAGCCTTGATCTCCTCGGGCACAAAGTTGTGCCCCCAGGGGATCTTACTCAGGACCTGCGACTTGATGATCTCGGGATCAACGGCGTTCCAGGCAGCACGAAGCTCCTCGCGCTTGACGCGCTCGGCCTCCTGAGCCTTCCGGATCCGGGCGCGGCGTCGCTTGATGCGCTCGCGCGTCTCCTTGCTACGAGGCAGGTCGCCCGAACGCAAGTCGTTGCCGTAGTCGTCACTCTCGTAGTGCTCGGGGTACTCAGCGACGTACATGGCGTACTCAGCGTCGTACTCAGCGTACTCGGCGTCCTCGTCCGTTGACGCCTCCAGAAGATGATGGTATAGGTAGTTGGCCAGGATCGCCCTGAACTCCTCCTCCGTGAGCTCCGACCGAGGCCGGGAAACAATCCACGAGTAGAGGTCCGACGCGTCGTAGCCCTTCTCTCCAACCAGGCGCTTCAGGATCAGGATCCCACCCTCCTTGAACTCAGGCACCTCCTTGTGGAGGTAGGCGTTGAGGAAGTCGAGCAGGACCTTGCGGCTGATGTACTTGCGCTCGGGATGTGATCCCGACACGACCTCTTCCATCATACCCTCCCGGGTAACCGTGTTCGTCAGCGAGATGGGGGCACCCGACTCCACAATGACGTAGGGCTGAGTGTATCTCAAAACCGCCTCTTCGCCAAGGAGGTACTCGAAAGTCCCCTTGTTCTCTAACGCCCATCGGAAGGCGGCGTTGATCGCGTCAGCGGCCCACCGCTCGAGGTTAGCGGGGCGAGGGACGGGATTATCGAGATAATCACACAGTCTCTTGTATCCCGCGATATCGTGGTGAATCCACGCGCACGCGTAGTCGGCGCCGTAGAGGTAATCCCCCTCGTTCTCCCAAGTCTTCTTCTTCTTCAACTCCTGTAGAGCCAAATAACGATGGAAGACCTCGACAGGAGCAGCCGCAGCCATAGCTGCAGCCGCAGCGCCATCCTTGGCGCCATTCTTCGAAATATTCACGAGTGATTGAATCATTGCGGACATTTCAAATAAAATAGTAGTACAAACGAAGTGCTGTTCTACTAATCTTTTTTATGCAATCTAAACCCTTCTACCTCCATCATTTGGTAAATTTTTTCTATTCTCACAATTCTTGTTTACGTTACTCGATTTTACGGAAGCTTTTCGGTCTAAAGAGATTTCACCCCTATTCATATATCTATATCTACGTTCTCTTTGATACTAAAATGGTCTTCTTCCATATCATTGCCGCTTACACAAACGATTTTATCTGCGGGGTTGATGGAAAGCTTCCCTGGAAGTGCCCCGAAGATATGAGGCACTTTCGCGAAGTAACGTGTCGGGTTACCAAGCACAGTGTAGGAGCCTCTCTCTCCGGTGTAGATGGCGAGGAGTTGGAGTGGGAAATGCACAATGCCGTCGTGATGGGCTATCGCACCTACCAATCGATTGGTGGCTATCTTCCGGGAAGGTATAACTTTGTGATTGACCGGGAGTCCTCGGTCGGGTCCGATGGGTTTGTTTTTGACCCCGAAACGTGGAATTATCGGGTTCGGACCCTCGGAGATGCCCTCCGAATCCTCCACGGGAACTATACTCTTGGGTTGTACGTCCAGAATGCATTCATCATTGGTGGTGCGAAGATATATGAGGAGTTCTTCCGGGACTATATGTACGACTACTATATCCAAAATATGCACATCACCCGTATGGGTCCGGGTGCAAAGGTCGACCTGTCGGGAGGGGTGGGGGACCCTTCGCGGGTTTCCCGCTTCCCTTTTATGGAAGCGTTCCGGAAGAGTGTCCGGGTAAACAATGTTCAAGGGACCGGTGTGGTCGGGTGTGACGATATCTACAACGATTGCTGGATCCTCCGAAGTGTACGCCGGTCTGTGGAGACCGGCAATGAGTATAGGGTTTATAACGGGATCGACGTCTTGGGCTACAAGTTTTACTCCGATGAGCGAGAATACCTCCAGCTCATCTACGACGTGATGAAGGAAGGCGTCCGATGCGGGGATCGAACGGGGGTCGGGACTGTATCCAAGTTCGGTGCACAGATCCGGTTCTCCCTCCGCGATGAGACGCTGCCGCTTTTGACCACCAAGAAGATGTTTACCCGAGGCGTGGTCGAGGAGCTTCTCTGGTTCCTCCGAGGAGAGACTGATTCCAAGATTCTCGAAGAGAAGGGTGTCGGGATCTGGAAAGGAAACACCAGTCGGGAAGCACTTGACCGGTTGGGCTTGACGGATTACGCGGAAGGTGAAGGCGGGCCGATTTACGGACATCAGTTCCGAGCATTCGGCGGGAAGTGGAAGGTGCGATGCGTCGATGGAGAGACGCGGGTTGGAGGCAGGGCTCGGGATGGTTATGAAGGTATTGACCAAGTGGAAGAGGTGATTCGACTGCTCCGGGAAGAGCCGAACTCTCGGCGAATCCTGATCAACTTGTGGAATCCCGTCGACCTGGACGCAATGGCCTTACCACCCTGCCATATGATCTATCAATTCCGAGTCTATAACGGGAAACTCTCTTGCTCGATGTACCAACGATCGTGCGATACCTTCTTGGGGTTGCCCTTCAACATCTGCAGTACCGCTCTGATGACATATATTTTCGGAAAGTTGACCGGATTGGTCCCCGATGAGATTGTAATCTCCATCGGGGACGCACACATCTACCAAAATCACATCGATCAGGTAAAGACCCAGCTCAAGAGGGCCCCTTTGTGCTTCCCAAAACTTGCGATTGCGGATCGCGGTCAGAAGTGTGTGGAAGACTTTCGAGCAGACGACTTTGTCGTAATGGGCTATGAAAGCCATCCTGCGATTGCGGGCCAGATGGCTGTGTAATCGGGACGGGTGATAATATATGATTCTATTACCAGATTGAGTAATAGAATGATAGATGGATAGATGGATAAATGAATAGATGAATGAATGGATATCAATCATCTTCTTTGAGGTCTTTGTTGCGGAGTCGTCTTGAAGCGAAGTTTGGGATATCAATCTCCAAGTTCGAATCAATGACACCACGATCTTTGATCATTACACGCAGAACTTCATAGGTGCGATCCTTGACACTGTTCATTACTTTACACAATGTCGTAATATGATAGTCACGGGTTCGTATATGAGATGAGTTGGTGTTTTTGTACTCCATCTTCTCAAAGTCAAACTCTTTGTAGACCGTATCGTGGACATACTTGCGCTTCTCTACATCATAGTACCATATGATCGGTTTATACTCGTCTTTGTCGGTAATCAATGAATTGGTTCGAATGTATGAACCAATCGTGTCATCTAACTTGACCATCAGAAAGTATACACCCTTCTCTTTGGTCAATCGCTCAATCGATCCATTCATATAGATAAACGCGTGATCCTTGTCGAAGTAGATGTTCTTGTTGATATCATCCTTCATAATCTCATTCAATAACCTCTCCGGGCTTAAAGAGTTTCGATCATCCACAACAATCGCATCTGGTATATGCGTGTACTTAAACCCCTCTTTGAAGAAGTCCAACACTTCTACCTTACACACACTGTTATAGGTGGTGTTGTTGTTATTGTTTTGAGTTTGGTTCAATACACCTATATTTGTTGTAACAGAGTTCATAATGTTTGTAGCTCCTGCACCATCCACTGAAACAGACTGAGATGACTCTGCATACAATGGGTGCTCAAGTAACTTGATCACCTTACTACGCGTCTTACATGTAGTTCCTTTCTTTATATGGTTTACTAAACTATTCTTGTGGCTGTATAATGTTGTACAATGGGGGCATCTATACTTATCTTTACCATTTACTGTAATAATACAATCATTAAGATACTTATCCATTTTGTTTCCAACAATGCTATCAGAAGGTTTGTTATCAACGATTGCTTTTGATGGTTCTTTACCATACATATCACTATTGATATCATACTTTAATGCATCTAATGTTATATAGTTGATATCGTCTGTATAGTTGTGTACAAGGTAGATCTTTTGGTTACTTGTTAAGGTAGGTGCTTTGGTAACACCACAAAAGACATATCGTCGTAATGAGTTTGCTGATACCTCTTTATCATTGAAGAAACACGTGTATGATGATACACATTTGTGATAACGTGATATATGGCGCTTGATATCTTCTGGACGATGGAATGTATGTAGGCAGCGATGACATAAGAATACAGAGTTATCTCGATTGTGCTGGGTAATTGCCCACTCTGATGACTGGCTGCCTTCGGACATGTCCCTGCTCATGTCGCAGCAGACTTCTGGATCTCTTCGAGATTCCAATAAGGTTGTACGTTCTTGAGATAAGGTAGGTACTTTAGGTGCGGAAGATTCTGTAGGTAAATAGTGGTTTTCCATCTTTATAAGTATTACTACTATTAAGTACATATTATATTGAAGGTTTAAACGAAGTAATCGAGGCAATCGAGGAGATCGAGGAGATCGAGGAGATCGAGGAGATCGAGGAGATCGAGGCACCTCCGCCTAATTCCTGAAACCGCCGTTTTGAAAGGTCCTAAAAAAAAGAGACTCAAAACGATTTCGTTTGAGATTGTTTTAAATCCGAAGTCCACAAAACGGCGGTTTCAGGAGTTAGGCGGAGGTGCCTCGATTGCCTCGATCTCCTCGATTGCCTCGATCTCCTCGATTGCCTCGATCTCCTCGATTGCCTCGATCTCCTCGATTGCCTCGATCTCCTCGATT
>JACCDX011149827.1_pt1 | contig 16926 bp, 8 predicted proteins | sample 7449681 | NCBI WGS metagenome assembly JACCDX01 (sample SAMN15323450, study PRJNA562643) | freshwater metagenome | isolation source: river surface water | place: USA:Blue River Watershed | collected 2017-08-18 | reverse complement strand
GAATTAGATGGTAAGAAAAAAGATATTGAAAAGAGTTTGGCTACATACAATAAAGAGTTATTAGATATAACTGGAAAAATTGGTTCAATTGAATCATTCATTGTAGGTATAAAACAAAAGATGGATGATGTTAAAAATTTAGAAAACAAAAACCAATTATATACCTATTATTTGGATGCGGTAAAGAGGGATGGTGTACCTTACGAATTAATTTCAAAAGCAATGCCTGTAATTGAAAACGAAGTAAACAATATATTAGGTCAAATTGTTGATTTTGGAATTGTAATGGATGTAGATGGTAAAAGTATTAATGCTAAAATTGTCTATGAGGACCAAGATTGGCCATTAGAACTATGTAGTGGTATGGAGAAATTCGTAAGTGGGTTAGCAATTAGAGTAGCTCTCATTAACATATGTAACTTACCCAGACCTAACTTCTTAGTAATAGATGAAGGGTTTGGTACATTAGATTCTGATAATTTATCATCATTATTCCTATTAATGCAATATCTGAAAACCCAATTTGATTTCATTTGGATTATATCACACTTAGACCAGATGAGGGATGTGGTTGATGGACTTATTGAAATTAAGAAAGAGAACGGATTCTCTAAGATTAGTTTTTAGCAGTTAATACATTTTTTGGTAGGGGCTTTTTAATAGAGGATACTTTATCCTTTATTAAGGTCTCTACCAAACCACTTATCTTATATCCCTTTTCCTTACAAAATTCTTTTAATAATTGATGAACATCAGCATCAATTTGAATCATAGCATATTTTTTCATAACAATTCTATATTTTTCTTTAGTTTTCTAATATAAATATTTCAAAGTTTTATTTTTACCAAATACTTATAGTTGATTTCATCATTAATTTGTAGGTACTGAATGGCAATAATAAAAAAATACGCTGAGGTTTTAACCCAACCGCTGACATCTTACACAACTTTTGTAAACGATACTGCGCCAAATTCTACATATTTCAGAATTACTGAATTTAAAGATACACTAACTGGTGGTAAAAACGGATTCTTAATTGAAGGTAGTGAACATTTAAAAGAAACTACTGAAATAAAAATACAAATATTAGATGTAGATGGTAAACCTGTTTATTATGAACCTGGTAATGGTATACCTGAATATTATGAGGGTAATTCTAAGATAATAGCAGTATATGTTTATGAAACTACTCCTATTGGACAAGGTAAAATAACCATTTTAGGTGAGTTAAAAACTTATATTGATGAAAGTGGGGTTGTAAGAGATGTTCCAGAAGATTGGGCTGGTGTTTATAATTGTAAGTGGGAAAGAACGTTTCAAATAAACAAATTATTATCGAATGAAGATAAGGTAAGATTTTATAAAAGACCAAGAGTTATAATTAATGAAATTGTAAAACCTATCTTTTCTAATATAGTAACACCTATAACACAAACAGGTTATGTTGATGGTTTTGCACAAACTCCATCTTCCGGTGAAAGGTTAGCAGGATTTACATTACCCACAAATTACCTATTACAAATAAATGAAAATGTAAGTGCTTGGACAGGTTCGGTTGTTGGTAGTACAATAAGTTTACCAAATTTAAATTTTTCTTCTGTAGTAGATGATGTGATATCAAATAAAGATATTACAATAACAACTCCATATACTGAAAATGGTATTGTAAAAGATATATCAAATCAACAATATTCAGTAACGTTTAACTATGTTGAAGGTATTGATAATTTAAAAACTGCATTAACTGGTTCTTTTGCAAAAATAACATTAAGAGATTTAACAACTTTTGTTGGTGATGTAGCTAGAGTAAAAATATTTAGAAAATCACAATCTGATTTAGCAGATTACCAATTTATTCAAGAGATTCAATTAGAATCAAATGAGATTTTAACTGATTTGGAATCAACAGTTAAGAATTTAGAAAACTATGGAATATTTGATGAAGTTTTATATCCAAATTATTGGTTAACATCATCTAATAATATAACAACTCAATTCAATCAAGACTTTTTATATAGTTCTATAAAATTAGATAGTAATGGTGCTAATCAATTTTACACATCAAAATCTTTAGAATTAACAACCGATGCTGAATATACTTTAGGATTTAATGTTAGATTAGCTCAAAATTTATCATCGGAGAATTATGTAAAAGTTTATTTAAGTGGTTCGAGACAAACTACATACAATAACGTAACATCAACAATTGGTGTTAAAAAAGATATTGTAACAATAACATCGGATAATTCAGTACTTCAAAAAAGTCAATTAAATAGTAACTTTAAAGCAGAGGAAATTGATGATGCTAAATTATATTTCGAAGTAAAAGGAAATGGGTGGTATGTTTCTGATGTTAGTTTAAGAGCATCTCAAGAAACATCATATTCACCTGATGAAATTACATTTATTCAACCAATACCAAGAACATTACCGGCTGAAACATTTAATTTCTTATTTCAATTTTATGATATTAATAACAATTATATTCCTGTAATTGTTGAAGCTAATAAAACATTCGATGGTGGTAATCTAAATCCTATTCAAAAGAGTTTAGAACTAATACCATCATCTTTATATTTTCAATTTGATTCTGGCTCTGGAAATGGTAATCCATTACCACCGACTGTTATTAGTTTTGATGTTGTTAAAAATTATTTAACGGGTTCGGTAACATTTACATCTCGTTCATTTGATTTCTTTAGTAATGAATTATCATCTTCACAATATTCTACTACTGTAACACCTGGTTATAATTGGTGGCAGTTTCCGGGATTGTTAAATGATATTAATACGGATTCTCCATACTTGACGGTACAAAATTTTACTGGTTCAAGAGACCCACAATTAGAAGATATAGTTGTACAATTTATTGAATATACTGCTGAGTGTGAAGGAGTTGAGGATTCAATTATAATCACCAGAGTAATAGATGGTAAAGGTGGGGTTAATTATGAAATTAGACCTTACAATGGAACTGTAATACGAAACTCAAGCAGTTCATCATCTTTGGAAGTTCAAGCTATTCGTATTGATGGCGTGAACGAAATTAATCTTAGAAGTGGATTGCCGGCAGGACGTTCAGCTGTACAACTTCACGTTCAAAGTGGTTCTACATATATTACACTTACTGAAGCAAGTAGTAGTGGATTTGTTAGAGGATTATCAGCTGGTACAACTGGTAGTGGGCAATTAAATTATAACGCTATTTTTAGAAGAGAATCTATTGATGCGCAAAGAACATTGTATCTTATACCATCCGGCTCTGCTAATCCATCTGCATCTATTTTAACTACATTAACACTTACGGATTTATTAGATGGTTTAGATGCTGGTGTTGTATTGTATGATGCGGATACTTTTACCATAAATCCAAGGTTAACAAATATATTCACACCTATATCATCATCAGCAACCGCATCATTTTACAAAAGAGGTACAACCGAAGGACCTATATCAGCATCTATTGAGGTTTACCCATCAATGTCTATAAACGCTGACTTTGTACCTGAGTATTGGATGTATTATGTTACAAATAGTGTTAACCGTGAAATTAGTGTTGTTGCTTATGATGAAAAAGGATATATAATCCCATCAACACCTATTAATCAATATGTTGGTTCACCTTTAACGCAAAGTAAACAATTATTAGTAAACTTCACATATACAGAAGAATTTACATCGGCTTCGGTTAGTGTTGATAAGCTATTTACTATTGTACCAGAAGGTAAACCCGGAGATGAATCTATTGTTTTTGAAGTAGTACCATCATCGGTTACTGTTCAAGCAAATTCAAGAGGTATAGTAACTGATTATTCATCAACAATAACTGATGTAAAATTAAAACAAGGTTCTCGTTATTTAATTTTTACAAGCAGTAGAGAACCTGGTACGTTTCACATAGCAACTGGTTCTATAATTGGTAACAATATCACACCGGGTGGTATTTATTTTGATAACTTATACACACAGTCTTTAATACTTAGTGCTTCATCAAATATGACTGATTTAAGTGCTAGTATAGAACTACCTTTAGAAATCCAACCATATTATACATCATCTGTTTATACGGCAAGTGTTTTTCAAAATGTAACAAAAGTATTAGATGGGGCGCCACCAATTGAAATCATAATATCACCATTAGCAATAAATCTTTCATCTGATGAAGTTGGTTATATTTCAGATTACTCCAATGCTAGAACAACTTTAAGAGTTAGAGAGGGTGATGATTATCTAACATATACAACCTCATCAACATCTCCTGGTAGTTGGAGAGTACAATATATTAGTGGTAGTAATATACAAACTGCATCACTCGAATCATTGGTATCATCATCAACGGATACTGCAGTTGCTAATTTTACATCATTTGAATACCCACATATATCAGCTAGTGCAGTTTATGGTATTAGAGTATATCCATATGCATTAGGAGCTGGGCATACATATACATCATCTTTATACGAAAGAACACAATTATTTACAAAGAACGTATCACAAGCCGCAGCTAGAAGTGTAACATTAACATCTACATCTGAAACTGTAAACTTTGATGGTGATGGGGTGGTTGTATCACCAGAAGGGGATATTACATTAACAGCAACCGCATTTAATATGACGGGTTCTGCGTTTTATGAATTTTATAAAGATTCGGTTCAATATTCATCCATACAATCATCAAATACATTCACAATTTCTTCTGGGGATGCTACATCTCCTGGTCAAATAGCAACGTGGAGAGTTGATGTTAGGGATGGTAGTAATTCAGCTGCTGCTACAATTAGAGCACAAGCTCAAATTACAATTAGTGGTATTAAAGCTGGTGGTGAATCATATTCTGTAAACGTAACAAATGAAGTTGCATCTTTGGTTGGAGATGTTTGGGAACTAAATACAACGGGAAGTAATACACAAATAGTAGCAACTAAAGGAGATACTCAATTAACACACGTTAATTCATTTAGTCCACCAACTTTAGATTTAAATGGTGACCCGATTGGTTCATTGGGAGAATATCAAGTAACAATACAATCAAAGCCGAATTATATAACTTTACCCAATTCATTGGTTAGTGGAAGTATAGTTCCTACTGTTAATAATATTGCTACAATAGGTGATATTGTTTCTTGGAATCAATGGGGTAATAATACAAATGCGGAAATTGTATATAAGATTGATATAGAAAATGGTAGACAAATATTATTTAAAACACAATCATTATCAATTCAGTTTAATCCATATGGACCATATTCAACGCAATTATCAAACGAAAACTCATCAATAGTTTATAAAGTAAGTGGTGAAGTAGAGTTAGGAAATACGGGAAATACAATTAGAGGGTTTAGAGGTGATACTGAATTAACAAATAGTTCATCTTTTGCAAATCCACAAACTGATGCATTTGGAAATACCGGTTACAAAAACCAATATAATGTTTCTATACATAATGTATCTGCTAATTTGGATTTAGCTGGAGCTTTAGTTAGTGGAAGTTATTTAACTGGAAATCCTGCTACTATTGGGCAGTTAGATAGTTGGGGAAGTCCTGAAAGTATAGCAGTTGCTCAAATTGTATATAGAATAAATTGTGAGGGTAGAGAAAGTTTATATAAAACACAATCTTTATCAATTCAATATGAAGGTAATACCGGACCTGGTATTGTAATGAGAGGACTTTGGAATGAAGTTACCGATTATATTGGTTCGGTTGAAACAACAAATTATAGAAGGGATGCAATTATATTCCCAGACCCATCTGGTAGTAGTGGAGCAACTCATTATTGGGCTGCATTAAGTGGTTCTGGTCCTTCTGGTGCTGGAGCTCAATTACCAACTTCACCAACATCACCATCGTATGTTGATACATCATATTGGCAATATTTGGGTGAGCAGGATTTCTTTGTATCGGCAAAAATAGCAATATTTGAAGAATCATTTGTTAAGAATACAATAAACGTTGGTAATAATCCTGGTTCAGCATTTGCAAACGTTGTAATAGCTGGTGGTAGAACTGACCCATATATTTCAATTGGACAAAATGGAACAGTTGGTGCTAGTGGTGACCAAACTACACCTGGTGTTATTGGATATGACAGGGGTGGTATATTTTTAGGAGTTTATGAAGGTGGGGCAACCACATCGGGAAGATTCTCTATTATGACTCAACCTGGTGGAGCAAGTACTGCTGGTTTACTTTGGGATGGTGATACGTTAACTATTATTGGTTCTATACGTCAAACAGAACCTGGTGTACCAGAAGGTTCATTTAGGGGAGCTTGGGCTGATACTATTGATTATTGGATTGATGATACGGTAACTTATAATGGAGCGAGTTACATTGCTACAACAAATCATACATCAACAAATGATACTAATATAAACACAGGTAGACCTGAATATGCAACGAATAGTTGGATGATATATGCTAACTCTGGTACATCTGGTGTAAATGGAGCTCCTGGTGCAAATGGTACATCTGGTACGTCTGGGGCAGCTGGTAGTGTTGGGCCGGGTGTTGTGTTTAGAGGTCCTTTTTCTACGGGAAGTGTTTATTATAAATCAACAACTAGAACTGATGTTGTACAACAAGCAGCAGGAGGTAGTAACTATTGGTTAGCAACAAATGCTGCATTAAATAATCAGTCAGGCTCTAACTGGGGAGTTCCATCACCATCATCATCAAATTGGCAATCTTTTGGTGCAGAATTTAGTTCAATTGCAACGGGTACTATTATATCTGAACAATCTTTTGTACAAAGTACCTTAAACGTTGGTACAAACACACAAGGAAGTTCTGCAAATATCGCTATAGTTGGTGGTTCTGCTCAACCATATATTTCCATAGGACAGGGAACGCAAGGATATGGTAGACCGGGTATATTTTTAGGAAACGATTCAAACAATTATAGGTTATCGTTAGTTAACAATGAAAGTACATCATCTGCCGCATATAGATATTTGAGATGGAATGGTACTGGGTTGGAACTTAGAGGTAGTGTTGAGGCTTTAGATGGAGTTATTGGTTCTTGGAGAATTGTTGGTAATACCATACAATCGGCAAATGATTCTATTATATTAGATGCGGATGATGAATCTATAACTGTATATGATAGTACAGACACACTTAGATTCCAAGCAAACGCAGATACAAGTTTACCATCTCTATCAGCAGCTACAAATGGTAGTACGTTTTTCTCAGGTTCAACATTACTATCTAAAACAAGTTTTAATGGCGCTAACATAGATGAAACCAGTTTGTATTTTTTCCAACAATCAAATTTCACAACTGGTGCAGCTGGAAAGTATGTAATTAAATACATTTATAATCCAAGTTCAAATCTATCATACGCAAATGCTCAGGGTTTTGGTAATTCATATTTAACTTTTCAATTAGTATTAGCACCTTTAGTTGGTGGAAATCCTGATTTAAGTAATTTATATTCTGGAAACTCAATATCTGCATTTGCATATGGTAGTATGGATGAAGATAATTTTAGGTCTGTTGTTGGCGATACTCAAATATTAATGGGAGATGGTTCTATAAAACTTGCGAAAGATATAGAACAATGGGATGATATATTGGCTTGGGATTCTGAAAATGAAAAATTTGTATCAACTAAAGTTTCTAAGGTTAGTTCAAGAAAAGTATTCGAAACATATAAAGTAAAAGTTTTTGGAAAAGAATTAGAGGTATCCGATACACACACTTTTTGGGTGGAGGGTGAAAATGATGAACTTTCTGTATTAGAATTAATACCTGGTAAATCAAAAATAAATGTAAAAGTTGGTGATGTAATTGAAACAAAAGTTGTAGATTCGGTTGAAATTATTTCTGGTGATAAAGAAGTATATTCATTATCAGTTCCAAAATATGTTAACTATGTTTCAAATGACATTATTTCACACAACGTGTTTTATTATGCTGTATATGATGTAAGCTATATACAAAGACCTACAACGTTTGTTCTATCGCCTAGTTTGGCAGCAACAACTCAATATAGAATAGGTCTTAGAATTTCATATGAAATTAATTCATTAGATACTAGTGGTGAACCATACTATCAAACTTCATTTGCAAGTGTTGTAGCAAATATTGGTACATCTACTGGAGCATCTTATCAATTAGTATCAGCTGGTACTGTTGCGAATGGTGGTGGTTTCCAATCGGTAACATCAAATACTGCATATATTAAACATGATTCTACAATAACATCATATCCTACCGATACATATTCATCATACCAAGGTGGGATGACCGGCGATACATTAAGACTTAGAAAGGGAGATGATGATGATAATACAATTTTAAGTATAACAAATGTTGGTACATCTGGTAACTTTACAGCAATTAGTGTTTCAAATGGTGCGGGTACAATAGGTTTAGGTGGTAATCCAGTTACTTTAGGTGAATCTGGAACATTTTCTGCATCTGGTGCTATTCGTATTGGTAACAATGGTACTAGAGGTGGTTTATATATGGTAAATCCCCCAACCGATGGTAGTATTGGTGGTCAAACTTATAGAGATTTAAGAATGAGTATTACCGCTGGTGCGTATGAATATCGTGTGTTTAGGGATGGTCCATCATCTAGACGATATAAAAAAGAAATTGAAGATTGGACTCAGTATGATAATTTATTGGATAAAATACAACAAGTTAAAGTAAAAGAGTATCGATATTCTAATGCAGATGAAAATAGTGAATATCCTAAAGTTGTGGGTCTAATTGCTGAAGATTTGCATGATGTGGGGCTTACTCAATTAATAGGATATTCTGATATAATTGGTAATGATGGTGAGGTAATAGGAAAGCAACCGGAAGATTTGGATAATAGAAATATATTATGGGCTACATGGGCTGGTATGACTGCACTTATAGATAAAGTTAAACAAATGGAAGCTCAGATGAGTTCTTCTTTAGGTTTGTAAAATTAAATTTATATATACTTATATATAAAGGTAAAACTATGGCACTTGAAACAAAACAATTACCAAAAGAAATCGTTGACAATTTAATTTCTTATAAAAACAATTATACGAATTCTGTATATAATTTAGGAGAATTACATATGAGAATTAGTTCTACAAAAAAAGAACTAAAAAAGATGGAAGATGATACTATTTTATACGAAAATGATGTAGATAAAACGTATGATATCCTAAATACCGCATTGGCAGAATTGGAAAAACAATACCCAAAAGGAGAAGTTAATCTTTTAGATGGTACTGTTACATTTGAAAATAACCAATAAAAAATTTGGTTGTTTGGAAATAATTTTGTATATTTGTTACAATTTAATTTAATATTCGTAAAAAGTTACTTTACATATGTCACCATCTTTCAACCGGTGGACAACCTCAATACACTTTTAAGCAAGTAGAGCATTTTATTAATGACTTTGAAATAGAAGTTGTTGAAATAAATAATAGTGGTGGCGATGCTTTTGTTGTTCAAAAAAATCGTATAAAATCGTTAGCTATATTGCATACTTTGGGTGAAGATAAATCCGAAATATTGCAAATAATAGAAAAATTTCAACCGGATATTATACATTTTCAGGAGATACCTCAATTTGATTTATCAACTGATATCTTAGATAAGATTTTTACAAAAGATAGAAATTACTTTATAGTATCAACAACACATGGTTCATTTACAAATCCATCGGATATAGTATATCATCCCGATAGATACGTTTTGGTTTCGGAATGGAGTAGAAGAAGATTTGAAGAAACTGGTGTTGAAACTATGCTATGGGAATATCCAATTGAAGATTTTAAACCTGATAGAAATAAAGCAAAAAAAGAATTAGGAATTGAATCTGACTGGAAGCATGTATTAATGGTTGGTTTATTTTCACCTGGTAAGAATCAAGCTGAAATATTTTCTGTAGCAAGGCAATTAGAAAAATACAAAATTAAATTTCATTTTGTTGGAAACCAAGCTATGAATTTTGAGCATTATTGGTTACCACTTATGAAAGATAAACCTGATAATTGTGTTATTTGGGGTGAACGAACCGATACTGATTTATTTTATGAAGCATGTGACCTTTTTTATTTCTCATCAACTTTAGAACTAAATCCATTATCAGTTAAAGAAGCATTAAGTTGGAAACTACCATCTTTGTTTAGAAAGCTTCATACATTTTTAGATACTTACGATGATAATCCATTAGTAACTTACATTGATAATGATTTGAATCTTACAAAACGAAAAATATTAGAAATATTAAAACCCGAATTCAATGAATTGCCTGGTTGGTTTTCGTATGAAAAATTATATGATGAGGCTGTAGAAAAAGCACCATTTAAGGCAAATTTTGTTGAGGTTGGTTCATGGCTTGGTAAGTCTACAAATTATTTAGTAGATAGAATAAAAGAATCTAAAAAGAAAATTCAATTCACTACCATCGATACTTTTAAAGGAAACTTAAATGAATCATATTATCAAAAAAGAGTAGAATCATTTGGTGGAGATGCTTTTTATGAATTTGTAGATAATACAGTTATTTCAAACAACTATGATAAATTTGAAATTATAAAAGATACATCAGAAAATGCTTCGAATCAATTTTCAAATGATAGTATTGATTTTATTATGTTGGATGGTGACCACTCATATGAAAATACGATAAATGATATAAAAACTTGGTATAACAAAGTAAAACCTGGCGCTTATATTACCGGTGATGACTATAATGTATTTCCATCCGTAACAAAAGCAGTTAATGATTATTTTTATGGGCAAATTCAAAGAGTTGATTTATCTTGGGTTAGAAAAAAACCAAGAATTCAAATTAAACATTTGTTGACCAGACCCGATGATATGAGAGAAAGAGTATCTATTCAATCTATCAAACAATTGGCTAAATATGGGATAGATTATCAACCAATCGTAAACAAACCATACGAAGGATTAGCACCAGCTGAAAATTGCCGTAGACCGGAACATATTAGTAAAGACAATAAACCTGGCGAATTGTGGCCTGGTGCAGGATTGGGTTGGATGACAGGTAGACACTATGGGTGTTATTTAGCACATAGAGGCGCATTGGAAACTATTGATGATACAAACTATGATTATACTTTGGTGTTTGAGGCGGATGCTTTCATCTATACGGGGTTAGAAGAATTTGTAGAGGCTGTACATAAAGCTTGTTTTATTTCAGAAAGAGATGATGTGTATTTTATCGGATTGGCTGATAACCCATCAAGAGAAAAACATAAAATTGATGAACTATTTACTAAAACAGCATATAACCAAGACCTTGCACATGCGTATCTAATTCCAAACCGAACAAAAGGATGGTGGATGGAAAGATTAAAAGATTGTGGTTGGGATGTTGGTGATTTGTGGTATAACCATGTGTTTGCTAATCATCCAAAATTAAGATATACTACAAACAAAATGTATTCAAAGCAAGCTGAAGGATATTCTCTTTTGGACTTAATGGTAAAAACTTGGAATTAAAATGATTTACGATAACTTAGTAAAAAATAAAAGAAATATTGTTGAAGTACAAAATAAAGTTGTTACCCATTTTGTACGTGGAGCTTTTGTGGAAATAAAAGGACCAAAAGCAGCACAATATAAAATAGAATTCAGAGATAATAAAACAGGTAAATTACATTACTCTACTGAAATTAAAAATAATATGTGGACTAAATGTAGTATTGAATATTTTGTTGATTGGAAAATAACAATTTATGAAAATGGTACATTTTGGTATGAGCACATATACGATGCTAGTGATAAAAGAGTTTATATTGCATTAGATTCAAAAGCATTGGGTGATTCTTTAGCTTGGATTCCATATGCAGAATCATTTAGAAAAAAGCATGGGTGTAAGGTTATTGTATCAACTTTTATGAATGATATGTTTGAAACAAAATATACAAATTTAGAATTTATAAAACCTGGTACAAATGTTATGGACTTATACGCTATGTATACGGTTGGATTATTTTATAATGAAGATGGTTCAGTAAACGGATTAAAAAATCCAACTGACCCAAAACACCAAACCATGCAAAAAATGTGTTCTGATATATTGGGATTAGAATTCGAAGAAATAAAACCATTGATTAAAGAAAGACCTGTAAAAATTGACCACGATTTAAAGCAAGTTTGTATCGGAATTCATGGTACTGCTCAATCAAAATATTGGAACAACCCAACCGGATGGCAAGATGTTGTTAATTGGTTAAATAATAGAGGATATACCGTTAAATTAATATCAAAAGAAGATGATAACTACATGGGAAACAAACACCCAGAAGGAATTATTAAGCATCCGAATGGACCTATTGAATTAGTTATGGATGAGTTATTAAAATCAAAAGCATTTATAGGAATTGGTAGTGGATTGAGTTGGTTGAGTTGGTCTTTAGATGTTCCAACTGTTTTAATAAGTGGATTTTCTTATAAGTGGGCAGAGATGAAAGATTGTGTACGAATTGGCGCACCTGAAGGAAAATGTGAAGGATGTTTTAATAGATTAAAATTGGATGCTGGTGATTGGAATTGGTGTCCAGACCATAAAGCAACTGAAAGACAGTTTGAATGTACTAAAAGTATTACATCCGAAATGGTAATCAAAGAATTAGAAAAGTTTTTGTAATGAAAAATAAAATAGTTTGGATTAATGGTTGTTTTGATGTTTTACATTACGGACATTTTAAATTGATTCAATACGCTGTTTCAATTGGTGGGAAATTAGTAATTGCAATTGATTCGGATGAAAGGGTAAAGCAACTCAAAGGTGAGGATAGACCTTTCCATACGCAAGAACAAAGGAGTTACAATCTAAGCCAAATAAGAGGTGTTGGTGAAGTAATTATTTTTCACACCGAAGATGAGTTAAGAGAAACACTAAAACAATTAAAACCAGATGTATTTGTAATTGGTTCTGATTATATGAATAAACCAATCATAGGTGGCGAATGGGCAAAAGAAATTAAATTCTTTAGTAGAGTGGAAGGATTTTCAACAACAAAATTATTAGATGAATAAAGTATTAGTTATAGGAGAGAGTTGTACTGATGTGTTCGTATATGGAAAATCAGAACGTAAATCACCGGAAGGTAAAGGGCCTGTGTTTATACCAATAAATGAAGTATATGGAGAAGGTATGGCTTTAAATACGGCAAATAATCTATCAGCTATGGGTATTGATGTTGATGTTTACTCTGATAATGGTAATATCACCAAAACAAGGTATGTAAACAAAGATACAAACGAATTGTATTTAAGAGTGGATGAAAATGATGTAACCGATAGGATTGATATTTACAATTTACCCGATTTGGTAAACTATGATGCGGTTGTTATATCCGATTATTGTAAAGGATTTCTCTTTGAGGAAGATATAGCTAAAATAGCATCTATGCATAAATTAGTATTAGTAGATACTAAAAAGAAATTGGGAGAATGGTGTAAAGATATAACATTTATTAAATTGAATAGGTCAGAGTGGCAGAATAACTTAGATGAAATAAAAAATTATTCTGAATGGATTGATAAAAAATTAATAGTTACGCTGGATAGTAGGGGAGCTACTTATATGGGTAAATTAGTACCTACTAAAAACATTCAAAATGCCGATGTAAGTGGAGCTGGGGATACATTTGTAGCGGGGTTTGTGGCTAGATACTTAGATTCAAATAGTGTAGAGGAATCTATTGATTGGGCTAACTATTGTGCTGGTGAGGTTATAAAAGAAAAAGGTGTAACTGTATTCAAAAAATAAAAAACAATATATTTATATATAAATCAACAAAAAAACAAAAATATGGCAGAATTAGATAAAATTCCAACAAAAGCTCAAATCGAAATCGAAACTGTAAAGTTAGATGAAGAAATGTTTTCAAGCATTATTAATTTAAATGCGGAAGTTAACAAATGTATTTCACAATTTGGTGAAATCTATGTTAGAAGAAAAGAGATGACAGAAGAATCTATCAGACTTGATGAGTTGGTTAAAGAAACTGAAGAATTGTTCAAATCGAAAAATGTAGAACTTAGAGAAGTTTTGGATGGTGTTGATGAAAAATACCCACAAGGTAGAATCAATATGCAAGATGGAACAATCCAGTATCAACCAGGTGCTCCTACTAGAAAGCAAATGAGAGAGCAACAGGCTCCAAAACAATAAAGTCCGATATTTATATGGTATAAAGGAAATTACTATATAATGAATGGATTAACAAATTTCTTAGTAGAATCAATATTAGCGGAAGCGGACGGTATAAACAAAACAATAGTTGTTTATGCTGGCCGCTTTCAACCGTTTCATAAGGGTCATTATGCAACATATGACCACTTAGTTAAAAAGTTCGGTAAGGATAATGTATATGTAGGTACATCTAATAAAACCGATAATCAAAAATCTCCATTTGATTTTAAGGAAAAGAAAACTATAATGACCAAAATGTTTGGTATTCCATCGAACAAAATAGTAATGGTCAAAAATCCATATGCTCCAACGGAAGTATTAGATAAGTTTGATTCTCAAACTACTGGATTTATTACGGTAGTTGGTGAAAAAGATGAAGCAAGATTAGGTGGTAAATACTTTGAACCATATAGAGGTAAGGTAGATATTGGTTTTAAAGACAGAGGATATGTTTATATAGCACCTGCTCAACCAAACGCAATTAGTGGTACTGATGTTCGTAATTGGTTAAGTAAAGGTACTGATGACGAGAAGAGAAAGAATTTTTTAAAAGCTTATCCAAAGTTTGATGAAACTGTTTATAAGTTTGTAACTTTGAAATTAAAAAAATTAAGCGAAAATATGCCAGGTGGAGCTGGTGTAGGTTTAAGTTTACCTGGTGGATATATTAATGGAGCATCTGACCCAAAGGATGTTAAGAAGTTAAAAAAGAAATTAGATAAAGATGATAGTGAATACTATGAACCATATGCGTTGGGTGGTGGGATAAGTGAGTATGGTTTTGTAGGAATGAGTCATATACAATATCCAACAGATAATGACCCGCTGAGACCTGAAGAGGAAATGCAATTATCCAAAGAACAATCTATCAATGAAATACCAATGGCAGATTTGGTAAAGATTGACCAATATGCAGATAGACAATTAAATCCAGTAGATGTGGTTCTTACTGATAAACACTTTTTTGATAGATTACAAGACCCAAGAAATAATAAAGAAATTTCAGCAGCAGAATTAACTGGTTTCTTTAAAAGGTTGGCAAAAAATAAAAAGAAGTTTTTTGAATTCCTAAATCAATATGGACAAGTAGTAGCTAAAGATAATAGAAGTAAAATTAATATTCCATTTATGAAACAGGCGAATAAAATAATCGCTAAAACCATAATGAGGAAAGACGGATTTCAAACCACATCTCCGCAATATCAATTTGAAGATATTACTGAAGCAAATGCTGTAAGTGGTGGTAAAGTAAATAAATTTATAACTGGTAAGAATCTTACATTAAAAGGTAAAAAATATAGTGATATCCATTTTGAATTAGTTAGTATAGATAATAACAAACAAATTGTTAAATTAAGAGTATTGGCACCAAAAGAAATATTTGGACAAGAAATAAACATCGATTTCAGAACATTAAGAAGAGGACCATTTTTGAAAACAAATACAAATGTATTTGAAAATATAACACTTCCTGTAAAAGTTGGTGATACTGTCCTTATGGGTAAATTCAAAAACAAAAAAGTAGTTGTTAAATCGATTGGTAAAGATGAACATGGTATGCCAACTATTAATGGTAAAAAAGCAACTACATTCAGAATTATAAAAAAAAATATTGAAGAATCGAATCTATTAACAGAAGGTGGGGCTTATGGTCATATGAACCACCCATTTGATATTGAAATGAATCTTACGTTTGGTGACCTTAAAGCTATTGTAACCAAAGCACTTAATGGTGATTTGGATTTAGCAAGAGAAAAAACCGATGGACAAGCATTAGCAATTAGTTGGGTAAATGGTAGATTAGTTGCAGCTCGTAACAAATCACATCTAAAGAGTAAAGGTAAAGATGCTATGGATATAAACGCTGTAGCTGCTAAATTTGGTGGTAGAGGTGGATTGACAGATGCTTATAATTTTGCTATGAAAGACCTTTCGGTAGCAATTGGAGGATTATCACAAGCTCAAAGAGATAAGATATTCAAAGGTGGTAGTTGCTTTATGAATTTGGAAGTAATATACCCAACATCAGTAAACGTAATCCCATATGGGCAACCATTATTGGTATTTCATGGAACGTTTGAATATGATGAAGCTGGTAATATAATTGGTGAAAACCAACAAGCAGCTAAAATATTAGCTGGTATGATTAAACAAATAAATGGACACGTTCAATCTAAATATACAATCCAAGGACCACCAGTAACAAAATTACCAAAATCAGAACACTTATCAAAACAACAGGCTAAGTACTTATCTAAAATTTCTAAATTACAAAGTGAATTTGGATTGGCTGATAATCAAGGTGTAGCGGAGTATCATCAGGCTTGGTGGATGAATTTTGTTAATAAAAACACTAAAGGTTTAGATGAACAACAAAAAATTGGATTGGTTAAAAGATGGGCTTTTTTAGATAAATCATTTAGAATAAAAGATATTAAGGATGATAAGATAAGAGCTTGGGCTGAACAAACCGATAAACAAGACCAACAAAAAATATCAAAACAAAACTTAATGAAATTTGAAGAGATATTTTTGGGAGTTGGTGCGGAAGTTTTATCATTTATGAGTTCAGTACTAACTGCTAATCCAGACGCTGCAAAAAGACAAATGGTTTCTAGATTAGAATCTACTATTCAAACCATACAAAAGAAAGGTGACCCTAAGCAGGTTGAAAAGTTGAAATTAGAACTTCAAAGATTAAATTCGTTGGGTGGGTTTGATAAAATAGTACCTAATGAGGGTATTGTATTC
>JACCDX011583474.1_pt1 | contig 16928 bp, 16 predicted proteins | sample 7449681 | NCBI WGS metagenome assembly JACCDX01 (sample SAMN15323450, study PRJNA562643) | freshwater metagenome | isolation source: river surface water | place: USA:Blue River Watershed | collected 2017-08-18 | reverse complement strand
TTAAATTTTTTTGCGGTCCCTTCTTTGTTATCCTCCAAAACGCGGCTTTATATATTATTCTAAAACGGCTTAAATAGAATACAACTTTATATATAATGTCAGACGCAAAAGAACCTAACCAAATTATTCGTGACGATGATATTATTAAAACTGAAAATGGATTATTGATTTTTAACCCTTATAATCCACTAAATTCTGAGATTACATTGAATGATGTTCAATATATTCTCACAAAATATGGCATTCCTTCAACCGTTTTTAATTTTGAACTTTATCGACGCGCTTTTATTCATCGCTCTTATACTAAACGTCCCGGATTTGAAAACATTCAACAAAATATTACTGTTGTTGAAAAACCATCAGATTGTATGCCATTAAGTAGTAAATCTAATGAGCGTTTAGAATTTTTAGGAGACGGAGTTTTAGAATGCGTTACCAAATATTATTTATATCGCCGATTCCCTAAAGCAGATGAAGGTTTTATGACGGAAAAAAAGATTGCAATTGTTAAAAATGAGGCTATCGGTAAAATCGCTCTAGAAATGGGATTACAAAAATGGTTAATCATATCTCGTAATGCTGAGGAAAAAAAGATTAGAACAAATTTAAAGAAATTAGGATGTTTATTTGAATCGTTTATTGGTGCGCTATTTTTAGACTTTAACAAAATACAGGTACACGATGATGAAGGGTGGTTTGATAATATATTTGTTACTGGACCTGGATTTCAAATGGCACAAAAATTTATCGAGAATGTATTTGAAAGACATATAGATTGGATTGCTCTAATACAAAATGATGATAATTACAAAAATATATTACAGGTTAAGATACAAAAGGAATTCAAAGTTACACCACATTATTTAGAATTAGCAAATGATTTAGAAGAAGGATATAAAATGGGTGTTTATTTATGTTTAGGACAACCAATTCATAGTGTCGAAATAAAAGACGCATTACATATAAATTCTTTTAATAATTTTAAGGCAGTACAAGAACATTTGTTAACAAATGATGGTAAAATATTTTTATTTTTAGGAGAAGGACAGCATAAAATTAAAAGAAAGGCAGAACAAATGGCTTGCGAAGAAGCATTGAAAAAATTAAATATTTAATAGTTAAAATATAAAGATAATTTTATAAAATATATAATTATGACAAGTATTAATGATGATTATTCAGATGGAGAAAGAAGTGATAATAGTAATGTAGAATTTGATGTTGAGACGTGTACGGAAGTATATAAAGAAGTTATAAGAGATGCAAAATACGGTGATTTAATTGGAGATGTTACACGTGAAAATCTGACGTTTATAGTAAATAAAAAAAAGATAAAAATGTATTTTTATTTAGACTTTTCATTTGATTTTGAAGAAGGTTTTTATCATACATATTTTACGAACTTTGAATTAGATACTTGGGTAAAGCCGAGTTTAAGAAAAGAAATGGAAAGGTATGTAAGAAATAATTTTGTAACAGAAGATAGATTATCATGTTAGTTTTATATATTTACTAATAGTAAAAATATAAAAATTTATATATAGAAATATATTAGAGTAATGAATCCTTTAGAAGCATTAAAAGATAGATTAAAGGTGAAACCACAAGTTCAACATAATGTTGGCGTAAAAGTTATTGTTGCTCCTGTTGATAAAGAAGAAGAAACAAATGTAGTTGAAGAAAAAAAAGATATGAAAAAGACGGAAATTATTGTCGACAAAGATGATGGAAAAAGGGCGCAAGATATTTTAGAGAAAATAAAACAAAAGAAGATTTCTGCCGTTGTAAAAAAGGTTGCAGAAGAAAAACCAGTTATTAAAGAATCACAAGCACCAATTATTATAGAAGAAGAAAAGAAAAAGAAACCAAAAAAACTCAAAGCTCCCATTTTGTTAGTTGAAGAAGAAGAAAAACCTGTTGAAATATTACCAGAAGGTGGCCCTCGATTAGAAGAAGTAGAAAAAGTAGAACCAGCTATTCCTTTAGAAGAAGATATTATAATTGACGTAAAGCCACCTAGAAAAAGAATTTCAAAGAAAGCACCAAAGGGCATCAAAGAAATTGGTCCAGAAATTATGATTCAAATTGGAGATACACCTTTACCTAAACGTATTCCACCTCCCGCTGTTTATGATATGAAAGTTTCTAGCTATTATATGAATAATCGCGAAATTTTTGTTAATTTTATTAATAACTTATTTGAACCTTATAAAGAAGATTTATTAGACGAATCTAAAGGTATTTCTTGTGAAGATATCGGAAAAGATACTGGAGAAATTACAATGTTAACACATCAAAAAATTGTACGCGATTATATGAATTTATATACACCATATCGTGGACTACTTTTATATCACGGTTTAGGTTCAGGTAAAACGTGTACTTCAATTGCGATAACAATAGCTGTGGCAGAAGGATTAAAAAAATCCGGAAAAGTAATAGTTATGACACCAGCGTCGTTAAGAAGAAACTATATTGAAGAAATAAAGAAATGTGGAGATTTATTATTTAGAAAAAAACAATTTTGGGAATGGATATCAATTGATTTAAATCCCGAGTTAGTTGACCCGTTATCAGCTGCGTTAAATTTACCACGTGAATATATTCGTCGTCGAGGTGGTGCTTGGTTAACAAATATTACTAAACCGGAGAATTACGCGGATTTAACTGCTACGGATAAAAAATCATTAAATGACCAATTAGATGAAATGATTGGTAATAAATATACTTTTATTAATTATAATGGTTTAAGAAGAGAAAGATTTAAACAACTAACAAATAATTTTGAAACTAACATATTTGATAATTCAATTGTAGTAATTGATGAGGCACATAACTTAATTAGTAGAATTGTTAATAAAATTAATAAAATAGCAAAATTTGCCGAAAAAAAACGCGGACCAAATGCTGTTCTACCAAATTCACTTGCATTACAAATATATGAATTCTTATTACGTGCCGAAAATTGTAGATTAGTATTATTAACTGGTACTCCAATCATAAATTATCCAAATGAAATTGGAATACTTTTTAATTTATTACGCGGTTATATAAAAACGTGGAGTTTTACATTAAATACAGATGGTAACAAAAAAATATCTAAAGATGAATTGAGCAGCATTTTTAATAAAGAAAAAATATTAGATTATTATGAATATATACCTAGTTCAAAAACTTTAACAATAACACGTAATCCACTTGGTTTTGAAAATAAAATTACAGCTAGTTCCGGTTATAAAGGGGTTACAAATGAAAAGAAGGAAATAAAAGACGAACAAGGTAAAACAAAAAAAGATGAGCAAGGAAATATAATGTATGAAGATAGAGGTGTTGTTAATGATGATGATTTTATAAAAAGAATGATAAAACTATTAAAGAAACACGACATAACTGCAAATGCGAATTCAACAGATGTTAAAGTATATACTGCATTGCCTGATACATTAGAGGAATTTGCCAATAATTTTATAGATAGAACTACAGGTACAACATCAAATATGGAAAAATTCAAACGAAGAATCGTTGGATTAACATCATATTTCCGTTCAGCACAAGAAGAATTATTACCAGCATATGATAAGGAATTTGATAAAGAAATAGTAATGTGTCCAATGAGTGATTATCAATTTTCTATATATGAGAATTATAGACAACAAGAAAGAAAATCGGAAAAGCCAAGTAAAAAGAAGGTTGCTGCAAATGTGGATTTAGATGGGTTATATAAAGAACCATCATCAACATATAAAATTTTTTCACGTTTAGCGTGTAATTTTGTAATGCCAAATCCTCCCGGGCGACCAAGTCCAGCTGAATATAGAATTATAGGTGAACAAATTAAAGAAGGTAAATTATTGGCATATATGAAACAAAAATATACTGAAAATAAAGCGGAATTTAATGAAGATATGCAGCAAAAATATGATGAATTAATGGCTGTAATACCTGAAGACAATTTAAAGAAACATGGTTCTGTATTATTTAATTTAATGGATAAATATATCAAAAAATATTTGACAGAAAACTATAGAGAATCCATTGAGACATATATAAGAGAACAAGGATTTGATTTTATATTTGAAGGGGAAGCTCCTAAAAATAAAAATCCAGAAGAAATGCAGTTAGTTACATTACAAAAAGATGCGGATAAGGCTGCAAAGAAAAGACAGAAGGAAGAAGAAAAGCTTGCAAAGTTAAAACGATTAGAAGAAGAAAAAATTGCAAAATTGAGGAAAAAAGAAGAAGAAAAGGCCGCTAAGCTTAAACGTTTAGAAGATTTAAAGAAAGAAAAAGAGGAAAAACGTTTAGAAGAATTAAACAGAAAAAAAGAGGAAAAGGTTTTAAAGAAGGCTGAAGAAAAGGCTGCTAAAGATGCGTTAAAAGAAGAAAAAAAGGCTAAACGTTTAGAAGAATTAGAAAGAAAAAAGGCAGAAAAGGAAGCCAAAAAAAAGAAGAGAAAGCAAGAATCTGAAGATTTAGAAGATGATTTAGAAGAAGACGATGAGGATGATTTTGAAGAAGAAGATGATGAAGATTTAGAAGACGAAGAGGAAGATGATGAAGAGGAAGAAGATATGAGTGGTGGTGCAAATACGGATTATAAGGTTGAGGAGCCAGAAGACCCGGCGGAAAAATTTGTAGATGAACAATTAGGTAATGATGACGGGTCAGTATTATCAATACATTTAGAAGATTATAAAGATGAAGATGCGATAGCAAGAGAGGCAGATGAATTGGAAGGAGACGAAATATTAGAACGTATGGGTTCAGTTGATTACAAAGAAGCAATTAAATCAGCTTTAAGATATTTACAAATACATTCGCAAGAATATTTATCATTAAAGGGATTAGAAACATATAGTCCTAAATTTTTAGAAATTTTAAATAATATTGATGACCACGAGCATCCAGGTTTACATTTAGTTTATAGTCAATTTAGGTCGATGGAAGGAATCGGAATATTTTCTCTTGTATTAGAAGCGAACGGATATGCAAGATTTAAAATTAAACGCACTGGAGCTGATGGTTGGGAAATAAATATGAGCGAAGAAGATCAAGGAAAGCCGTGTTATGCATTGTATACTGGTACAGAAGATGATGAAGAACGTGAAATATTACGTAATATTTATAATGGCCAATGGGAATATATTCCAAACAATATTGCGACACATCTTCGCACAAAGAGTAGTAATAATAATTTAGGGGAAATAATTAAAGTACTTATGATTACAAGTGCTGGTTCAGAAGGCATTAACTTACGTAATACACGTTATGTTCATATTATGGAGCCATATTGGCATCCGGTTCGTGTAGAACAAGTTATAGGTCGTGCTCGTCGTATTTGTTCGCATCAATCATTACCAAAGGAACTACAAACGGTGCACGTATTTGTCTATGTTTCAGTGTTAACAGAAAAGCAATTAAAAAGTGAAATGGCGATGGAGTTGCGTTTAAAAGATCAATCAAAATTACCCCCATTTTTGCCGCAAACAACGGATCAATTATTACTGGAAATATCAAATATTAAAGAAAATTTGTCATCACAGTTGTTAAAGGCTGTAAAAGAATCTGCTATAGATTGTGCTACACACGCGAAATCAACTTCTAAGGAAGGTTTAGTTTGTTTATCGTTTGGTCAGCCTAACGTACAAGATTGGGCGTTTAATCCATCAATAACCCAAGATGAAAATGATACAGTGGCAGATATAAATAAGGTTACAATAGATTGGGAGGGAAGAGAATTCACATTAAAATCGACTGGAAAAAAATATGTATTAAGAATGGATACAAGGGAAGTATATGATTATGATAGCGTAATAAGAGCAAAGCAAATACCTGGTGTTAAACCAATTAAAATAGGTAAACTAACAAAAAACTCTAAAGGAGATTACGAAATAGTGAAGGAAAAAATATAAAAAAATTGAATAATATTTATTATTATATATTAAGTTTTAAATATAATAATATGATAAGTGATTATAGTATTTCTGTAAAATATTATACATATGAAGATGATGCATTTTTACAATTATTAGATACAGATTTAAACTCGGAAAACAATTTGGTATGTAATAATGGAGCAGTACAAATAATTATTTATTCAAATATAAATAATGATATAGTATTTATGTTTGAATTTCAACTTATTGAACTTGTACCTGATACAAAAGATATAACTAAATTATTAGAACCATTTTGGTTTAATTACAATAATTTAGACGAATGGAAAATAAAAATAAAACATTATTACGAATTTATTATAACAGCAAATAAAAGTTCTATTAAATTAGAATTAATTAATCCAGATACTAAGTTAATTAAAAGTGAAGTTGAAATAGAAAGAAAAAATATATTACTAAATAAATTTAAAGAAATATATCAAAAAAATGTATTTTATGATAATTGTTAATTAATTTCTTCTAAATTTTGGTTTTGTTTTACTAATAAACTAACAATATCTAGAATTTTATTTAATTTTTCATCTGTTTCATTAATTTTGTTAGTTAGTTCATTAATTTGTTTAATAATTTGAGAATTAGAAATAATTGGATTATTAATTATTGCATTTGTATTTGCATTATCATTTTTAGAAGGTTGTGCTACTGGTGCAAACGTATTAATCCCGATATCTAATAAATTGACGGATTTTTGCTCTTCATATTGGGTTGTTATTTTGTCTTTGTCTTTGTCTTTGTCTTCGGTTTTATCTAAAGTTTTAAGTTTTGAAAATATGTTAGTTACGGATAAATTGGTTTCATTTTCATCATTCCAAGTTACTTTTTTTGGTTTTTCCGATATATTTAGAGATATATTATTTGTATTATCAATATGAATATGTTTTAAACGCTGACCTAAATTTGTCTTTAAAATATTATCTTGCTGTTGTTGTGGTTTAACGGATGTTTCAAATGGTTGTAACCATTTTTGTGCGTTTGGATCTGGACTAATTAAAATATCTCGTTCTCTTTCAGCCATTTTATCAGCAACTAAACTATCCATAGATGTGATTTTTTCCTCAGAAATATTATAACTTAGATTAATTTCTTTAGGTTTAGGAGTATTCATAAAAGAATCAAAATCATTTTTACGCAACTCATATTGTGATTCAAATTCTTGTTTTCTTGCTGTTTGAATATCTTCTATTTTATAAGGTTCTAATACTTCTTCGTCGCTAATTTTAATAAGTTTAGGTTGTTCTTTAGGAAATAATTTATTAATGGCAATAACCATTTGAGATAAAAAGTGTTTATTAGCAACCATAATGGAAATTTTTGGATTTAATTTAGAAGAAAATAATCCAATATTTTTATCAAAAACAAGTTTAATATTTTGTATTAAAACGGTGTTTGATTTATTTACATTTAGTTCATCTAATAATACATCCCATAAAAGTTCTATATTTTGTTTATTTAGAAAACTAGTCATCCCAATATATAATCTATTAGTTAAATATTTATGTTATTATTACGATTATAATATAAATAATGAATATTTTGTTAAATTTAAAAGAAATGGAACTAACAAATATAACAAATTATAATACATATAATTCAAAAATTATACTAACAAAACAATATAATGTTGATTCACTTGTTAGTTTATCTTTAAATAAGAAATGTATAAAGCCTCCCATTTTTAAAAAATATAAAATTGAAATGCGATTTTTTTAACAAAGAAAACACATTTAGAATATTAATGATATATATTAATCATAATTTAAAGGCAATATTTATTCATATTCCTAAAACAGGTGGTTCTTATATTGGTCCTACATTGGTCAAATATTATGGGTTTCAATGTTATTTAGAATTATTAAATAAGAGACGCTTAGATCACGAACAAGTGTGCGTTAAAAATTTGGTAAAAACTGGAAACCCAATTTATGATTCAACATTTTTAAATAAATCTTTAGGAATACTAACATATTGTAGAACAAGTGAATATTTAAGCAGTTGTATGAATATGAATGAAGAAAAATGGAATAATTATACAAAATTTTGTTTTATTCGTCATCCTTATGATCGTTTATTATCTGGTTGGAATCATATTAAGAAAATATTTAATTATAATATTCTTTTGAAAGATTACATAAATAAAGACCAGAATTCAGTTTCAGATATAGAACATTCACATATTTTTTTTGAACAATATATGCAAATAATGTTACCAAATGGTGAATGTGGTGTAGATATTATTGGACGATTCGAATATTTAGAACAAGATTTTATAGAAATTCTCAAAAAAATAGGTGTAAAACAAATAATACATATTCCTAAAAAAGTAAATGTATCGAGACCAAATAGAAGTGAAAAAATAATATTAAATAGTGATGTAATTAGAAGGGCAAATGAAATATTTAAAAATGATTTTGAAAAATTTCATTATAAAAAATATGAAATATAATATTATTTGTTATAAATCAGGATTAAAATAGATTTTTCTAAATTGTTCCATATATTCATCTTTTAATATATGTGTTTTTAGATAATGTTGAGTTATTTTATCTTGTAACATATGTACTATAAAAAATAAAGAATAAATACCACATTCAGTATTGCCATATTGATGTTCTACTGGATGATTTTGGTCAAACTTAAAATTAATCGGATTTGTTAGTTTGGAGCCTTGTTCTATAACTCTATCAACTAATTTTTTTATTTCTTTAGGAATGGGATCTCCAGCACTATCAAAGAAAAATATGGTGCCTTTTTTACAATTAATAAAAAGAGATATCCAATGACTACCGCTTTTATAATGTGGGTCTGTATTAAATATGATGCCAATTTTAAATTTACCTTTTTGCATATGTTGTTCTAAATTAAAATTACAAAGTTCTTCCCAAACGCATTCATCATTAAGCATTTTTGTGTCAAAATCTATTGGACTTGGACCCAAAAAATCAAAGCATTTATATTTTTTTTCATATTGATTCATCACAGCTATAATATCCAGACTTGATAGCCATTCATTTGGATTCTTTTTCCAATCATTTGGTGACTCAGGAGCAAATGCGTCTAATAAATCTTTTTCTAAACGTTCATTTTTAACCAATTTTTTAATCCAACAAGATTCTTTGTTACAAGTTTTTGAATAAAATTCTTTTAATTTAGACCATATTTGTTTAGCATCATTAGTATTAATTATATTATCGGGATGTCTTGCATTCCACATTTCTTTAAGTTTATTTAAATCTTCATCAGAATAACAAGTAAATGAATTACTTGATTTATCGTTATCAGGACTACAACTTAATTTAACAAATTGCTTTTTTGAATTTATTTTTTTAAATGTTTTTTTGCCGCCTTTAATTGTTTTTTTATTTTTATTTTTATTTCTGTTTTTTCTTGTTCGTTTCATATATTATTGCGATATTTTTCTTTTTTTCTGAAATATTATTGTTAGTTCTAGGTATAATAGCATCTTTTTTTATATTTTGTTTTGCAGTTTCAAACCAATTACAGTTTATGTCGTTAATATTATCAAAACCAGGGGATAGAAATGTATTTTTTTTTAATTTTTTTTCGACGGTTTGAATCATTTCAAATTGTTTATTAACTGCTTCTTTTGATTCTTCATCTTCGCTGGCATTTCCGACGTCCGAATTTTCCTCTGAATAGTAATCATCTTTGTCGTCATTATAGTAGTCTTCAGCATCAGAGGAATCTTCCTTTAAAGAATTTTCTTCTTCTTCTTCTTTTTCGCCTAAATTGTCTTCATTTGTATTTAATTCTAAATGTTTATCGTGTATTTTTAAATAATAAATGGCTTTTTCTAGAAAAAAATTAAATCCAGTTTCAACATCTTGTAATAAATCGGATGGTTTATTATTATCATATAAATTGTTAAATAATTCTTCGATTCTTTTTCTATATATTTCTTTATCATTTAATTTTGTTAGTTCTTCTTGAGAATCTTTCATCTTTTTATTTAATTTACTTAAGGTGGCTTTTCCAACTAGAAAATTAAGAGTTAGTTGATTAATTAAATCTTCAGACATATTTATTATAAATATTTATAATAAATATAATACGTTTAAACTAACAAATTTATATTATTTTGTTAAATCTTTTAATTGTTGTCTTGTTGCATTATTAAAAAGAGAATAACCAATATCATTTGGATGTGAATTTGGATTAAATTGTTGAAAATTTTGTTCCTTAAATAAATTTGGAAATGGTTGTTGAACTTTATTTGAATTTTGCCATTTTACATTATATAAACTACTATCAGATGATGGAACATAAACTGCTTGACTACAATTTTGTAATGCATATACTTGATTTCGCAAATCAGATTCAACATTAATATTTGAACTATAACCAGACCAAGGTGCGGTATCATTTCCTGGATTAAATGTTTGATAAGGATTATATACAGCCTCTTGTTTTAAAGGGGTTTTTATTGGTTCTCTTAAATCAACAATAGGCATAATAGAATATTTTGTAGATGCTGGGCGAGAATCTAAATAAGGTTGTAATGGACTAGACGGAATGTTACGTACATAACTTCTTTGATAGACTGTTTGCTGTCTTAAAGAAGTTGGTTGATCTTGATATCCATAAATATTCATTTATATATAAATATAATAAATTAAATAAAATTAATTTAAACATAACTATTCTAATTAATATAATAATGTGTGGAATATTTACATTACTAAATAATAATCACGAGTATACGGAGTATAAGGAGGGCACTACATATGATGCTCCACAACCAACAATTACATCAACTCATTCTTTAGATAGAATTAAAGAAGAATTTGGAAAGGGTGCTGGAAGAGGTCCAGAAGATTCTAAATTTGTTGAAAACAAAGAATATAATTTTTTTATGGGGTTTCATAGATTAGCTATTAATGGTTTAAATGAAAAATCAAATCAACCATTAACTATTTATGACATTACTTTAATTTGTAATGGAGAAATATATAATTACAAGAAGTTATACAGCTATATGAATATTAGCTCACCTGAAACCGATTCAGATTGTGAAGTTATTATTCATTTATTTGTTAGATATGGTATTCAGCATACATTAACTATGATTGATGGTGTTTATAGTTTTATTTTATATGATAATAGAGACCCAGAAAACCCGATTATTTTTGTTGCTAGAGATACATATGGTGTAAGACCATTATATTTATTACAAAAAGCAACACACGAAGAAGACCCTTACAATAAATATAGAACAATTGGTTTCGCGTCTGAACTAAAATCATTACATTATTTTTATGAAACTGAAGGATTTGAACATTATACATTACAGCATTTTAGACCTGGTACGTATAGTAGATTTAATTTTGTTAATAAAAAATGGGTTCATAAATATAATAGACCACACGTAATTCCTTCATTTTCAATCACTATTTTAACGAGTAGTTCTGATGATGTATATGAATTAATTGCAGAGTTTTATAGTAAAATTAATACATTATTGAATACTGCTGTTAAGAAACGTTGTCAAACAACTGAAAGGCCAATTGCTTGCTTATTATCTGGTGGTTTAGATAGTAGTTTAGTTGCTGCCTTAGTATGTAATTATTTTAGAAATGATGATAGAACAATCGAAACTTATAGTGTTGGTTTAGAAGGCTCTGAAGATTTAAGACACGCACGTATTGTTGCGGAATGGATTGGTTCAAGTCATACGGAAATTTTGGTGAAGGAAGAAGATATGTTTTATATTATTCCTGAAGTAATTCAAACAATTGAAAGTTATGATACGACAACGGTAAGAGCAAGTTTAGGTAATTATATTTTAGGAAAATATATTTCTGGAAATTCGGAGGCAAAGGTAATATTTAATGGAGACGGTTCAGATGAGGTATTTGGTGGTTATTTATATATGGATAAGTGTCCTGATGATATTGAATTTGATAGAGAAGTTCGCGAATTATTAGATAATATTCATGCATTTGATGTTTTGCGTTCAGATAAGTGTATTTCATCACACGGATTGGAACCAAGAACTCCACGTCTAGATCGTAGTTTGGTAAATTACGTGTTATCTATTCCACCATATTATAGAAATCATATGAACATCTATTATGGTCGTCACGGTATTGTTGAAAAGGTATTATTACGTGGTGCGTTTACTGAGTCATATTTTAGGGATACTTTAGGAAGACAATTATTACCGGATTCAGTATTATGGAGAAAGAAGGAAGCATTTAGTGATGGTGTAAGTAGAAAGGAGCGTTCATTATTTCAAATATTACAAGAAAAGATTGCTGAAAAGTTAACTGAGAAGACGGATAGAGTATTTGAACCAACAATATTTACTGAAAAATTATATTATAAGAGTATTTTTGAGATGTATTATCCTGAATGTGAAAATATAATTCCAAGATATTGGATGCCTAAATATATTGATAGTGATGACCCAAGTGCAAGAACATTACCAATGTATGAATTTAAACCAGAAACGGAAGAAATTAGAAGTATTATAGAACGTGAAGAAAGGGAGGAAGAAGAAAGAAAAAAGGCAAGACAAAATCAAAGTAAAACTAGTTTTGGATTTTAAAATAAAATTGATTAAATAATATTATTATTTAAATATAATAAATAATAATATATGACGACAATTTCTATTTGTGGTTCAATAATTGCTATTTGTGGATTTCAATCATCCGGCAAAGATACTATTGCCGAGTATTTGATTTCAAACTATAATTATAAAAAATTAAGTTTTGCATCTGTATTAAAAGATATTATTGCAATAATATTTGATTGGTCAAGAGATAAATTAGAGGGGTTAACTAAAGAAGATAGGGCTTGGCGCGAGGAAATAGACGAATGGTGGGCAAATGCGTTAAATATGCCTAATTTAAGCCCACGATATGTATTACAATATTTTGGAACAGAATTATTTCGAGTTCATTGGCATCAAGATATATGGTTAAAAGTTATTGAAAAGAAATTGATGAATTATGAAAATATAGTAATAACTGATTGTCGATTTCCAAATGAAATAGAAATGTTAAAAAAATATGGTGCAAAGTTTATACATATACATAGAAAAATGCCGGAATGGTTTGAAAAATATCAACAAGGGGAATTTGTTGAAGAAGCCGAAAAATTACATCAGTCAGAAAAAGAATGGATTCGTTTTAACCCAGATTATGTTATAAATAATAATGGAACTTTAGATGAGTTATATGAACAAGTAAATAAATTATTATATGATAATTATATAAATGGAAAATAATTATTTATTAACCAAAATACAATTAAATGCAGTTAATATAATTATATTTTTAACTTGGTTTCTTTATTTTTTAATTGTGTTAGGATTATCAGCAAAAGCACCTGAATATTTAGATGATTTACAATATTATGTTAAAATATATATAAGTTTATTTTTAATATGGCGTTTTAATCCATTTAGGCGCGTTAAATTTACACCGCTAGATGCGAAAATAGCATTTGAAGCAGGAATATTTCTGATTATGACAACTTTTGTTGGTTCATTATTAAAAACTTATTTAACACAAATACAGCATATTTTAGTCTAATTTAAAAATATCTAAATGTTTATCAAGTCTTTCTTTAACTTCGGGAATAATATTTTTAAGTTTTAGATTTTCTTTTCCTCGCATTATTTCAACACTATTATACCAATAACTTCTTGAATCAGTAGACCATCTCCATTCAGATACTTTACCTAATAATAACCAAGTTTTTACTTTTAAAATGCCGGCTAAATGAACTATATATGTATCTATCGTTATAAGTAAATCAATGTTTTGTAAAATGGCAATTGTATCTATAAAAGGTTCTTCAGTATCTATATCATAATAATGAATTTTATCTTTAAACGATATTTTATTAATATCTTTTTCAATTTCAGATTTTCTTTGAAGACAAATTAAATCAATAGGTAAATCTAATAATGTGCCAAATTCTTCTAGAGGTATATATTTTTCTAAATATGATTCTAAAAGTCCATTATAAACAATAGCAACTTTGAATTTTCGTAAATCAGATAATTTTTCTTTCCAATACGCATTTTTTTCCGGATTAATATTAATATAATTAATTTTATTTGGAGTTATGTTAGTTAGTCCAAGTTTAAAAGGTAAAGACATTGTATAAACTTTATAATCATAAAATTGGAATTCATAAGGTTTAATATCTAAAATAACCCTTAAATTTGGATAAATAGAAGTATTAAACATATTTCCAACAATTTTATTACATAAAAAAGTAAATGTAATACTGGGAAATTTATTTACGGTTTCAACCAAAAACCTGAAATATTGAATATTATCCCCTATTCCTTGTTCGTAAACAACTAACACATTTCGACATAAAGTTTCTCCATCCCAATAATCGACACCATCTATATCGACACGTTCTTTTAATTTTGTTTGTTCATTAATTTTATTATTATCAAGACGTCTTTCATATAGTTTATAACCAATTTTAAAATTTTTTAAAGCTAAATAACAAAAAGAAGCATTATAAATATAATTTGCATCAGTTGTTTGCGATAATGTAAAATAATATATTCCTTTTTTATAGTCTTTCATTAAATAATAAATTTCAGTAAGTGAATATTTAGTGCTTTTATTATTATTATCAAGCTCTAAACTACGTAATAAACTTTTTTCACATAGTTCATATTGATTAAGATGTCTATAACAACAAGCAACATTATTATACACATCCGGTATTTGGGCCATTTGTAAAACTCGATTAAAGTATTTTAGTGCTTCATTATAATTCTTAATATTAAAATAACATACGCCAATTTCATTTGTAGTAACACCATAAGTAGATGTATTAGGAGGAACAGTTTTAATAAATTCAATTAATTCTTCAGCAGAAGCTTGAAAACAACCCTCGTCTTGATATAATTTAGCTAATTCTTGATGATATTTGCCCTTAATTGATATGTTATTTTTCTTAAGTATATTAAACATATCATTATAACAACTGATTGCCTTAATTTTGTCATTTTTAGATATAAAATTTTGGGCTTCTTTATATAATTTTTTAGCTTTATCTTCTGCCATTTTAATTATATTATTACTAACAATAATTTTCGTAGCTTTTTACCTCAAAAATATTTGAATTATATAAATTATTAATTTTATTTTTAATTTCAAATCGTTTATCATTTGTAAAATAGACGTTACGTGCTAAACTAATAAACTCATTATCAAATTGTTTGTTTTTTTCCTTAACTCTGATGGAATCTTCTATATTCCATAAAATAGTATTTATTTCTAAAAGTTCATTTAGTAACCATTTGTCAATAGGAGGTAATAATTTAATTATATTTTCTAAAATTTGTAGTTCATTTAAAATATGTGTTAGTTTTTCTATATTTAAAATTTTATTTTTTTTAATTAATAATATGGTGTATTTATCATATAATTCTCCAATAGATACTTCAATTTGACATTTATTGTTCGATTGTTGTTCCATATATTTTATAAAATAAAATATATAAAAAATATTTTATAAACGTAAACGTAAACATATTTTATAATTTAATTGTTCTCATTAAAAAATATATTTTTTATAATAAATGCCGTTTGTTCTTTTGATAAAATAGTATGGTCATATGCAAATAAATATCTTTCAGAATCAAAACCATATTTTTGTTTAACAATTCCAAAAATCGGTATTTTTGTCAAAATATTATTAACTTTTTTATAGTGAGTATAGATACAGTTAAATGTTGATGCAACATTATTTTTATTTGAATCGGGATAGAATTTTTCAAATAATAATGAAAAATTTAAAGATAGCTGTTTTATTCCATCGATTTCTTTCAATAAGGGTGTTAATGCTGAATAAGATGTTGTATTAATTGTAAAACTTTGAGGATGAGAACCATATATAGAAATTATTGGAGTAAAATGAATATTGGACTCAGGTTTAATATCATCTTTAGAAACCATAGTATTATCGTTTTCAAATAATATTACTAAATCTGAATAATTATTTGGTATTTCATAATCAAATAAACTTTTTCTTATATTATCTAATATTCCGTGATTAAATAATATAGTAATTACTCCAAAATGTAAATCAGGATTAAAAGATACTTCCATTAATTTGTTAGTTTAATTATCTTTATATAAATTTAATATATATATTTATTTTTTGCTCTTTTTCAAAGTTTTATTTTTAAGATTCGCTAAAGGTCGTTTTTTAGTTGGCAAAATTTGTTGTTTTTCAACTTTATTAAAAAATGTATGCAAATGATGTAATATTTTTTTGCTAACAATTTTGTCGACGTTGAATTCGGCTGCGGATTTAGCTAGATAAATGTAGTGGTACTTTTTAGCAACATTCAAAATTTGCTCCCTACATAATGTAGGGTCTGATATGGAACAAATATTTGCGTTTAAAAATCGGTCAATCATAGTGTCAAATTCTAAATCATATATATAAGGTTTTAAGTTAATATAATATATTTTTTCATTGCTCATATCAGGATAAAAAACGTCATCAAGGAAACATATTTCAGTATTAGGAGGCATTTTAGTACATTTAATAAAATCTTTGTGAGTTTTTAGGTGAGTGGTACGACATACTTCGACAACTTGACCTCGAACTTTAAATGCGGCAATAATTTGGTCGACAATTTTATAATCAATTTTGCTTTCAAAATATTTAACAATATGTTGAGCCCATTCTTTTGGTCCTTGATTGTTAGTATAAATCATTAATTTAGAACATTTGTTAGAAATCTTTTTTTTCTTTAAATAGCGTAAAATATTAATAATATTAGGTCTTAAAAATTCTGGATACAAATCTAATACTTTATTAAAAAAATCTTGATTTAGTGAACAATTAATTTTGTTAGTTTGTATATATTCTTTTAATGAATCCCAAAATATGCCAAATTCAACAAAATAACCAAGTGTTTCATCTAAATCAAATACTACTATTTTTGGGTTGCATGACATATAT
>JACCDX010581255.1_pt1 | contig 16929 bp, 11 predicted proteins | sample 7449681 | NCBI WGS metagenome assembly JACCDX01 (sample SAMN15323450, study PRJNA562643) | freshwater metagenome | isolation source: river surface water | place: USA:Blue River Watershed | collected 2017-08-18 | reverse complement strand
TCGGCGATGAGCTGGACCTATATCTTCCGCAAGATGTTCGCGATCCGTAACGCGCCCGCGCAGACGACGGAATTCGAGAATGCGTTCTGGTCCGGCGCCAACCTGAATGCGCTGTATGAAGAAGTAACGGCCACTCGCCGCCGGCATGGCAGCAACGGGGCGCTGGAGCGCATCTTCGAGGCTGGCATGGAGGAATACCGGAAGGCGCGGCTGTCCTTCACCGGCAAGAAAGACATGGACACCAGCGCGCTGCTCGATGGCGCACGCCGCGCGATGCGAGCCGCCTATCAGCGGGAGATGGATGCGCTCGAATCCCACCTCGCCTTCCTGGCGTCGGTCGGCTCGGTGTCGCCGTATGTCGGCCTGTTCGGCACCGTCTGGGGCATCATGAATTCCTTCCGCGGCCTCGCCAATGTGCAGCAGGCGACGCTAGCCGCCGTCGCGCCCGGCATCGCCGAAGCTCTGGTCGCGACGGCGATCGGTCTGTTCGCAGCGATCCCGGCCGTGGTGGCCTACAACCGCTACTCGCATGACATCGACCGCCTCGCGATCCGCTTCGAGAGCTTCATCGAAGAGTTCTCCAACATCCTGAACCGCCAGGCACGCTGAGATGGGCGCCTCTTCCTCCTCCATGCGCGGCGGCCGCAGCCGCAAGTTCAAGGCAGAGATCAATGTCGTGCCTTACATCGACGTGATGCTGGTGCTGCTGGTGATCTTCATGGTGGTCGCGCCGTTGACACCGCCCAACACCATCGACCTGCCGAAGGCCGGCCGATCGACGCAGCCGCCGGTCGACTACATCGAGATCGAGCTCAAGGCCGACGGCGCTGCCAGCGTCGGCATCCACGGCCAGACCTTCAAGTCCGTCAAGGGTCGAGAACAGCTAGGCCAGCGCCTGGCGGACCTGAACAAGACGCATCCGGAACTGCCGTTGATGATCTCGGCCGACAAGGACATCAAATATGACGACGTGGTGCAGACCATCACGCTGGCCAACAAGACCGGCATCAGTCGTGTCGGCCTCGCGACCCGCTAGCATGCACAGACCTGAGCGAAGACCTGAGCGTCGCATCCGCCCCTGCCACCCGTTTGACTGACCCCAGCGCCCACACCGCCATCGTGAACGAGTCCGCCGTCCCGTACCGAGTGCCGCCCGAACCGGGTCGCATGCGCGCGCTCGGTCTGGCGCTGCTGATGCATGTGCTGCTGCTCGGCTTCCTGTGGGTAGGTATCTCGTGGCAGAACGTCACGCCGGTCGCGGTCGAGGCCGAGATCTGGAGCCCGATTGCGCGCAGTGCCGCACCGCCGCCGCCCGAGCCCGCTCCCGCTCCCACCCCTGAACCCGTAAAGCCGGAACCGGTGAAGACGCCGCCCAAGCCGGTGGCCGAGCCTGAGCCGGTGAAAAACAAGCAGCCGGATCCTGACATCGCGCTCGAGAAGGAAAAGAAGCGCAAGGAACTTGAAAAGAAGCTGGCCGATGAGAAGGCACAGCGTGAGAAAGAACGTCTGAAAGAACAGGAAAAGAAAGAGCTGGAGAAGAAACGCCTGGCCGAAGAACAGGAAAAGAAAAAGCTCGCCGAGCTGGAAAAGAAAAAACAGGCCGACGAACAGAAGCGCAAGCAGGAAGAAGCCGCAGCCGAAGAAAAGCGCAAGCAGGCCGAGGAACAGCAGCGAAAACAGGAAGAGCAACAGGCCGAGCAGCGACGCAAGAAACAACGCGAAGATGACCTGAAGCGTTTGCAGGCGCAGGCCGGTGATGGCATCAGCGGCGATGCCGAGCGTTCGGCTGGTCCGAAGGTCAGCGCGGGCTATGCGCAAAAGATCGGAAAAATGATCAAAGACGCTACAATTATGCCGCCGTTGACAGAGATCTCGGGCAATCCGGCAGTCGAGTATGAAATCACGCTGCTGCCGGACGGTAGCGTGGGCAATGTGAGGCTCTTGCGCAGCTGCGGGATTCCCGCGTTTGATCAGGCCGTGCGGCGCGCCATTGACCGCGCGGCGCCCTTCCCGCCGGATCCGGCGACGAGCAGGGTGCCATCGAGCCTGGTCATCTCGCATCGGCCTCGCGACCACTGACATCATCGACGGACCACACAAAGGACGACCGATACCCGATGAAACGAACTTTCCTGAAGCTTGTCGCCGTCGCCACTGCCGCCGCCCTACCCTTGCTCGCCCCCGTGATCGCCGATGCGCAACTGCGCGTCGAGATCGCCGGTGTCGGTGCCAACCAGATTCCGATCGCTGTCGCGCATTTCGCCAACGAGCAGGCCGGAGAACAGTCGGTGCATGCGATCGTGCGCGCCGACCTCGAGCGTAGCGGTGTGTTCCGGCTGGTCGACGCGAATGACATGCTGTCCGAGAAGAGCCCGGTCGATGTCGCCGCGTGGAAGGCACGCGGCGCCGATGCGCTCGCAGCAGGCAGCATCACGAAGATGGCCAATGGCCGCATCGACGTGCGCTACAAGCTGACCGATACCGTCCGTGGCAGCGATCTGTCAGCGCTGGGCCTGACCGTGCTCGAGCAGTTCTCGCGACTGGCCGCGCACCGGGTCGCCGACGATATCTTCGAGAAGCTGACCGGCGTGCGCGGCGCGTTCGCGACCCGCATCGCGTACGTTGCGAAGAGCGGTTCCGAATACCGCCTCGAAATCGCTGATTCCGATGGCGAGAATGCCTTCGTTGCGCTGCGCTCCAGCGAACCCATCATCTCGCCGACCTGGTCGCCGGATGGCTCCAGGCTCGCCTATGTGTCGTTCGAAGCGAAGAAGCCGGTGGTCTATGTGCAGGAACTGTCGACCCGCAAGCGCGTCGCAGTCGCCAACTTCAAGGGCAGCAACTCGGCCCCCGCATGGTCGCCGGACGGCCGCAAGCTGGCGATCTCGCTGTCGCGCGATGGCTCGACGCAGATTTACCTGATCAATGCCGATGGCAGCGAGCTGAAACGACTGACCCAATCGAGCGGCATCGATACCGAGCCCTGCTTTTCGCCAGATGGCCAGACCATTTACTTCACCAGCGACCGCAGCGGCGGACCACAGATCTTCCGGATGAATATCGATGGCAGCGAGGTCAGGCGCGTCACCATCAACCGCAACGCTCCCTACAATATCAGCCCTGCTGTATCGCCAGACGGTAAAATGCTGGCCTATGTGTCGCGACGCGAAGGTCGATTCCAGGTCTATGTTCTGGATTTGATAACTGACCAGGAAACCCGGCTGTCCGATGGCGCGCGCGACGAAGCACCGAGCTTTGCACCGAACGGGCGCTACATCATGCATGCGAGCGATGCCGGCGGCCGCGGCAACCTGAACGTGGTGGCCACCGATGGCAGCGTACGTTACAGCCTGTCGGCCAAAGCCTCGAATGTGCGTGAACCGGCCTGGGGTCCGTTCACGAAATAAGTTTTAGCGGGATAAATGCCTTCGACAAGGACGCGGCGTTCAAAGAAAATGCTGCGCAATGCGTACGGCGCGAAGCAAGATTTACCAACCAGGGGAGAAACACCATGCGTGGATTCAAATTGATCGCGGCGATCGCCGCACTGGCAGCATTGCTGTCGGCCTGCTCGACCGTCAAGCTCGATGAGCCGGCGGCCGTCGAAGACCGCGGCGGCAAGAGCGCGCCGTCGACCAACTCGTCGTCGAACACGGGTGCAGGCACAGGCGCCGGCGATACAGGCAAGTCCACCAAGGCGACGGATCCGCTCGACGATCCGGCCAGCGTGCTGGCCAAGCGCAGCATCTACTTCGATCTCGACAAATATGATGTGAAGGCCGAGTTCACGCCGCTGATCGAGGCCCATGGCAAGTATCTGGCCAGCCACCCGAACCGCAAAGTCATCATCCAGGGCAATACCGATGAACGCGGTGGCAGCGAATACAACCTGGCACTGGGCCAGAAGCGTGCCGAGGCCGTGCGCCGTGCACTGGCAGCCGCTGGCGCGAAAGACAGCCAGATGGAAGCCATCTCCTTCGGCAAGGAAAAGCCGAAGGCACAGGGCAGCAATGAAGCGGCCTGGGCCGAGAACCGCCGCGCTGACCTCGCCTATTGATCACGGCAATGAACGCTTCTTTGAAAGCAGCAAGCGCCGCCGCATTGGCGGCGCTTTTTCTTTTGGCGCCGCTGCATGCGCAGTCGGCGATCTTTGAAGACACCGACGCGCGTCGTGAGATCCTGAAACTGCGCAAGCAGCTCGATGATCTCAATGCGCGCATCGACAGCAAGCTCGAGCCATTGGCAAAGCGTGTCGATGACAAGGCCGACACCAAGGCCATCATCGACGTCGCCACCGAGATCGAAAAGCTGCGCGGCGAGATGGCCACGCTGCGCGGTCAGATCGAAGTGCTGGGCAATGACTTGTCGAACGCACAGCGCCGCCAGAAAGACTTCTACAGCGACCTCGATCAGCGACTGCGCAATCTCGAACCGAAACAGGTATCAGTCGATGGCAAGGACGCCGAGGTGTCGCCTGCCGAGCAGAAAGCCTACGATGCGGCGGTCGCGCAGTTCAAGTCGGCCAACTACAGCGGTGCGGCGCAATCGCTGTCGGCCTTCCTGCAGCGTTATCCGGAGTCAGCCTACCTGTCGCAAGCCTATTTCTGGCTCGGCAGCAGCCACTTTGCGCTGCAGGACTGCACGAACGCGATTCCGGCCTATCAGACGGTGGCGACCCGCTTTGCTGCCAGCCAGAAGGCACCCGATGCCTTGCTCAACATCGCCAGCTGCCAGCTGGACCTGAAAGACAAGGCCGCAGCGCGCGAAACGCTGGGAACGCTGGTGAAGAAATATCCGGCGTCCGTAGCAGCGGCGACCGGCAAGGAAAGGCTTGCAGACATCAAGTAAATGCGTGCAAAGCCGTGAACGATTTGCTGCAATGGATGCATTACAGATCGTGCAAGCAAGTCGTTTGACACACAACGAATTGCGCGTATATAATCTTGGTCTTTCGGGTCGTTAGCTCAGTTGGTAGAGCAGCGGACTTTTAATCCGTTGGTCGCAGGTTCGAGTCCCGCACGACCTACCAGACAGAAGCCCCAGTGTTCGCACTGGGGCTTTTTTCTTTGATCTTTCATGTCACGCGGTTTGCAAAGAGATGACGCGATTCGTGCAATCACGCTGATTCGTGATGCGACGTAAAAATATGGCAATGCCGGTGCAGAAGTCTTGCCCCGACCACCACAGTCAGCGACACAGGCTGGACACGATCAGGTCGACAGCGCTGGCTTTTGCCGGCACGGTCCAGTCGCCCGGCTTGTCATTGGCGTAAAGCGCACCGCCGCCCGCCATATTCTCCGGATAGAGTTCGGTGCGCAACGTGCGGATTTTCTTCGCGCCGCAATCGACCTCGTAGCGCGTCTTCGCGCTCAGGTATTCATGATCGCCATCGCGCTGCAGTTTGTGGAAATCCTGCGAACTGTCGACCTTCCAGCCATTCGCCGTCTTCTCCGCGTCATCGCGCTCCATGTAGACGATACCTTCGTGCGACTCCTGCACCAGCGTCCAGCCGGCAAACCCGGGAACGGATGCCATGAGCAGAGTGGCCAGCAGGGCTGCTTTCTTCATCATCTTGTTTCACTCTCGTCGATGGCATACGCAGCATGCGGTTACATACCCTGCTGATCCTTTGCCGGTGTACTGGTCGCAGTTCGGGTCGCTGATGACGGGGATGGCTGCGGCTCCGGGCTCTCACTCAGTTCAGCCGAGAATCGCCAAGTACATTATCGTAGATCTCTGCTGCACGAGCCTGGTCACGCCAGTCGACATCCGGTGACCCATTGGTCGCCACGTCCAGGCAATCCATAATGAGGCTGCTGAACGAATCCGGGTCAGCGAGCTCAGCCTTGAATCTTTCGAGTTCCGCGCGCTCTGCCCGCTCGATGTCCGTGCCACCGGACTTGGGCAGTCGGCTGAGATATCTGTCGATCAAGCCCTCCAGCCTGCTCTGGTTGAACAAACGGCCGCCCGACACGGTCCCGCCCGCGTTCAACTCATCGCGAACGGGCTTGACGTAGACATTTTCAATCAGTCTCATGGTCAATGGCGAACGCAGCTCCAGCGCCATCATCGACGCGGAGTAGAGATCAGCTTCCGTGCCATAAGGCTCGCCCTTCCAGATCTTCGGATGCATGAAAGACGGAGTACCAGCCTGATTGCTGACGGTGGCTGTCTGCGGCAAGCGCTTCGAGGCCTTGTGCATCAAGCCAGTATCAATCAATGACACCTTGCCGGAGGCAGGGTCAAAGAAGGTATTTTCCGGCTTGATATCGCGATGAATGAAGCCGCGCTCGTTGAGTGTGCGGATCGACCTCACCGTCTCCCTGAAAATCTGCTTTTGCTGGTCCAGCGTCAACTGGGGGGACAATTCCAGGACCTCCCGACCTTCCGCTTTTTTCATCACCAGACCCAGGCAGCGCACACCATTCGGGCCGTTACCCGGGTCCTTCAGCATCGCGCGCAATGCGAGCGGATCGAGCATCATGCGCGTACCGTTCTTTTCCACCAGGTAGTACTCGGGCTGCACCACATTCACCCGGTCTGCGTAGCTGCTGTCTTTCCTGGATGTCAGGTAGGCCGCCAGCGCCTCGTTGAGATTACCATTGCGCGACCGTGACAGCCTCGGCTGCTGACCCGGCTTGAAGGTCTTCAGCACCATCGTCGCCTGGCCCGGCACTCGCAGCTCCCTTACCTCCCCGAATGCGCCCCGGCCCAGTGTTTTACCCGCTTGCATGTTTGCATTCCGCAGCAATTCAGGCAGGGTCCGCCCGGTGGTCTTCGGCGGATAGAGATCGGCACCGACATACGGTTGCGGATGCTGATCTGCGATCGGTTGGGGAACCTCGGCTGAAACGTGGACCGGGGCGTTGACCGGAGCGTCGACCGGAGCTTGTACCTGTGCCTGCACAGGCTCCGGGATCTGGACTTGCGGTTGAGGCGGTTGAGGCGGCTGCGGATCTACAGATGCCTCCATCTCCATCATGCTGGGCGCGTTCGCTTCCACACTGTAACGGTTCATATCAGCCCGTACCTGGCTAAGGCTGACCTCTTCACCATCGGCAAAGAGGATCGGACCATCGCTGGATAAGCTGCCTCCCTGCAGAATTATCTTCGCCTGGCTCAAACTGATGACTTTGAACGTGCCATCCAGACGAATAACGCTATTGGATGACGTGTCGGATCCGTTTGACGAATCCGATCCGTTTGACGAATAGGATTCGTAGAATCTCGGCAGGTGCTGGCTCAGCAGCTCCAGCAACTTGGACGCACTGATCCGATTGCCATTGCGTTTGGGATCGGCTGCAAGGTATTCATCCAGCTCCTTTTTCGCGTCATGAAGTCCGGCTTTCGTCAGCAGCTTGCCAATCGTCTCAGTGGTATCGTTCAGTCGCTGGTTGTTCCTGCCCCGGAACAGCAACTGCAGGCCGCTCTTGCGCTTCAGCGTCAGTCCACGATTCTCTTTGGTCCGGTTGACCAGCGTGAGCACGCCCTTTTTGCTGCCAGGTCCTGACAATCTCAAATGAATGGTACCCAGGGTCAATAATGCATCCACTCGTGTCGGCGCGACTCTGGATTTCCAATCTGCGCCACCACCGACATACAAATTAATTGGCATACGCTTCCCCTCCCTTGTCTGCGGATCATACCGGCCGTCAGCGTTTCGATAGTCTCAGCCGTATCCTGCATGTCCACGATTAACAGTCCTGCCAGGCTTTTTCCCGGCATTTCATCAACTCCGGCGTCTGGCTCAATTCAGCTGCGGACTGCCCAATATATTGCTGTAGATTTGTTTAGCCTGGTTCGAGTCGCGCCAGTTGACACTATTCGGCTTGGCGGTCGCCGCCATCAGGCAATCCATGATGAGGCTGCTGTACGAATCCCGATTGGCGAGCTCCTTCTTGAATCCTTCCAATTCCCTGCGCTGGGACTGTTGCCTGACAGTCCCCCCTGATTTGGGAAGTCTCGCCAGGAAACTGTCAATCAAATTGACCAGTGAGTCTTTATCGAAAAATGGCTCGCCCGAGCCAACGATTCCTCGCGCCATGTCTTCCCGAGCTGGCCTGGCGTAAGCACTTTCAATCAAATCCATGGTCGTTGGCGAACGCAACTCCAGTGCCATCATCGACGCCGCATAAAGATCCACTTCCGTGCCCTGAGGCTTGAGTGCCCAGATTTTCGGATGCATGTAAGTCGGCGTGCCTGCAAAAATATTGACCGTGTCTGATTTAGGCAAATTCTTCGATCGCTTGTGCAGCAAGCCGGTATCAATCAGTGACACCTTACCGGAGGCTGGGTCAAAGAAGGTATTTTCCGGCTTGATGTCGCGATGAATGAAGCCGCGCTCATTGAGCACGCGGATCGATCTCACCGTCTCCTTGAAAATCCGCTTCTGTTGGTCCAGTGTCAACTGGGGGGACAATTCAAAGACCTCCTGGCCTTCCGCTTTTTTCATCACCAGGCCAATGCAGCGCACACCATTCGGGCCGATACCCGGGTCCTTCAGCATCGCGCGCAATGCGAGCGGATCGAGCATCATGCGCGTACCGTTCTTTTCCACCAGGTAGTACTCGGGCTGCACCACATTCACCCGGTTTGCGTAGCTGCTGTCTTTCTTGGATGTCAGGTAGGCCGCGAGTGCCTCGTTCGGAAAGCCATCGCGTGTCCGGGACAGCATGGGCTGATATTCTGGCTTGAAAGTCTTTATCACCATCGTCGCCTGGCCATGGACGCTCAGGTCCCGTACTTCGCCATAGCCGCCTTTGCCAATTACTTTACCCGCATGCATGTTTGCATTCCGCAGCAACTCAGGCAGGGTCTGCCCGGTGGTCTTCGGCGGATAGAGATCGGCACCGACATAGGGTTGCAGGCGCTGGGCTGACGTTGGTTGCGAAGCTTGAGCTTGAGCTTGAGCTTGAGCCTGAGCCTGAGCTTTAGCTGGTGCTGGCGCCTGCATCGGCTTAGCCTCAAGCATCGGCGCCTGCTGCTGCAGACCCGCCTGCTGGTCATGCGCGTCCTGCTGCCCAACCCGCATCATCATGTCCAGCGTGCCGGAATCATCGAGGCTTGAGCTGCGCTTGTTCAGCTCGTTCAGCACCAGGGTGGTATCGATGCTTTCCTGCTTGCCCAGAATGACGGGGCTGCTGTCTTCTGCTTCTGCTTCTGCGGGCAGATGCTGATTCAGCAGCTCCAGCAACTTGGCCGCGCTGACGCGGTTGCCGTTGCGCTTGGGATTCGCTGCCAGGTAGTCTTCCAGCTCTTGTTTTGCGTCATCGAGTCCCGCTTTCGTCAGCAGCTTGCCGATCGTCTCGGCGGTGTCGTTCAGTCGCTCGTTGTTTCTGCCTCTGAACAGCAATTGCAGTCCGCTCTTGCGCTCGAGCTGTACCTCACGATTTCCACTGGTACGGTTGACCAGTGTGAGCACACCATTGGCCTTGCCCGGCCGCGACAGATGAGACTGTATGTTCCTCAGCGTCGCATCTGCATCAATGCGTGTCGGCGCAACACCGGCTTTCCAGTCTGCGCCACCCCTGGCCTGAATTCCGATCGGCATGCGCTTCTCCGTTATCCGCGGACCATGCCGGTCGTGAGCGTTTCGATCGCCGCATCAGGATCCTGCATACCCAGACCGGACAAACCGTGCAGGCCTTCGGCCAGTTTTGCTGCGCGTGCAATACCGTCATCGAGCAATTCAGCGAGCCCCTCGGCCGAGGTCGATGCCATCGTGATCAGCGCATAAATGCAAAGATTGTCATCAGCATCAAGCGTCGCCTGCCAGCTGTGCTCGAACCTAGCCTGGTCGTTCACGCGCATCAACAGCAGCGCAAGGCGCGCTAGCGTGGCCTCATCCTCGGTCGCCAGATCTGCCACCACGACTTCGACCAGAGCGAGCTCGTCTTCACTGTGGGGCAAGACGCGCGCCTGCCATCCGTCAGATTCGAATTCCATGCCGAGCGGATCGACCTCACCGGTCGGCGCCGAGCCCAGATCGGCGAAGGACTTCAGCACCCATTGCTGGAATGAAGTCAACTCATGGTTCGTGATATCGGACATGGACGGCGCTCCCTAGGTTGGTATGAACAACGCTATCTTCACACAGGCTGGCCTGAGGGTTTTCGACAAATTCCGACGTTGTCAGTCACAGCGTTGAACCAGCGCACGGCCCTCCGCCGCAAGCGCACAAAGTTATTAAATACAGAACGGGAGTTTGGGTCGGCCAGCACAGGGCAGCGCTGATACGGCACAGGCGTGCGCAGATAAATATAAAAATGGCATCCATTATGCGCAAGCGCAGCCGCCGGACAAGTCGGAATTTGTCGAAAATCAGACTGAATTTTCGAACTACACTGATCGTCCGAACTTACCTCACGGACGCGCAAACATGAACCTCGATCAGGCAAAGCAACTGCTGTCACAACTGGGCCCGGTGCTCGGCGGCGATACATCGACTTATCAGATGGATGACACCGGTGAAGCGCATCTCGTTTTTGAAGACCGCCTCGGCGTGATGATCCGCCACTATCGCTCGGTGCTGATCGTGGCCTGCGCGATCGCCAACAACCTCAGTGATGAAGATCCGGGTCTGTTCTCGTCCCTGATGGGCTATCAATACCTGGGAGAGCGCACTGCAGGTGCAGTGCTGTCCTGGAACGCCGACACCGACAGCCTGATGCTGTCGCGGATGCTCAGCGGCGAACCCTCGGCCTCCGACCTGATGCGCGAGCTGAACCTGCTGCTGCGCACTGCCGATGTGGTGCGTGAAGACATACAGCCGCTGTTGTCAGGCGCGTTTGACCTGGACGGTGAAGACACGGCCGCAGCACGTCCGGCCGAATTGGTCTTCAACCAGTCCAACCGCATGTAGCTTATTCGGCCAACGGCGTCGCCCATCGCTGACTGCTGTATTGGTGAACGCCGCTGCGAACACATGCTGCTGCAACAGATGACACTTGATCCCCTATTTTTCTTAGCGAGTTCCCCATGAGCGTACCCGCCGATCGACTGAACCAGCTGCGCGCGTCGTCTGTATCTCTGCACGGCGTGAATGAAATTCGTCCGGCCGCAGCTGACGCGGCCAATGCCGAGCGCATCCACATTGCCGAAGATCTGCTGCCAGATACGGGACTGAGTCGCACGCGATTTGTGGAAGTGAGCAATCTTCATCAGGGCGATGCGCTGCGCAACCAGTTCACCCGGGTGCCACTGAGCAAGGAACAGATCAAGGAAGATCTCGGTGAAGGCCTTTATGAGTTGTTCGATTTCCAGCAACCTGTACTCACGAAGGACGATGAAGAGGCGCTGGCCAGAGGCGACAAGCTGTCGAGCAACGCAACCAATCGGCTGCACATACCGGAGGCACTGAGCAAGGACAAGCTCAAGCACGATTACAAATTCCAGTCAGATGCGTATCAATATCTGCACAAGGAGCTGAACCAGAGCGACGCCGTTCAGGAAGAGCGCGGCAAACGCAGTCTGTTCGAGAAATTCAAGAATTTCTTTGTCGGCGATGACCGGGATCGCTTGAACGTCGCCGTTGAAGGCCGCGCCCCTAATGCCGATAAGGTGAACGTGAAGCTCGCCATCGACGGCCAAGAGATCAGCAACAAGGCAACGCTACACCACCGGGAAAATTTCAGCGACAAATCCGGCATCAGCTGGCGCAAGACGGCCTATGCGCTGGGTACGGGCGCGCTGCTCGTCGGCGGCGGAGCGTTGATCGCCGCGGCAGCGATCGGTTTGGTCGCCAGTGTGGCTGCGTTCGGCGGCGTCCTCGTGGTAGCCGGCGGCCTCGGATTGGCGTGCAAAGCGGCTTTTGGCAAGCATCCGTGGTGGGGCAAGACGGTCACCGGGCAGTTGCAAAAGGCAGAGCGGGAACACGCACGCGTGCTCGCCGACGGCATCGCCGAACAGGTAAAAGCCACGATGATGGTCGATGCCGGCAAGCGCAATGTAGACATTCCGGGAAGCGAATTCCAGGCGCGGCACATCCTGAAAGATGCGGAAGCACTGCAGAACTTCATACGGCTGGCCAAGGACAAGAATTCGTCCCGCCTGTACAACGACATTCGCGCAAAGCTGCTGCAGGAAGCCAGCTCGCCTCTCAGCACTGACACGATCACACGTGCGAATAAAAAATATAGCAAATTGAAGTTTTGGACCTACGCATTCAAGGGTCAGCAAGGCAAGCACGCGAACAAGACGGTGGATATCTACGCGAAAGAGCTCACGATGGGCATCATGCGTGGCGTCAACGAAGCCTATGTGCAGAGCCTGATCGGCGAGCTGTCCGACAGCGTCACCAACAAGGCACAGAACAAGCTGGTGGAAATTCTGGGCCGGGATGGCAACGGGCTGATGGCGCAAGCGACTGACGCGCTGAAATTCCTGAACCCCGAAAATAATGCCGATCGCTTCCCGATCGCGCAGCCAGAGGATCACATCAGGGCGCTGCAAGCGATGCTGGGCGAACAGATTGTCGGTCCCGCGGCTGGTACGGTGGACGGCGCGATCAAGCTGATCAAAGACGCTAATGACATCCTCGGCGCAGTCAACACCCGCAATCTGAGCGAAGCGCTGGGCACGCTGAAATCTGACCTTGAGAAACACATTGCGTCGCTGAAGAATGTCAATCAACTGCTGTCGAAGCGCGGTCAGAACGCAGTATCGCTGGATGAGATCAACGACAAGCTGGCCGAGCTGCTGACGGATGGATTCGATTCCGCCGACGAGGCCCGTCTTGCGACCAAAGCGCTGGACGATGAGCTGAACCGCTTGATGGCGCGGATCAACGACGAAAAAGATCCGGATGCACGCAAATTGGTAAAAGCACATGCAGAGCAACTGGTCGCTCTGCTGGGAGAAGTACGCGCCGCGATCAAGGATGCCGGTGACCATGCGGCAACGATCGCCGGCGCCCAGGCTACGTTCCGTAGCAACGAACTGCGCCTGGCAGAATTCCGCGCCGAGGCCGACCGTCTGCGCGCGCTGAACAACAAAGAGGTGAGTAATCTCGACCCTTCCGGTCGTGGCGATGCGGTGCGCCAAGCCATGAGCGTAGCGCAGCAGGAGCGTAGCGCATTATTGGAAAGCTGTGACGCACTGGACACCGCCGGAAAGCGCGCTGACGAAATCCAGACCCTGCGCAACAAAACCGTCGCTCTCGCCTACGATGGCAACCTGCAAGCTGCATTGGAACGGGAAACCGACATCGCCGATCGCGATCTTGACTACCAACGCCTGACCAGGCAATGGACTGACTCCGGCTTTACCGTGCCAAGCGACCTGAGCGCGATGGATGTCGTGCAATGGAAGCGCGATGTGACCGCCGCCTACCTGAAGCTGGATGCACCGACCAACGATCTGGCGCCGGTGCTGGACCGGCTGATCGCAGGCAATCGCGACGCACTACCGGTGCTGAGGCGTCTGTCTGATGAGCTTGGTCCCAATGCGACCAGAAATCTGTTGGCAGAATTGCAGAAAACACTGTCGGCAGCGGATGCTGATGGGCCAACCCTGGCGCAAAATGCGCTTACTGCGCTGCGTCATCTCGACAATTCAATCGTGGATGACGATGGCATCGCGGCGGCGACAGTAGCCAAGACCTTGCATACAGGGCAGGCTAATCTGATCGATACCTACCGCGCGGTGAAAGCGCTGGACCAAGCCAGTCGCAACGCGATGCGTAGCATCGGCGCCGAACTGGCACACGTCAATGCCGAGGCTGCCGATGGCCAGCGCGTTGACAGCGACGATGATGCAAGCAACTTCCTGCAGCAACTGGCAAAGTTTTGCGAAAACCATGCCGAAACGCTCCAGCCCGATGATCTCGCAACTCTGAAGACCTGCGCTGGCAAATTTGTCGAAAGCGCGGACAATTTTGCGGCATGGGGCGCAAATGCGCAGCGCATTACAGAGTTCAAGCTTGATCAGGTGACCAGGCTGCTGACCATTTTCAATGGCCTGATTGAAGAGAGCGATCCGCTGCGTACAGCCATCACGCAAGCAAACGAGATACGTCTTGCAAAACTGGCCGTTGCACAAGCGCTGGCGAATGACCTTGCTGAAGGCGCACAGAATTCCAAATCAGAGCAACTGCGGGCGGCAGTGCAGCTTGCCGCCGCGCCAAAAGAGGGCGTATCCCGTGCCGAGCTGGAAAGCGTTGCCCAGCAGCTGCTTGAAGCCTATGTTGCGCAATCGAACAGCGCATCAGATGGACGACTGAACGATGCCGACCTGAAGGTACTCGCAGAGCAGCTTGTCACGAGACTCGGCTTCAAGGGTACGGCGGACGAACTGATACAACGCATCGCCAACCAGCCGGCTGTACAGCGGCTGTTGCGCCGGCACATCACAGCGCATCTGGAGTTGGCGAAGGTTAGCCAGCAATCGCTGCCGCCGTTAACGGTAGATCTGACCGAAGAAGAGAGACTCACCAGTGCGCGCACCCTGGCAGGCTTTGCAAAGGCAAGAAACTCGGCGCTGGAAGATTTCGCCGCACATGGCAAGCAAGCATTGAAGGCCCGCATCGACGCGCGCGACCAGCTGTCTGCACGGTTTAAAAAATCCGACGGTGTGGCACTCGATGACAAGCAGCTGGCGCGAAAGCTGCGCAATGCGCAAACTCGGGAGGCTGTTGAGCGCTTCGCGCTTGAAGACAGGGTGTTCAGCTTCCTGAAGGAGGCAACCAGGACCGAGGCATCAATCAAGAACATCCGGATTGCGGTCGAGGAATCCGGCGCTGCTGTCGAAGACGCCACCGCCAATCTGCAGTTGTTGCGAACTCAGGCTTTGAACCATGCGAGCCATATCACCGGCTACATCGAGCAAGGCATACAAAAGCGGCTGGACGCTATCAAGGCACTGGTGGATTCTGGCCTGTATGACGGAATTCCGATGCCTGACCAATCGGGCAGCTGGAACCCCAAGGTGGCTTATCTCGCGACGGAAATCGAGCGTTTGCATGCACAGCTGGGTTCGCTCGGCAAAGTAGCCGAGGCGCTCCAGAATCCGTCTGAGCATGATCTGGCCGCCGTCGGCCGCATGATCCGCGAGACCGATGCTGTGACCAATCAACCCCAGGAAGCCATCAAGCTTGCCTATATCAAAGCGCAGCAGAAAGAAACGGCGAAGGCACTGAAGTATTTCAACGTGCGCAACTTCTCGGTGCAAAGTCCGGGCTGGGGCTTCCTCGGCCAGCTGTACTTCCGGCTGTTCAACCAGAATGAAGCCAAACTGAACCGCGTGGTGGGCCACGAGGAAGCAAGCGAAATTGCCGATAGTATTTCGCGGATCGCGGAAAAATATAGTGTCGGCGATTCGCTGAAGACACAGCGGCAGCAGCTTCAAGCAGAAATCGACGCGCTCGAAAAACGCAAAAAGACGATGGTCAACAACGATAGCAGTGTCAGATCGGCGCTGGTACTGGTGACCCTCGAGCATCTTGCGGAAAGCGGCAGCGACGAGATCTCGGACAGCCTGCGCGCAGTCATCATCGAGGACTGGAAAGCGCTGCTTGGCGATGAGTTCAAGAACCATGCCGCCCTGATCAAAGAGGTCGGCACTTTCAGGGATCTGCAAACGCTGGTCGGGAAGCTTGGCGTCAAGCAGGACGTTCAAGACCAGATCAGGCACGAGTATGAGGCTATTCGCGCGGATCAACAGAAACTGGAAAATACGGGCAGGCAACTGCGGGAAGCAATCGCCAAGTCCGCTGCCGAGATCGCACGACGCAAGCAGGCGCAGACGCTCGAGCTGGCACAGGAGCTCGGACTGGACGAGACGGACTTTGTCACACTGACTGCGCTTGTCGGCGAATCCGCCACCATGACAATAATGGGTAGTTGGCAGAGAGCGACCGAAAGCCGGGATCGAGGCGCCTTTGCCGAGGCTTGGGCGCGTGCATCGGAAATAGCGATGTCCATGGAGAACACGGTCGGCAACAATTCTTCCAAAGCAAGCCCCGCAGAGCAAAAACGCAACTTGCAGACAGTTCGAAGGCTGATCGATAAGCTGGAACGGGAGTTCCTGGCAGAGTTGCCGGCAGCAACACCGCTGGACTCCCTCACCCGGGCAGGCAGCCCTGCTGAGCGGGGACATGTGCTGTGGAATCGCGCCTACAAGCTTGCGAGTGAGGCATCCATACTTGGAACTGACCAGCAAAAGAAATCCGCTGCCATGCTACAGACAGAACTTCGCACACTGGAGGATGAGGTAAAAGAGGCCCTGCGAAGCGTTGATATGCTGAATGGCCGCATCACTGACAAACAACCGCTGTCTCGGCGCGCAATACAGAGACTTGGCGTGGAAACCCAACTCTACCTGGCGATGGCAATGCGCGCCCTGTCCCGACATATCCCAGCCGAGCAGGGAATGCCTTCGCTGGACGCACGTGCCAAATACTTCACGTACAACGCCGGCCTGATACGGCAATCACTGGCAAAACAACCGGAGAGTGCTGCATCCGCTCACTCGTCCAAGGATGTCTCTACCTATGATCAATCCTTGAGGCGTCTCGACAGAGAGTTAAAAAGCTGGCTCAAGCCGGGTGAGGTTGAGCGTGAGCTGACACCCGAGAAGCTGGAGCAGCTGCGCGACGGGGCCACGGATGCGCTGAATATGGCGGTCGATGGGGACGATGAATTCGACAGAGAGGACATGGCGCTCAATTCGAATCTCACCAGCGCCATGATCGGGCCTCCGGGCGATTCGACGGAAGCAAAAAAGCCGGGATTCCTCAAAAAGATCTTCGGCATTAAGTAATCACGATGATGCTTTCGACAGCTGCCCCCGTCGCCAATGACAGGGGCAGCAACGAGCGCTGAGGCCCTATGTCGACTTTTTCGGCGCGCCTGCCCACTCGTCGATGATCTTCAGCGAATCACCTTCGCGCTGCCAGACCTGAAACTTGCGGGTCCTCATTTTTTTACCCTCGAG
>JACCDX011589278.1_pt1 | contig 16930 bp, 13 predicted proteins | sample 7449681 | NCBI WGS metagenome assembly JACCDX01 (sample SAMN15323450, study PRJNA562643) | freshwater metagenome | isolation source: river surface water | place: USA:Blue River Watershed | collected 2017-08-18 | reverse complement strand
GGTGAAGAATTCAGGGGGTTGGGTGTGCACGTCCAGACCCAGTTGCTTCATGCGTTGTTGCACATCGGGCATCTTGAGCACCACATTGATTTCGCGGTTCAGGTAACTCACGATCTCCTTGGGGGTGCCGGCGGGTGCGATGATCCCGAACCAACCGCCAGACGCAAAACCGGGCACCGTCTCGGCCAAAGTCGGCACATCGGGCAGGTCAGGCAATCGTTGTGCCCGGGCAATCCCCAGCAACTTCATCTTGCCACCGGCAATGATGGGAGCCACCGAGATGTACGAAGCCATCGAGGCATCGATCTGATTGCCCATCATCTGAGTGAACACATCCGAGATGGCCTTGTAAGGCACGTGGAGGTACTGATAGCCTGCCATCTGGCTGAATTGCTCGGTGGCAAAGTGCAAAAAGGCTCCCTCGCCGTTGGTGCCGAAAGTCACTTTACCCGGATTGGCTTTGGCATATGCGATCAATTCCTGGGTGTTCTTGAAGGGGGCATCGGGGCGTGCCACCAAGGCCAAAAAATTGGATGCCATCATGGCGATCGGCACAAAATCCTTGCGCGAGTCATAAGCCACTTTGGACATGGCCAGGGGCAGCACCACCATGTTGCCACCCTGACCACAGCCCAGGGTATAGCCGTCGTTGGGCGATTGTTTGATGAGCGTCAGACCCAACTGACCGCTGGAACCGGGTTTGTTATCCACCACAATCGCCTGCCCGATGCGCTCGGTCAGTTTGGGACCAATCACGCGCGACAAAATGTCACAACTGTCGCCTGAACCGGCCGGCACGATCAAGCGAATGGGTTTGTTCGGATAACCCGCTGGCTGAGACCATGCGAGAGGCGCGGCACACAAGAGCGCCAAGGCAGATGCAACCTTGGCAACGAAACGGCTTTTGATCATCGGTCAATACTCCAATTGAATGTCAGATGGCGGTCAGAAAACACATCTGGATTGAAACTGGTTTGACCCTTCATGTGGATCGGGTTTTCCCTTGAATGTCCCTTAATCTGGTGATCGAATGACAAATTAGAGACATCTCCCCCAGAACATCGTTGGACAATAGATCCATCTAAGGAGCATCGCCATGAGACTCGGGTATTTCACCATGCCGCTTCATCCCCTGGAGCGCGACAACACCGAAACTTTGCACGAAGACCGTCAGACCATCATCTTTGCCGACAAGCTGGGGTTCTACGACGCCTTCGTGGGTGAACACCTGACCGACAAGGCGGAAAATGTCACCAACAGCCTGTTGTTTCAAGCCAGCCTGATCTTTGACACCCATCAAATCAAACTGGGATCTGGTACTTCGAACCTGTCGCACTCTCACCCCACCCTGATTGCGTCGCAGGCGGCCATGTTCGACCACCTGGCCAAAGGCCGCTTTATATTGGGCATTTCCCCCGGAGCCCTGGCTTCGGACGCAGAGGCTCTGGGCATTCTTGATGAGGACCGCAATAAAATATTTGCGGAAGCGATTGATGTCATCTTGGCCATCTGGAAGGGTGAACCACCCTACGACATCGATCTGCCCGATAACCGATTCAAGGTCAGCACACGCCGAACCCAAGTACCAGAAATCGGGCGTGGCATCCTGATGAAGCCCTATCAAAAACCGCTGCCTGAAATTGTGGGCACGGTGGTGGCCCCCTTTTCCAAAGGCGTGGTGGCGATGGGCAGACGCGATTTCCATCCCATGTCGGCCAATTTCTTGTTGCCGCATTGGCTCAACAGCCATTGGGACAATTATGTGGAAGGCAAAACCCAGGTCGGGCAAACGGCGCGCAACACCGACTGGCGCGTGGCTCGCACCATCTTTGTCGCCGATGACAGTGTCACCGCTCAGCGTTATGGTCGCGCCGACGCCAAAAGCCCGTACCGCTATTACTATCGCCAGATGCTCACGAAAATGATGATCTCCAAACGGCACGTCATTTTCAAAAAGCATGTCGACGAAGACGACCGTCATGTCACGCTGGACCGTTTGCTCGACGACTTGGTGATCTGTGGCACCGTCAATGAAGTGGTGGATCAGATCCTGGCCCTGCGCGAGCAGGTGGGTGACTTCGGTGAAATCGTCTATGCCGGCATGGATCTGGTCGATCCTGTCCTGGGTCGACGCTCGATGGAACTCATGGCCCACGAGGTCATGCCACGCGTCAATGCAGCTTTGCGCCTGGGTGCAGAAACCAATGCGGTGGCCATCGCCTGACCATGACCATCGATCTCCAAGGTAAAAAGGCCCTGATTGCAGGGGCCTCCAAAGGGATAGGCTTGGCCATGGCACACGCCCTCGCCCGTGCTGGAGCCGATGTGGCCATTTGTGCCCGCTCGCCCCAGCCCCTGCAAGATGCTGCACAGCAATTGCGCGCCCATGGTCACCGGGTCAGCCAGCTGGCCTGCGACTTGTCCGATCCGATCCAAGTTCAAGCCTGGGTCGAACAAGCTGTCACAGAATTGGGTGGAGTCGATATCCTCATCAATAACGCATCGGGTTTTGGTCGCACCGATGACGAGGCTGGCTGGCAGACCAGCATCCAGCTCGACCTCATGGCGGGCATTCGTGCCAGCCATGGCGTGATCCCTCACATGCGACCTGGCAGCGCCATTTTGCACATCACCTCGATCGCCGGTCTCAAAGCCAGCCCTAGAAGCGTGCCCTATGGCGCCATCAAGGCTGCCATGATGGAATACACCAAAACTCAGGCTGTGGCCCTGGCCCCCCGGCAGATCCGGGTCAACAGCATTGCGCCCGGATCCATTTATTTTGAAGGTGGCGTCTGGGATGACGCCAAACTCAATAACCCAAAACTGTACGAAGCCACCTTGGCCAAAATCCCTTCGGGCCGATACGGTCGCCCCGAGGAGGTCGCCCAGGCCGCCCTTTTCCTGGTCAGTGACATGGCCAGCTGGGTGACCGGCCAAACCCTGGTGGTCGACGGAGGACAAGCCCTGTGAACCGATTTGAAGCCGCTATCGAGTATGCCCAACAGCACGAGGTCGATTGGACCCGCGACCCCGCCGCTGAGCCCGATCGTTGGGGCGTCCACCGCGAAGACCCGGCGCCATACAACCGCTTGCTGGGTCCCGTTCATGCCCGTGGTGGCGTCAGCGGCGTGATCCTCCAGCATGGTCAGGAAGTCGCCCGTTGGGGAACACCGGATCGCGCTGACCTGACTTTCAGTGTGGCCAAAACCTACCTTGCTTTGCTCGCCGGCATAGCCCACCGGGATGGCCTGTTGCCCGATCCGCACCGCCCGGTATCCGAACAGTTGCCCGGCATCGGCTTTGACAGCCCACACAATCGCACCATCACATGGCACCATTTGCTGACTCAGGTCAGTGAATGGGAGGGCAGTTGTTTTGACTTACCCGACACCGTGGACCGTTATCGTCATGTGGCGCACGACCCCAAAAAAGTCGATGGCATCAAAGGCAGCGCACGCCCCTTGCAAACACCAGGGACCTATTGGGAATACAACGATGTACGCATCAACCAGTTGTCTTTGGCCCTGCTGCACTTGTTCCATGAACCTCTGCCCGAAGTGTTTGTGCGTGAGATCTTGCAACCGCTGGGTGCTGGCGCCGGCTTTGCCTGGCGGGGGTACGACAATGCCTGGGTCGACTTGCCGGCGCATCAAGGCCAGGCTGCGCGCCGGGTTCAGTCGGTGCCGGGCGGAACGCACTGGGGGGCGGGGGTCAGCATCTCCAGCCTCGATCAAGCCCGTGTGGCCCAAATGTTGCTGGAGGGTGGTCAAGTTCAAGGGCGCTCGGTGTTGCCATCCAAATGGGTCAACGCCATGACACAACCTTGCCCGTTGGCTCCGTTCTATGGCATGCTGACTTGGCTCAACCCGAACGGCACCAACTTTCCGGGTACCAGTGCGGATGCCTGGTTCATGGTTGGCGCTGGTGGCAACTATGTCTGGATCGAGCCCCGGCACCAGGCGGTGGTGGTGGTGCGCTGGCTTGACTCTGCACATTTCGCCGGCTTTTGTGAACGAGTGACCGCCGGACTGAAACGGGCATGATCAAGTCACCATTCGCAATTGTCCCAGGGCACGTGCGCGGCGATAAAAAAAGATGGCGATCGACAGGTTCAGCAAGTTCCAGGCGATGCCATTGACGAAGGCAGCCCGATAGCTGCCGGTCAGATCAAAGAGGGCCCCCGACATCCATCCGCCCAACGCCATGCCCAACAAAGTGGCCATGATCACTGTGCCGGTTTGCACACCGGCACGGACCGCCGGGAAGTACTCGCGCACGATGATCGCGTAACTCGGCACGATCCCACCCTGAAAGAGACCAAACAAAGCTGAGGCCACATACAAGGCTGCCATGCCCTCGAGGGGCAGAAACAGACACAGCGCGGTGCCCTGTAACGCAGAGCCCAATACCAAAGTGCGCAACCCGCCGATGCGGTCACAGATGTAGCCCGATGCCAGCCGGCTCACAATGCCGCAAGCCAGCATGATCGACAGCATTTCGGCCCCCCTGGCAGGTCCAAACCCCAGATCGGTGCAATAAGCCACGATATGCACCTGGGGCATGGCCATCGCCACACAACACGCCACACCGGCCACACTGAGCCACATCAATGCCCGCATGGAGGATAAGCCCAAGGGTGTTGAACTGGCCCAAGAGGTGATGACAGTCTGAGCTGACACGGGCGTCGCGAGGGCTTGCGGGGGGCGCAACCTGAACATGAGGGATAACAACAACATGCCCCCGCCACACACCATCCCCAACACCCCATAAGTGTCACGCCAACCCCAAGTCGACACCCCCCACTGTACGATAGGAGGCCAAAAAGCGCCGGCCAAATAATTGCCACTGGCGCAAACGGCCACCGCCATGCCACGGCGCCGATTCCACCACTGCGCGGTATCGGCCATCAGGGGGGCAAAGGTGACCGAGCTGCCCAATAACCCCAGAACCAGACCATGGATCAGGCTGAAAGCCCATAGGCTGCTGGCCTGGGCCGCCAACACATATCCCACACAAGTGGCCACGCCACCCAGCACCAAAGGGGGCATGACGCCATACCGGTCAGCCACCTTGCCCATCACGACCCCTCCGGTGCCGAACCCGATCATCAGCAGGGTATAGGGCAAAGCAGCATCGGCACGGCTGGCGCCAAACTCGGCTTGAACCGCCGGCAGGACCACCGATACCACATACATGACGCCACTGCCCAAGGCAATGATGATCAATGTCGCCAACAGTCTGTGCAAGGCCTGCGCAGAGTCGATCCACTCGGGTGGTGCATGACGCGATTTCATGTGTCGAGTTTAGAGCCAGTTCAGGCCAACGGGAACATGATGTGCAAATGTTTCACGGATAATTTAAGCATGAATGCTTTAGAAAAACCCGCCCTGATTTTGGGCCAAGACCAACTCACCCATGAAGGACTGCAAACCCTTAAAAATCAGGTTGCCGCTGCCTTGCACCGGGAAGGTCTGAGGCCCGGCGATGTCATCGCCATCTGCGCCGCGACCTCACTGGCCTATGTGGCCACCTTCCTGGGCAGTGTGCAATGTGGCGTGGTGGTCGCGCCATTGGCCCCCTCGAGCACTGCCGAGCATCTGGCTGCGATGCTTGACAATGCCCAAGCCAAATTGCTGTTCACCGATGCCGAAACACTGGATAGGCTCCCCCCTGCCCATGGCGAATTGCCCCGCATCGCACTCGATGACGACGTCTCTGTCGGACAGCCTTGGTCGCCGTGGCTGGAGCAGACCCGCCCCGCCCCGGCGGTTGAACCGCAAGCCGACTGGCCCTTCAACCTGATTTATTCATCGGGGACCACGGGCGTCCCCAAAGGCATTTTGCAGCCCTTTGGCATGCGTTGGACCCAAATCGAGCGCGCCCGGGACAATGGTTACGGTGCCGACAGCATTTGCCTCAATGCCACGCCTTTGTACTCCAACACCACCCTGGTCAGCCTGATCCCTGCACTGGCGTTGGGCGGTACTGTGGTCCTGATGAAAAAATTTGATGTGCGGGGCTATCTGGAGTTGGCCCAACAGCATCGGGTCACGCACACCATGCTGGTCCCGGTGCAATACCAACGGCTGATGGACTTCGCCGATTTCGACCGCTACGACCTGAGCCACTTCCAAGCCAAATTTTGCACCAGTGCCCCTTTTCGGGCCGACCTCAAACAAGACATCTTGCGCCGCTGGCCTGGCGGTCTGACTGAATACTACGGCATGACAGAGGGTGGGGGGCGGACCGAATTACATTGCCACCTGCATCCGGAGAAGTTGCATACGGTGGGTCGACCTGCACGGGGACATGACATTCGGCTGATCGATGACCATGGACGCGAAGTCAAACCAGGACAAAGCGGCGAGGTGGTGGGACACTCAGGTGCCATGATGAAAGGCTACCACCGCATGCCCGACAAAACGAGCGAAGTCGAATGGTTTTCTGCCGATGGCAAACGTTTCATCCGCACCGGGGACGTGGGTCGCTTTGACGAAGACGGTTTCCTGATTTTGGGTGATCGCAAAAAGGACATGATCATCTCGGGCGGCTTCAATGTCTATCCGGTCGACATTGAAAACATCCTGCTGCAACATCCTGACGTGCAAGAGTGTGCAGTGGTGGGCGTGGCCTCTCGGACTTGGGGTGAAACGCCAGTGGCTTATGTCGTTTTGCGCAACACATCCCATGGGCCCAAAGCGCCTGAATTGCAGGATTGGGTCAATCAGCGAGTCGGCAAAGTTCAGCGTGTTGCTGAGTTGGTGATTCTCGACGCCATGCCACGCAGCGAAATCGGCAAGATCCTCAAGCGCGAATTGCGTCTGCGCTCCCCTGAGCGCCCCTGATGGCTGCGAAATCAGCCGCCGGGAGATCGAAGCCTTGATTTGACCCCACTGGTGCGAGCGAGCATGGGTTTGAGCCGTTCGTGCAAAGACTGCAGGTGGGTCATTCGGGTCTCTATTTCGGGAATCGGCGCCCACAGGGGGTCCGGCTTGGGGACGACTGGGACAGGGGGCACAAGAGCCTGATCCGTTGAGGATTCGATGACGGGTGTTTCAGCGGGTGGCTGGACAGGCACCGACGATGTCGAGGGCTGATGACGCGGGATTCGACTGGGTCGCCACGGCTTGGGCGGTGGCGGCAGATGCGGATTGGGAGGCACTTCAGCGGACAAAGGCTTTCCGCAGTGGCGGCAATACAGGGCTCGCTGCGCCACTTGTCCCTGGCAAGCCCCACACAGCCGAACCGCCTTGGGCTCGACTTTTTGAACCTTGGCAGGGCTCTTTGGCGTCTTGACCTGAGGCTTTTGTGCCTTGGGCGTTGGACTGGACTTGCCCCGTTTGGCACGGACCATATCACCCGCAGATTGGACCTTGTCTTTTTGACTCATCGTGGCTCCCATCCGCTGGAGTCGGCGGTTTTGTGACGGGCGGCCTGCAAGACTTGCCCCCAACGAATTCGATCAAATACCTTCAGGGTTCCGAAAACCGGCCCATAGCTTGAAGACACCAGCATCCCCGCCCAATCAGGGGGCCAATTGAAGAAATGGGACGGGAATTCAATGCCGGTGATCCTGGCTGGATCCAGACTGACTTCACACTCTTTGCTGTGCCCAAAAGGCTTGAATTTGAGTGTTTGATCGGTCAGATAAAGCACCCCGGTGGGCCACCAGGCCCAAACGCCCAGAGCACATGGTCCATAAACCTCGACTTTGTCAAAAATCCATTCCTGGGTGAACGAACTCAAGCTTTGTCGGCATCTTCTGAGCTCGCGCCAGGCCCATGAGAATCCCAAAACCACTCCGACAGGGGCGCACCATGGGCTCAACAGAAGCAAGGGCAAGCCCAACACGAAACCTGAAAAGACAGGCAATAAGGCAAAGCGCCAATCCAGACGAGTCAAGGCCATGGCGGGTGCTTTGGGCTGCCAAAGGGCAGCCGGCGCTGGCGCCGGAGAGTTCAGCGGGGGATCGCTCCCGACAGGTTCAGCCGTTACAGAGACCGGGGACATGGGCGGAGCAGACACGGCGGATTGAGGTTCAGGAGCCACCACCCCCAAATCCTCGGGCGCCGGACGCCCACAAGTCTCGCAAAACCGCCACCCGCGCCCCAAACGGGCCCGGCACTCGCATCTCAACATGCCTGAATCCTCAAGATGAGGTCATCGAGCGCAACCCATTGGACAGCCAAGGGTGACTCGACGCTCCCTGAACGTCAAGAATCGACTGCAAAGCCGAAAAGTTAAGTCCAATCAGTGGCGAGCATTCAGGGTGGCCCAAACCCGATCCGGTGTGAATGGCAAATCCATGTGGGTGATGCCGCGCTGCCCCAAAGCATCCAGAATCGCACTCACGGCGGCTGGCCAGGCGCCCGCCACGCCTGATTCACCGGCCCCCTTGACGCCCAAAGGATGGGTGGTGCATGGGACCTCGTGATGCGCGAGCTTCATGGGTGGCATGTTGTCGCTGCGTGGCATGGGATAGTCCATGTAGCTTGCATTGAGCAACTGGCCTTGTTCATCGTAGTGCAACACTTCGCCCAAAACCTGACCCAAGCCCTGGGCAATACCACCCATGATCTGACCTTCCACCCGCTGCGGATCGAGCATGACGCCGACATCATCGACCGCCGTGTGAGTGACAAATTCAAGCACCCCGGTGAGAGGATCGATTTCGACTTCGCTGATGTGACACCCGTTGGGAAAATTCAAAGAAGGCGCCTTGTAGACGGCCACATTGTCCAAACTGTTGGCCCAGCCATCGGGAACCTGCTGAGCGTTACGAATCTGTGCCGCCACCTCCAACAAACCGATGCCATGGTCAGTGCCGGCCACCACATACCTTCCGGACTCAAAGCGCACATCTTCCACACCGGCCTCGAGGGCACGAGCCGCCCATGGCAAACCACGTCGGATCGATTCATCGCAGGCCAAGGTGGTGGCTGTACCGGCCATCATGGTGGTGCGGGAAGCCACGGTGGGTACCGAACCCGGGACGAGATCGCTGTCCCCTGTCACCAGCACCACTTGTGACAAGGGGATCCCCAGCTTTTGCGCCACCAACTTGGGGTAGATGGCGTGAACACCCTGCCCCATTCCCTGTGAACCCAGGTACAAAGCCACTTTGCCCTCGGGGGTGAATCGGATGTCAGCGGGCTCCTCGAGAATGCCTCCGGCCACTTCGAGAAAACAACAAATGCCGATGCCCCTCAGTAATCCTTTTTCCGCCGAAACTCGTCTGCGCGACTCAAAACCCTGCCAGTCAGCCAGGTCAAGTGCCTTGTCCATGACCGCTTCAAATTCGCCGCTGTCATAGGTCATGGCGTTAGCTGCTTTGTAAGGCATGGCCGACGAGGGCACCATGTTGATTCGGCGCAAAGCCACACGATCCAGACCCAGGCGAGGCGCAGCGGCATCGAGCAAACGCTCGACCAAATAGATGGCCTCGGGTCGTCCGGCGCCCCGGTAGGGTCCGCCCGCCATGACATTGGTGTGCACCAAGCGCGAGCGCAGAGCCAAAGCCGGCATCCGGTAGACGCTGGACAAACAGTTATAAATGTTCATGGTGCTGACCACGCCAATGTAGCCAGAGGTATAGGCACCGATCCCGCACAACACATCGGCGTGCAGCGCCAAAATTCGACCTTGGGCATCAAAGGCCATGCGCGCCTTGATGTGGGTATTGCGCCCGTGGGTATCGGTCAGAAAACACTCGAGTCGGGTAGCCGTCCACTTGACCGGTCGACCGCAAATGCGGCTGGCTAACAGCAATGCGGCCTGCTCGGGATAAGTTTGGGATTTGAGGCCAAATCCCCCCCCCACCTTGGGGGTCAGGACACGCACTTTGTCGGGCGGGAGCTTGAAGACTTGCGAGCACAACACGTGCTGGATGTTTTTCACCCCTTGTGTGCTGGCGATCAGGGTGTAGCGGTCATGTGCGGCGTCGTAATCAGCCAAGGCTGCCTTAGGCTCCATCGGGGCCCCGGTCAACATGGGGTCGGCCAGTTCGATCTCTTGCACGTGATGGGCCGCAGAAAATGCGGCATCAAGCTCGGGCGTGAGGCCCAGCGCCCAATCCATGGCGACATTACCTGGCGCGATGGCCTGCACCACAGGGGCTTGTGGCTCGACCGCAGCCCGAAGGTCCGTGACGCAGGGCAAAGGTTCGTAATCGATGTCCACCTGTTCAGCGCCGTTCATGGCCTGTTCGAGGGTTTCAGCGACCACCAGAGCCACGGGCTCGCCGACATGGCGCACCACATCATGCGCAAGAATCGGCATGCCCGAGGCATGCATCGGGTGACCATCACTGCCCTTGAGAATCACCAAGGGCATGATCGGCCCCAAACCGGCCTGGATGACATCGTGCCCCGTCACCACCGCATGGACGCCCGAGAGGGCACGCGCCTGGTCGACCCGAATCGAACGGATGCGTGCATGGGCCCAGGGGCTGCGCACGAAGCAAGCGTGCAATTGGCCCGGCAATGACACGTCACTGGTGTAGGTACCCAGACCCTGAACCAGTTCATTCAACTCATCGTGATCGCCCGCCTGGGCACTTGAAAATCGATATCCGCTGGCTGACATCCCAAAACTCCCATTTTTACACTTTAATGATCGCAGGATCAATGATGTTTTTCACTGGGGATAATACCAACAAGAAATACTAATTTTTCAAGCGATCATCAATGATGTTGTCTCCGAACTCATTTTCTATTGACCTGAATCCACTTTTGAACCATGAATGAAATCCTCGTTGAGCAAAAAAACAGCGTCACCACGCTGACCCTGAATCGCGACCATGCCGGCAACATGTTCGATTTGCCCATGATTCACGAGATGACCCGCCTGATTCAGGCCGCTGGCGACCAAAGCCATTGCGTGGTCATCCGTGGCGCCGGCGCTCATTTCTGCCAAGGTCGCGACCCCTCCACGGCCGGCCCCCAACCCACCCCCATGGACTTGCGCGACAAGGTTCTGTCCCCCATCATGGGTCTGTACGACGCCATCCGTTACAGCCGGATACCCGTCATCGCGGCTGTTCACGGCGACGCCCTCGGCCTGGGCTGCGCCATCGCCGGGATTTGCGATATCACCCTGGCTGACGAAGCTTCCCTTTTCCAGCTGCCCGAAATGGAATACAACCTGCCACCGACTCTGGCCATTTCGGCCATCGTGGATCGGGTTGGCAAAAAAGCCGCGGGCTTCATGGCTTATTCCCTGCAAAAGTTCGATGCCCGCAGCGCTCAAGCCATGGGTCTGGTCAACACGGTCGCCCCGCGAGGGCAGCTCGATGCGGCCTTGGAAACCCTGCTCGCCACGCTGACCAGCCGTGACCTGATGTCTGTCATGGCCATCAAGGAATACATGAATTACGCTCCCGAAAGCGGTCCGGCGGTGCGCCCCATGGCGAGCAATTTGCTGGCGTTGGCGCTATCGACTCAAGCGGCGCGTCGAAAAGTCTGAAGTTGGCGGAGGGGTCTATGAGCGATACCGGGTTTGTGCTGCAAGAAGCCAGCATTGCGCAACTGCATGAGGCCATTCGCCAAGGTCGCACCACTTGCGTGCAAGTGGTGCAGCAATACATTGAGCGAGCGCGCCGGTATAACGGCGTTTCGACACAATTGCTCACACGCCAGGGTCAAGATGTCGCCCCTCCCGGCCAGGGTGTGCTTCGGGCGCAGACCCGCCTGAACTATCCGACCTCCACCGTGCGTGCTGACAGTTTGTTGCCCGATCTGGATCAGTATCAGGGCCCGGAGATCGAATGGGGCCGCATGGAGACCACTGCGTCTGACCCTGAAATCCATCAGCAATTCGGATGGGTGCGAGGAATCCCCCGGTCCGGTCAACTCAATGCCTTGTCCACCCTCAACATCCGAGGCGAACGCTCGGTCACATGTCGCGGAGACTTCGACCGCCACCCCAGTGTGGGTCCAGTGCCACCGGGTGCGCCGCCCGCCTGCGAAGGGTTTCGCCATCATCCTGACGCCCTGGAGCAAGCGGCGTTGCTCGATGAGCAGTGGGGACAAAACCCTGATCTGGAGCAAATGCCGTTGTATGGTGTCGTGTTTTCGTTCAAGGACGCTTTTGACACCAAAGACATGCGCTCCACTGGCGGTGCGGATGCTGCCTTTGACATCGACTTTCCGGCGCGAGATCACATTTTGGTGGAGCAACTGCGCCGAAAAGGGGCCATCATTTACGCCAAAGCCCTGATGACCGAGTACAACGGGCGAGCCGGTGATCCGGGTGGGCGCCACAAGCCTGAAAAAGTCCTGCCCACCACGTTAGGATTCCAGCGCAGCACCTGGGGGGGGACCCCTGTGAACCCCTATGACACACGCCGATCGGCATCTCTGGGCTCCAGCTCTGGCTCGGGTGTTTCGGTCAGCGCCAACCTGGTGATGGCCAGCCTGGGTGAAGAGACTCGAATGTCCACCCGGGGTCCAGCCAACCACAACTCGGTGGCCCTGATCCTGCCCCACAAGGCGATGCTGGGCTTTGACGGCGGCGCCATTGGCGCTGACATCTACTGCGACCGCACCGGAATTTTGTGTCGGACGCTGGAAGACTGCGCCACGGTGCTCGACGCCTTGAAAGACCCTGAACAAGGTTATTACGATCCACGCGACCCCTACACCACGGTGCCCCGCTCCAGCGTGCTGCCTGCCTATCGCCCACATCTGAGTCCGAGTGGTCAGGCAGGCACCCTCAAGGGGGTGCGCTTGGGTGTCGTGCGCGAGTCCATGCTGACTGGCGGCAGCAAGGCCGCTGAAGCCATCACCCAAGCTGCAGCCCAAGAGGTGCAGTCGGTGTTGGCCGAGCATTTGGGGGCGACGCTGGTTGAGTCCGGTGACCCCTTGTGGACCCCCGACCCGCGTTGCGAACCCATGGCGGTTGACTTCCGCACAGCGCTGGCGCGACTGGTGCCGGTTTTCATGCCTGACTTGTTGTTTCGACTCCATCCCGACGGAAGCCCCGTCTTTGCCGATTTCGCGGCCCAGATCCAACGCACCGAATTTGCACCGGGTGTCTTTCATGGAAGCGGATCGATGACGCCGATCGACTACATGGTGGCACTGGCCGACGGTCACATCACCCCGCCCGCCAACCTGGACGTGTCGACCGTTCAAAACCAGATCCTGGCGCACTCATTCCGTTACCACATCAGCCAGTATCTCAGTCGCCGTGCCAACGACTGGTCGGCCCTGGGTCAAACCGAGACCTTGCGCGATTGGCGCAGCCTGAACGAACGATCCAAGTTTTGGGGCGATGACCAGCGGGCGGCCTTTTTGAATTGGGAAGACATTCGCGATCCCCGTAACCCTTTGGGCGGTCGCCAGGGCGTCGACGAGCGCATCATGTTGCGAGAACTCTTGCGGCGGGTCGACATGATGGTCATCTACGAAAACAAACTCGACGCCATGGTGCGCCTGCACACCCCCTTGCCACCCGGTCTGATCGGCGGCGCCGACGAACCCGGACTGATTGATCGTTTGCGTTACGAGCATTTTTTTGGCCCCAACGCAGGTTTGTCCGAGATTTTGGTGCCCGCGGGCTACGTCCAAGTGGCGTACGATGCCCGATTCAAATTGCACCCGAATCGGCAACATTACATCAGCGAGGCCAGCACCGAACCCACTGCCCTCGATGCGCCTGGACTGCCTTTTTCGCTGGTGTTCAGAGCCGAGCCCGGCAAAGAAGACGTGTCATTGCGCATCGCCTCGGCCTACGAATTGGCCTCCCGGCGACGTGTTGCCCCGCAGATGTTTCCCTGAGTTGTTGCCTTCCCCAGACGCTGCGCCGTCTGGGGATGCCCTTTGTGAGCGGCTGGGTACAATTTGATACACACTCACCCTTTGCCCTGACCATCATGAGTCCTGCCGCACCCCCCCGGATCCGAGGCATTCTTTCGCCGGTTTTGACCCCCTTCAACGCCGACCGAACCCCTGACCCCGAGCGCTTTGTCCGGCATTGCCGCTGGTTGCTCGACCAGCAAGTGGGTCTGGCGGTATTTGGCACCAACTCCGAGGCTAATTCATTGACCTTGGCAGAAAAGCGAAGCTTGCTCGATGGGCTCCTGGATGCCGGGATCCCGGCGGGCCAACTGATGCCCGGCACCGGGGCTTGTGCGGTGCCCGATGCCGTCGAACTTACCCGCCATGCCATTCAAGCCGGCTGTGCGGGTGTCCTCATGCTGCCACCGTTTTATTACAAAGGTGTCAGCGACGAAGGTCTATTTCGCTATTTCGCGCAAGTGATCGACGCTGTCGCCGATGATCGTTTGCGCATTTATGTTTATCACATCCCGCCCGTATCTGGCGTGCCGATCACCCTGCCCTTGATTGAACGCCTGCTCAAAGCTTTTCCCGGCATCATCGCGGGCACCAAAGACAGCTCGGGTGATTGGTCCAACACTGCAGCCATGTTGGAGCGCTTCCAGCCCCAGGGCTTTGACGTTTTTGCCGGCAGCGAAAACTTCTTGCTGGCCACCCTGCGGGGCGGCGGCGCCGGTTGCATCACCGCCACCGGCAATGTCAATCCCAGCGCCATTGTTCGCCTATATCAAACCTGGCAAAACGCAGACGCCGATGAGCAACAACGCAAGCTCGATGCGCAAAGGGCGGCCTTCGCGCAGTTTCCGATGATTCCCGCCATGAAATCGGCCATCGCCCTGAAAACAGGTCGCCACGACTGGGTTCATGTGCGACCGCCTCTGGTCGAACTCAGCGAAGAGCAGCGCCTGTTGTTGTCCCAGGCTCTGGATCGGGTTGATTTCGTGATGCCCCGGGCTGATCTGTTGGCCTGAGATCCGGCATCGCAGTACCACCCACCATCAGCTCGTGCGACGTCAAGACTTCTGACTTCATGGCTCACCACAACTTGCTTCAAATCATCGGCTTTCAGGTCGTCTGGTTTGCTTGGGCGTTGGGCGTGCCGCAAGGCCGGTTGTGGCCCGGCGCCTTGGCGTCCATTGTGTTCCTGGCGAGTCACCACAGGCTCTTGCGCCTGGAGGTCCGAGACCGTCTGGCTGTCCTTTGGTGTGTAGGCTGTGGTTTTGTCTTTGATAGCGCCCTGATGCAGTTGAATTGGCTGGGATTTGAGGCCCTGAATCCAGATCCACTGAGCGGCTGGCAACCTTGGTGGATGCTGTTGCTTTGGGCTTGCCTGGGCTGTACCCTGCACCACTCCCTGGGCTGGTTGCGCGGCCGAGTTTGGCTGGCGGTGCCCCTTTGCGGTGTGGCAGGTGTGTTGTCCTATCAAGCTGCCGCACAGTTGGGTGCCCTGAGACTGCCCGGACAACATGGGGCATGGCTGTTGCTGGGCGTGTTCTGGGCTTGTTTTTTGCCTTGGGTTCAACACCGGACGGCACAGGATCCACCACCCGATCGCCTATGATGTGTCGGGGCGATGCAGACCCTTTTGCAACGGCCTTCCCCATCTTTCTGACTTTGACCCATCGCCATGCCCAGCACACTCGAGGCTCATGCACCCCAGCGCGTCGCTTTGCTCGGCGCTACTGGCACGATCGGCCAGGCTACCTTGCGTGCGCTGAGAACCCAAGGCCACGAGGTGGTGTGTTTCATGCGCGATGCCCGCAGCAACCAGATGCCTCAAACCTTGTCAGATCCGGGCTTGGTGATGCGAGAGGTGAACCTGCTCGATCCCGCTTCAGTGGCTCGAGATGGTTTCGCTGGCGAAACCTTTCAGGCTGTGGTGTCATGCATGGCCTCGCGCAGTGGCTTGCCGCATGATGCCTGGGCGGTTGATCATCAGGCGCATCTGAATGTGCTGCATGCCTGCCCGAAGGCAGGCGTCCAACAGTTTGTGTTGCTGTCCGCCATCTGCGTGCAAAAACCCCAATTGGCTTTTCAGCATGCCAAATTGGCGTTTGAACAGGCCCTGATGGACAGTGGCTTGTCCTATTCGATCGTGCGCCCTACGGCTTTTTTCAAGTCGCTCAGTGGTCAGATCGGTCGATTGCAGCAGGGCAAACCTTTTTGGGTCTTTGGCGATGGTCGTCTGACCGCCTGCAAGCCGATCGCCGACGACGATCTGGCCGAATTTCTCGCAGGGTGTCTGACCCAGCCTGAACGCCACAAACAGATCCTGCCGATTGGCGGTCCCGGACCCGCGATCACCCCGCTGGATCAGGCTCAAATGCTGGCAGAACTCTCGGGTATGCCCCTGCACATCAGGCGCATGCCTGTCGCTTTCATGGATGCCCTGATCAGGGTAATGGACAGCCTGGGTCGGGTGATTCCCTCCCTTCGCGACAAAGCCGAATTGGCTCGGATCGGCCGCTACTACGGCACCGAATCCATGCTGGTGATCAATCCGATCACAGGTCAGTACGATGAGTCTCTGACCCCCAGCTGGGGGCACAGAACGCTGCGAGAACACTACCGGCAACTGCTCCGGGGGGAAATTTCGGTCGATCTGGGCGAGCACTCGGTGTTTTAGGGTCACCCTTGCTCAGGTTGGCTCAAAAGCCGACATTGGCGCCGCCCTTGAGCTTCAAAATTTCGCGCGCTTCATCGGGCGTGGCGATCTCCAGCGACAGCGCTTCAATGATCGAGCGGATGCGTTGCACCTGCTGGGCATTGGTTCGCGCCAGTTGGCCCGGGGCATCCCAGAGAGAATCTTCAAGCCCGACCCGGACATTTCCCCCCAGAATCAATGACATGTTGGCCATCGGCATCTGATGCCGACCTGCCCCCAGCACCGACCAAACATAGTCATTGCCAAACAACCGATCCGCCGTTTGCTTCATCTGCATCACATGCTCGGGATGGGGACCGATGCCACCCAAGATGCCAAAAACCGACTGGATGAATAAAGGCGGTTGCAACAACTGACGCTCAAGGAAATGCGCCGCCGTGTACAAATGACCCAGGTCATAACATTCAATCTCAAAACGCGTGTGGTT
>JACCDX010245764.1_pt1 | contig 16933 bp, 13 predicted proteins | sample 7449681 | NCBI WGS metagenome assembly JACCDX01 (sample SAMN15323450, study PRJNA562643) | freshwater metagenome | isolation source: river surface water | place: USA:Blue River Watershed | collected 2017-08-18 | reverse complement strand
CGCGACCTGCCAGCGGATCAAGGCATGCTCTTCATCAACGACAGCGCCCGTCTGTCCTACTTCTGGATGAAGAACACCTACATCCCGCTCGATATGATCTTCGTCGACGAGCGCGGAAAAATCGTCGCTATCTTCGCCAACGTGCCGCCGCTGACACTCGACCCGGTGGGTCCCGATGTGCCAGTCAAAGCGATTCTTGAGCTGCGCGGTGGAGAAGCTGCAAAGCGAGGTATCAAGCCGGGTGATCGCTTGCGTCATGCCGCTTTCGGCAACGCTCGCTGAGACTTGAGTCGGCGATCAGTCGATTCGACTCGTTTCGATGCGCTGCAGTACGCCACGCTCATCGACCTCAAGCCCCACCTCGATGGGTCTGCAACAAATCTGACAATCTTCGATGTAGACGCGCGACGCATCGGTCAGATCGAGCATCGAACCATACGCTTGACCGCAATAAGGGCACTGCAACTCGACGAAAACGCCGAGCTCGGCGTGCCCCACCGGTTCGCCGGCTCCGGGCTCGAAAACAGGCTCCAGCCCGTAGAGCGCGTCGATCGTCGCCGGCTCGAGCGACATGACCTCCTGCGCCAGAGAGTGGACTTGTGATCGCTTCATACGGCGGGCTCCATACCGTCGGATGATAAACTCACACCATCCAAAAAATAACGCCGGTTCGTGAGGAGCACATGACACGATTCCGACTTGAGCTCGCTACCGCTATCGCGCTGTTGTCGACATCACTGATGCTGTCGCCTCGATCGATTGCAGCGTCGCCGCAATCACTCGCCAACTCCCATTCGGAATTTTGCAGCGAAGTACAGCGCAGACTGGTCGATACGACACTGCCGATCACGAACGTGCTCGAGAAAGACTACGAAGCTTTCAAACTGTCGAAGCCGGCCGTCTCACCCCTGCGAACCCATCAATACGTGGTACGTAACGAGCGCCTCGATATTCTGCAGATCTCCTGCAAGACCAAGACAGCGGATCATCTGCGCAGCGCTCACGGCGCAACTGCAGCGAGAGATCCGGCGCTCACCCCACGCGCCTGCTCGGACATCCACCGCGCGATGGTGCTCGACATCTGGCAATCCATGGGTCCAGGCGAACGGGCATTGGCGAAGATTCGGCCGGCGCAGGTGATGCTACAAACGGATCAACTGAGCTATACGGGCTCGAGCTGGATCAAGACGAAGGCGGAAGCTAGCCTTGGTGCAGACGCAAAGCTCAGACTGCGGGCTAGCGCCCTCTTCGCCGAATGGGAAGATTGGCGCTGGAAGGTCATGCCCCAGAGTTGGCGCGGCAATCATTACTGCCACCTGGTCTCGCCTGAGGAAATTCGCCGTCGTATGCTGACGGGCAGTTGAGCGCATTCAGCGCTCGCGGATTTCGATCTCCAAATGCTTGCTGCCCTTGAGCGAGTGGGAGATCAAGCAAACCTGCTCAGACTTTTCCAGAGCCTTGCGCGCCTTCTCGAGATCGGTACCGCGTGGCACCTCGAGCACGGCATGGACGGTGAAGGCCGTGAACTGCGTCACTTTCTCGATGCGATCGAGGGTGCCCGTAGCGGCACACTCCAAACGCAGCCACTCAAGACGTGAAGCACGGGCAACAGCCCGAAAACTCAACACGAAGCAATCGACCAAGGCGGCTGTGAGCAGCGTCTCGGGCGACCAGAGATCGCCGGGACCATCGAACTCGGCGGGTCCGGCACTCGGGATCGTGACGAGCCCGGGCGATGTCAGTTGAACGGAACCTGCGACCTCAGCGGTAGCGCCGACTCGATAAACATGAGGAAAAGGATGCATGCGGAAGAGTCTAGCGGGAGAAACGCCCAGCGACAGAGTGGCATGCCACGGTTGCCCGCGCGGCCGTGGCCGCTCAAAATGCCCGGATGAGTGATGAACCGCGCAGTTCGCGCCGCCTACCATCGACCACCGATGCCTCCACCGAAGCCCGCGATGCGCGCCGCGCGCGACTGCGCGAAGAGGGACTGACGCTCGATGCCATCACGGGCGTCGCACCTCCGCTTGATTCGACGCGGCTTGCCGGCAGCATCGAAGGCTTCATCGGTTACGCACAGATCCCTCTAGGCGTGGCAGGGCCCGTGCGCATCAAAGGCCGTTACGCCGACGGCGAGTTCATCATTCCGATCGCCACGACCGAAGGGACGCTCGTCGCCTCTTTCCAGCACGCCTTTAATGTGATGAATCGTTGTGGTGGTGCCTTGGCCGCCTGCAATCGCCAGCTCGTCGGTCGTGCGCCCTGCTTCGCCTTCACCGACTTGCCGACCGCGGCGGCTATCGCCGATTGGTTACCGACCCAGTTTGAGAAGATGCAGGCGGCGGCGGCGAGCACCTCGCGCTATTGCCGCTTGCAGAGCGCCAAGATTTCGCTGGTCGGCAACACCGTCTACGTCATGCTCGAATACGCCACGGGCGATGCAGCGGGTCAAAATATGGTCACGTTGGCCACACAGGCCGTGTGCGATGCTCTGCTGCCACAGATGCCACACACTCCCGTGCATTGGCTGGTCGAATCAGCGCTATCGGGAGATAAGCGATCTTCGGCGCAAGCATTCCTTGGCGCACGCGGTCGCAACGCATCGGCCGAAATCGTTCTGCCATCACGCATCATCGGCCGCTATTGGCGTGCCGACGCAGCAGCGATGGCCAATTGCTGGAATCAGGCCACGGTCGGTGCCGCGCAAACCGGCGCGGTCGGCATGCAGGGCAATGTGGCTAATGCGCTCGCAGCGCTCTTCATAGCGTGCGGTCAGGATGTCGCTTGCGTCTCGGAAGCCACGACCTCGATCACGCGCTTCGAAGTGACGGCGACGGGCGATCTGTATGCGTCGGTCACCCTGCCCAATCTGATCGTCGGTACGGTCGGCGGCGGCACTTTCTTACCCACTGCGCGCGAATGCCTGGCGATGCTCGGCTGCATCGGTGAGGGTACGGCCGCCAAATTTGCCGAAATTTGTGCGGTCTTGGCCTTGGCAGGGGAGCTCTCGATCGTTGGTGCCATGGCCAGTGGTGCGTTCGCCCAAGCGCACGCGAGCGGTGGCCGCAAGGGTCGCGGCACGAGCGACACCTGATCTAAATCATGAGCCAATCGCGTCGCAGCAAACCGATTCGCCGTTTCTTTCTGCATCACGTGCTGCCACCTTTTGGTTGGCGGCTCTACCGCGCGCTAGGTCGCAGTTGGGATTACGAAGAGCGCAACATCGGCGCGTTGCACAAACTCATCTCGCAAGGGCAACCCGTCGTCGGCGCATTTCTGCACTCCAGAACGTTTGCCTTGCTGCACTACTTCAGTCTGCCGCAACAGGGTCGCTGGATTTTGATGTGCTCGCAGAGTCGCGACGGCGAAGCGATGACACGCATCGAAGAAGGCCTCGGTTTTCGAGTCGCCCGCGGCTCGTCGGGTAAAGGCGGCGCTCGAGCACTCGTCGCGATGATCAAAGCGCAGCGCGAAGATCGCGGCTTGAATTCGTGCCTGGCGATCGATGGCTCGCGCGGTCCGCGCGGCATTGCGCAACTCGGTACCATCACGCTCGCTCAAAAAACCGGCAGTCTGCTACTGCCGGTGGCAGCCTCGACAAATCATTGCTGGCGCTGGGAGCGGTCCTGGGATCGCACCGTCATTCCGAAACCCGGTGCCAAGGTGCTTGTCCAAGCAGCCGACCCGATCGAAGTGCCCGCCAAACTCGATGAGGTTCAACTCGAAGCGCTGCGACGACGGCTCGAAGAAACCTTGTTCCGACTGCATTCCGATCTCGATGCCGAAACCGGCTACCGTGACCCTGAGCCGCTGCGACTCGTCACCGCCTAAGTTCAACTGCTATCCTCGGGATCATTCCCGTTCCACATCCATCCCTAAGGTAACCCGCCTCATGCGCCGGATATTGCCCATCATCATGACTACCGCCCTTCTGCCGGCAGCAGTTGCTGCCCCCGCCACGAATCCGCTGTTGCAACCCTGGAAAGGCCCCTACGGCGGCGTGCCGCCGTTTGATGTCGCCACGCCCGCGTTGCTCGCGCCGGCGCTTGAAGCCGGCATGGCCGAACACTTGGCCGAACTCGAGGCGATTGCCAACAACCCGGCAGCGCCGACGTTCGCCAATACGATTGCGGCTATGGAGCGCTCTGGGCGCGCGCTCGATCGTGCGAGCACGGTCTATTACATCTACAGCTCGTCACTCAGCGACGATGCCGTTCAGGAAGTCGAGCGCAACATCGAGCCAAAGATGGCGGCGTTCCGCGATCGCATCACACAAAATGAAAAGCTGTTCGCCCGAATCGCGAAGGTGTACGAGACGCGTGCATCGAGCGGTCTGACCGCCGAAGAGCAACGCCTCACGTGGCTCGTCTACACGAACTTCGTACGCGCTGGCGCCAAGCTCGATGCGACGTCCAAGAAACGTCTCGGCGAGATCAACCAGAGCCTTGCCGGCCTCTTCACGCGCTTCAGCCAAAATCTGCTCGGTGACGAGAGTCAGCAATATCTCGTGCTTGAGACAGTCGATGATCTTGCCGGCCTGCCCGACTCGCTGCGCGCCGGCTTTGCCGCGGATGCCAAGCGTCGTGGCAAGGAAGGTAAATGGGTCGTGGCGAATACGCGCTCCTCCGTCGAGCCGTTCCTCACCTACTCCACCCGTCGCGACCTGCGCGAAAAGGTCTGGCGCACCTTCGTCAATCGCGGTGACAACGGCGATGCCCGCGACAACAACGCGATCATCAGCGAAATCCTGCAACTGCGCGCCGAGCGGGCGCGTCTGCTTGGCTTTCCGACCCATGCACACTGGCGTCTCGAAAACTCGATGGCCCGCACACCTGAGCGCGCCATGGAGTTGATGGAAGCCGTTTGGAAGCCTGCGGTCGCTCGCGTGAAGGAAGAAGTCGCCGACATGCAGGCGCTGGCTGATTCCGAGGGCGCCAAAATTCGTATTGAACCCTGGGACTATCGCTTCTATGCCGAGAAGGTCCGCAAAGCGAAATACGATCTCGATACCAACGAACTGAAACCTTACCTGCAACTCGAGAAGTTGCGCGAAGGCATGTTCAGCGTGGCCGAAGAGCTCTTCGGAATGCGCTTCACCGAACTGGCTGCAGGCACGGTACCGGTGTACCACCCGGATGTGCGGGTGTGGCGTGTCGAACGCACCGATGGGCGCTTGATCGGTCTGTTCTACTTTGATCCGTTCGCGCGCGTCGGCAAGCAGTCTGGTGCCTGGATGAATGCCTATCGAACGCAGGAGCGCTTCGATGGCGAAGTGACGACGATCGTGTCCAACAACTCCAACTTCGTCAAAGGCGAGCCAGGCAAGCCGGTACTCATCAGTTGGGACGATGCCACGACCCTCTTCCATGAGTTCGGTCATGCCCTGCACGGTCTCTCGTCCAACGTGAACTACCCGAGCGTTGCGGGTACGAGTGTCGCCCGTGATTACGTCGAGTTCCCATCTCAGCTGCTCGAGCACTGGCTGCCGGTAAAAGAAATTCTCGATCGTTACGCGGTCCATCACGAGACGGGCAAGCCCATTCCGGCAGAACTCGTTGCCAAGGTGGAGCGCGCCAAAACCTTCAATCAAGGCTTTGCGACCGTGGAGTATCTGTCGGCAGCCCTCATCGACATGAAGCTGCATCTGACCTCGACGCCCGATCGACGCATCGACCCGGATGCGTTCGAGCGTGAAACGCTCACCAGCCTCGGCATGCCAGCCGAGATCGTGATGCGTCACCGCACGCCGCAGTTCGGTCACGTTTTCTCTGGTGACGGATACTCGGCGGGCTACTACAGCTATCTCTGGGCTGACACGTTGGTCGCAGACGCGTGGGAAGCCTTTGCCGCCGGTAACGGCCCGTGGGACAAGGAATTGGCTAAGAAACTCTTCGATAACGTGCTGTCGATCGGCAATACGGTTGATCCGGCAGACAGTTATCGTTCGTTCCGCGGTCGCGACCCCCAAATCGATGCTCTGATGCGCAAACGCGGCTTTTCTTCGACCGCTGGCGCCTCAATGAAATAACAAAAAAGTTAGGGAAGTCACCAAAACCCGGTGCTGCACAGAATTTTGGTAGGCAGCACCGGGGTTTCCCCCTAGAATGCGCGCGGTCTTTGTTTCAGGAATTCGCATTCATGGCTAAAAAGAAATCTCGTCCGGTCGCCCGCAAGAGCAAGCGTAACGTCACTCCGTGGACTCCGGCGGATGAGAAGAAGCTGCGCAAACTCGCCGGCACGATGTCGACTGCCAAGATCGCCAAGGCCTTGGGTCGCTCGGTTGCCGCCATCACCTTCAAGGCGTTCTCTCTGCGCCTGTCGCTGCGTCTCGCGAGCTCGAATCGCGGTCGCCGCTTGAAGGTCAGCAAGAAGCGCTGAAAACTTCGCTTTGTGTCTCGCGCCAGGCGGATTCGTCCGCCTGCGCGAGCGCATCGAGATCGGCAGGTTTCGCTGCGGCATCATCGACCCACTCGCGTAGCAACGTCCCGCCGTTGATCACATCGATGGCGAGCCGGTCGTGCTCGTATTCATACGGGAAATCCCGCCACAAGGGATAATCCGAATAGAGCTGTCGAATGGCCTTGAACGCGAGCGCTTGCAAGCGCCACGGTCGGAAGGCTTGGTGGTCATAGCTCGCGTCGTCGGTGTGTATCTGCACCCCGTGGCAAAGCTGGCCCACGTGCTTGTGAAACGTCGGCTCGAACCAACATTCACGTAAACGACAACCCTTGAGCCACTGTGGCGCAAGTTGCGTCATCTTGGCGAGCACCGCGCGTGCATCGATATCGGGCGCCCCGAAAAGCTCGAGCGGACGCGTCGTTCCGCGCCCCTCCGAAAGCGTCGTGCCCTCGAGCATCACCGTTCCGGCGTAAGCACGCACCATGTGGACATTGGGTGCATTCGGGCTCGGATTGATCCAGCTACGCTCAAAGACAGGCCAACCGAAACCCGGATGCACATCGGGCTGCCAACCCTGCATCTCGATCACGACCAACTCCACATCGAGCGCGAACCGCCTCACAAACCAGCGCGCAAGCTCGCCCATGGTCATGCCATGCCGCATCGGCATCTCGGCCGCACCGACGAAACTCTCCCAGCCAGTTCGCAAACTACTGCCCTCGATGGGTCGACCAGCCGGGTTCGGTCGATCGAGCACCCAGACAGCCTTCTTCAATCTGGCAGCCGCCTCCAACACATAGCGCAGCGTCGTGATGAAGGTGTAGATGCGGCACCCCACATCCTGCAGATCGACCATGATCACATCGCAATGCTCGAGCATCGCATCGGTTGGTCTACGCACTTCGCCGTAGAGACTGAATACCGGAATGCCTAGAGCCGGATCGAGAAAATCTGCCGACTCGATCATGTTGTCCTGCTTGTCGCCACGCAGGCCGTGCTGAGGCCCAAAAGCCGCGGTGAGCGTGATCTCCGGCAAAGCATGCAGCGCATCGAGACTATGCACTGCCGATGCGGTCGTCGAGGCCGGATGCGCGAGCAACGCGATCCGTCTTCCCTGCAGGGGTCGCCGCAACGCAGGCTCCGCTATCAATCGATCGATTCCGAATTTCATGCAGGTAACTCCAGCGCGGCAGCAAAAGACGCAGGATGATGGAAATCAGGTCGGTCCGTCGGGTGCTTCAACGCCCAATAAGACAGGTCGTTGGCAGTCTCGACGACACTGGCATACGCCACTCGATGCGAGCCTGCGCTCAACGCCGCGAGCGGCAGCTGCACCTCTAGTGTCAACTCCGCGGCCGAGCACGCGAGCGCAATACGAGGCGTCTCATCGCCCTGCCACACGTGCGGACGCATACCCGTCCGAGTGCGGTCAAAACGATAAGCGGCCCAGTCACCCGTGGGCGAAAAATTGAATTCGAGGTAAGGACCGCCGGTGTACGGTTCGTTATCGAGCGCGACAAAGATTTCGGCACAAGTGGTGCGCCAAAGCTCATCACGACGTTGCGGATTTTCGGCACGCGCACCCACGATCGGAGTTGCTGCCCAATCGCACCAGCGATAAACCAGTTCCAGATACCCATCGTTGATCCGGGTGTCGACGACAACGCGACCCGGCTCCCCGCGCGAGTCCGTGGCGAATCCGATCAACTCGATCACGCCTTGCGACCTGCCACGACCGGAATCTGCCAAACACCATAGCTCGAAGGATCGCGTACACCCTCGATGACGGCGTCGAAGAGCTTGCGAATGGTGGCGAGATCAAGTGTCGAATGCTCCGCCAGCGCTTCGGCGTAACCATCGCGCCACGCGATGAAAATCCCGGCCAGCGTCTCCCTCGGTACCCGCTCGGTATCGATGGTCAAATATTGGACACTGGTGTGCGAGAACCCCAGCGCGCGCAGCAACGGTAGTGTCTTACGACCGATCCGGGCGTCCGTACCCGTTGCGGCCGTGAATGGGACTACCGCCTCGTGCCACAAGCGGTCAGGGTCGACACCCGCACGCGGTGGAAAGTGCAGCATGCCGTAATCTTCCGAGAGCACATGAATCCATCCGCCCGGGCGCAACACTCGCCGGAACTCGGTCAACAACTGCGCTGCATCCGGCACCAACTGGGTCACATGACGACAAACGAGCAGGTCGATGCTCGCCTCGTCGAACGGCAGGTTGAATCCGTCCCCCTGCTTGAACCGAATCTCCGGACCCGATGCGGGCGCGCGTTCGCCAAGGCGTCGTTGAGCCACGTTCAACAATTCCGGCATCAGATCGAGCCCCGTGATTCGACTGGCCCCAGGGAATATTGCAGATAAACGCAAAGTCGCCTCGCCGGTCCCGCAACCCACGTCGAGAATCTGCGCGCCAGCGGGTAGCGCATAGCGGGAGTACAACCGTGATTCCTGAGGCCAGATGGCCTCGGCCTGGTTGGCCAAGGTGCGGATCATGGACTCATCGGCCATTTGGGCCGCCTGCGGGTTGCGTTCTGAAGAGGCTGTCATAAAGCCCCAAATGATAGGCCAATGATGGGAGAATGAGGGCGCTAGTCGACACGGAATGTCGCTACTCGGAAACCATCTCGATGAATGCCGTAGCCGCCGAACTGCCCTTGTTTGCTCCGCCGGAAAGCGCCGCGCCGCGCATCCGCGAGATTCCCTACAACTACACGTCGTTCTCCGATCGCGAGATCGTCATTCGTCTGCTCGGCGAATCGGCATGGTCATTACTCGACGAACTGCGTTCCGAACGCCGGACCGGTCGTTCGGCGCGAATGCTGTACGAAGTGCTTGGCGACATCTGGGCAGTGCAGCGCAATCCGTATCTCGAAGATGATCTCCTCGACAATCCGAAGCGCCGCAAGCAACTGATTGCAGCGCTGGAACATCGACTCAAAGAAATCGAGAGACGACGCGAAAGCGGTGGCTCGGAGAGCGATCGTGAGCGTGATCGCAAGGTTGGGCTTTTGCTCGAGGCCGCGCAGCGCGCCGTCGAAACGTTTTCGGCCAATTTCGTGCGCAACGCCAAATTGCGCGATCGTGCCCGCAAGCTGCTCTGCAAGCACACGCGTGACGATGCCGTCCGATTCGACGCGTTCTCGCGTGTCTCGCACGTCACCGACGCGACTGACTGGCGCGTCGAGTATCCCTTCGTCGTACTCTGCCCCGACTCGGAAGATGAAATCCCGGGGCTTGTTCGCGCTTGCATCGAGCTCGGGCTCAGCATCATCCCAAGAGGGGGTGGCACCGGTTATACCGGCGGCGCCATCCCGCTCACGCCGCTCTCCGCCGTCTTCAACACGGAGAAACTTGAGCGCGTGAGCGAAGTCGAGCACGTGGCATTGCCCGGTCTCGGCGAGAACAACGAGCACTTGATTCCCACGGTCTATTCAGAAGCGGGCGTCGTCACCAAGCGCGTGGCCGAGGCCGCCGAGCGAGCGGGCTTCGTGTTCGCTGTCGACCCCACTTCAATCGATGCATCCTGCGTCGGTGGCAACGTCGCCATGAACGCCGGCGGCAAAAAAGCCGTGCTGTGGGGCACCGCGGTCGACAACCTCGCTTGGTGGCGTATGGTCGACCCCGAGGGCAATTGGCTCGAGGTCGATCGAGTCGGGCACAACCTCGGCAAGATTCACGATGCGCCGACGGTCGAGTGGCGTCTCACCTGGAAAGACGGTCGCGCACCGGCCGACGAAGCCCGCGTGCTGCGCACCGAAACACTTCGTATGCCGGGCTCGTCGTTCCGCAAGGCCGGTCTTGGTAAGGACGTCACGGACAAATTCCTCGGCGGTCTTCCGGGCGTTCAAAAGGAAGGTTGTGACGGCTTGATCACCGCGGCCCGTTGGGTCGTGCATCGCATGCCGCGTTGCATGCGAACCGTGTGTCTCGAGTTCTTTGGGCAGGCACGTGAAGCGATCCCATCGATCGTCGAGATCACGCAGCACCTAGAAGCTGCCGATCGCGCACACGGCGTCAAGCTTGCCGGTCTCGAGCATCTCGACGAGCGCTATCTACGTGCGGTCGGTTACGCTACCAAGAGCAAGCGCGCCGCCCTCCCCAAGATGGTTTTGATCGGCGACATCGTCGGCGACGACGATGCCAGTGTGGCCAAAGCCACCTCGGAAGTCGTTCGTATCGCGAACGCCCGTGGTGGCGAGGGCTTCATCGCCGTCGGTGCCGACGCTCGCAAGAAGTTCTGGCTCGATCGCGCGCGCACCGCTGCGATCGCCAAACACACCAATGCCTTCAAGATCAACGAAGACGTGGTGATTCCGCTCGCACGCCTCGGTGACTACACCGACGCCATCGAGCGAATCAACATCGAACTGTCGATCACGAACAAGTTGCGTCTCATCGATGCACTCGAAGAGTATCTGCGCGGCGAACTGAAACTCAATAAAACCGGCGATGCCGAACTCGATGCACTGTCGAAATCCGACATGCTCGGCGATCGACCCGCCCGCGCCAAGCAAGTGCTGATCGAGGTACGCAATCGTTGGGGTGATCTGCTGCATCGTATCGACCACACTTTTGCCGAGCTGCAAGATCGCAGCATTCGCGTTTCTTGGAAACGCGAGTTGCGCGAACCGTTATTCGATATTTTCGCAGGCGATGCATTCGCAGCGATTCGTAACGAGATCGTCTCGACCCACCAGCGTATTTTGAAGAGCCGCGTTTGGGTCGCCCTGCACATGCACGCCGGAGATGGCAATGTGCACACCAACATTCCGGTCAACTCCGACGATTACTTGATGCTGCAGGAGGCGAATGCTGCCGTGGCGCGCATCATGAAGATCGCGCGCGATTTGGGTGGGGTCATCTCGGGCGAGCACGGCATCGGCATCACCAAACTCGAGTTTCTCACCGACGAAGAAACCGCGGATCTGCGCCAATACAAAGCGCGTATCGATCCCGAAGGCCGATTCAACAAGGGCAAGTTGCTACCCGGCGGCGATCTGCGACACGCCTACACGCCGAGCTTCAACTTGCTCGGCGACGAATCGCTGATCCTGCAGCAGTCCGACATCAGTTCGATCTCGGGCGCGATCAAAGACTGCCTCCGTTGCGGCAAGTGCAAACCCGTATGCGCGACGCATGTGCCGCGCGCAAATCTTCTCTACAGCCCGCGTAATAAGATTCTCGCCACTTCGCTGCTGATCGAGGCCTTTCTCTACGAAGAGCAAACGCGCCGCGGCGTGTCGATTCGTCACTGGGACGAGTTCGGTGACGTGGCAGATCACTGTACCGTGTGCCACAAGTGCGAATCGCCCTGCCCCGTCGATATCGACTTCGGCGATGTCTCCATGGCGATGCGCGACCTGTTGCGCCGCATGGGGAAAAAGCGCTTCAACCCGGGTACAGCCGCCTCGATGCTGTTCCTGAATGCGACCAATCCCGAGACGATCAAGCTCGTCCGTAAAGGCATGATCGAATGGGGTTTCAAGGCGCAGCGCTTAGGGCACCAACTCTTCAAGACGCTGGCAAAGCCGCAAGTGAAGGCGCCGCCCGCGACGGTCGGCAAACCACCGATTCGGGAACAGGTGGTTCACTTCGTGAATCGGCGCATGCCGGCTGGCGTGCCAAAGAAAACCGCACGCGCACTGCTCGATATCGAAGACAAGAACTATGTGCCCGTCATCCGTGACCCGCGCAGCACCGCGCCGGATGCCGAGGCCGTATTCTATTTCCCCGGTTGCGGCAGCGAGCGTCTCTTCTCACAGGTCGGACTCGCCACGCAGGCTATGCTCTGGCACGTCGGTGTACAGACGGTGCTGCCACCAGGGTATCTTTGCTGTGGTTACCCGCAACGTGGCGCCGGCGAATTCGACAAGGCCGCCAAGATGATCACGGACAACCGCGTGTTGTTCCATCGCGTCGCCAATACGCTCAACTACCTCGACATCAAAACCGTGGTCGTCAGTTGCGGCACCTGCTACGACCAATTGCAGGGTTATGAGTTTGAGAAGATCTTCCCGGGCTGTCGGATCATCGATATCCACGAGTACCTTCTCGAAAAAGGCGTGCGCCTCGAGGGCGTGACTGGAGTGCGATATCTCTATCACGATCCCTGTCACTCACCGATGAAGAAATACGAACCACTGAAGGTCGTCAACGAACTGATGAACTCGGAAGCCAACGGCAAAATCGTCAAAAACGATCGTTGCTGCGGCGAGTCGGGTACGTTTGCTATTTCTCGCCCTGACGTGTCGACACAGGTTCGTTTTCGTAAGGCCGAAGAAATGCAGAAGGGCGCGAAAGCCGCTCGCGCGGATGGCTTCGCCGGCGATGTGAAAGTACTGACCTCCTGCCCATCCTGTTTGCAGGGACTCAAGCGCTACGAGGACGAGACCGCACTCGATGCGGATTACATCGTTGTCGAAATCGCTAAGCACGTTCTCGGCGAACATTGGATGCGCGACTACGTCGCAGCCGCTAACGACGGCGGAATCGAGCGCGTACTGGTCTAGCGGGCCTCAGCCCGCCTTGCGGAAGGTGAGATTGATGCGCACGGCGCCGGTAGCGGCGCCCTCGGCTTGGCCGACGGCGTGATAACCACGCCGTGCGGAGCCACCCCACACGAGCACGTCGCTCGGCTCTAGCCGAATTTTCACGGCTGAGCCAGAACGCAGCTTCCCGTACCAAAGAAAAGTTGCCGCTGCACCAAGTGTGACGGAGACGATGGGCTGTGAAAAATCGCGCTCATCGGCGTCGCGATGAGCTCCCATCTTGGCTTTGCCTGCGTAGCGATTGATCAGGCAAGCGTCGGGAAGAAAGTCGCGATATCCCCCCTCGGCCGCTGCTCGCTGCGCGAGGTCCAAAAAAATTGACGGCATGGCAGGCCAAGGCAGCCCCGAGAGCGGATCGCAAGGTTCGTAGCGATAACCTCGAGCGTCACTGTGCCAACCGAGCGCGCCGCAATTGGTCATCGCGGCCGACATCGGCCGACCGCCCGGGGTTTGTAGTTGCCGAAACGGCGCCGCCGCGGCGACAAGGTCGACCGCGGCGGCATATTCAGCGGTGGTCACCGCGAAGCCGCGCAATAGCACGACTTCGGGCGCCACTTCGGTGACTAGGTCGATATCAGAACCCGACCGTCACACGTCCGTAGATGAAGCGACCCGAACGACCGAACGGCGAATAGTTCGAGAACGAGGTCGCACCGGTCGTATTCAAAGACGGCGGCAAGCCATCCGGATACTTGTCGAGGATGTTGTCGGCGCCAAGAGCGATCTTCACGCTCTCGTTCACTTCGTAACGAGCCTCGAGGTCAACCAGCGTCTTCGCCGTCAACACGAAGTCAGCCGCGGCCGTCGTACCCGGCGACAACACGTCACCGTAACGCGTAGCACGCAGAGTGGCACCCCACGGACCATGCGACCAAGCGCCCGACAACACGAACTTGTTCTTCGGGTTGCCTTCTTCGAAGGTCAGCACGTTAACGCGACCGAACAAGGTCGGGTTGAGCTGTGCGATCTGCGAGATGGTGGGCAGTCGGGTGACTTCGGTCGAATTGAAGTTCGCCGTGGCCGTGACATCGATCTTGCTGCCGTTGTCGAAGCGGACCGGATAGTTCGCGACGATATCGACACCGCGGGTGTTGGTATCCACACCGTTGATGAAGAAGCGGCCGCCACCGATACCGATGAAACCCTTCGAGGTCAGGAAGTCACGCACGTTGGTCGCCGTGAGGTTCTCCGACAGCACGATACGGTTGTCGATATTGATGCGATAGGCGTCGATGGTCAGGCTCAGATCGCCCGCCTGCACGACGGCACCGATCGAGAAGTTCATCGACTCTTCCGCCTCGAGCGGCTTGGCACCGAGCGCCACCGCCACCGGATCCGAAACCGGGAAGGTGGTGATGTCGAACGGAATGCCGTTGATGAAGTTCGTCGAGGTCGTGGCGAAGTACTGCTGCTGCAGTGACGGCGCACGGAAGCCGCTCGAGACCGAACCACGCAGCGCGAAGACGTCGCTGAAATCGTAGCGGCCCGAGACCTTGCCCGAGATGTTGTTGCCAAAGTCGCTGTACTCCTCGACACGAATCGCCGCCGAGCCGAGGAACTTCTCGGTCAGATTCGCTTCGAGATCGAGGTAGGCGCCGACGGCGCTGCGATGCTCGTTGACCACGTTGCCCGGACGGAAGCCCGGGAACACCTGCGCGCCCGATGCGGTCGGAGCGCCGTTCAACAACACGCCACCATTGCGGTAGGAGTCCGGCTCACCGGCGAAGATACCGTAGCCTTCGCGACGCGCTTCGAGACCGAGGGCGACGTTGAGCGGCGAAGCAAGGCCCGCCACATCAACTCCGCGCACGCCCGAGATGTTGAGCACGCCCTGATCGTAGGCGAAGCCACCCGCATCGAACGAGGTCTTGCTAGCGGTGCCGAGTGAACGGTTCAAGGTGTTCTCGATGGTGAACGCCATCTTGTTCTTGCCGTACACGACCGAGGTGTCCATATCCCAACCGGCGAAGGCCCAGCGCAGACCCACCGCGGCGGAGAAGTCCGTCACATCTGGCGAGATCAGCGGCAAGAAACCATCGGGGTAGATCTGCGCGACGTTGCGCGCATCGTTGGCCGGGCGATAGAAACCCGCCGACGTTGCCGAACGATCCTGCCAGCTAGCCGAAGCGTAGATCTCGACGCCCTCGGTCAACTCGCCACCCGAGTTGAGGAACAAGGTCTTCTGCGAGAGCTCCGGTTCGCCGTACCAGGCGTTGAAACGCTGGAACGTCGCTTCGCGCGGATCGAACGCACCGGTGGCTGTTCGGTTGTATTGCTGACGGAAGTCCCAGCCACCACGCTCGGTGCGCTCGGCTTCTTTCAATTCGGCCGACACGGTCAAAAAGCCCGTGTCACCCAAAGAAAATCCCTTCCAGCCGCTGATGGTGAGCGTTTCACCATCCGAACGGCTGCGGCGCAGCACGCGCGGAGCCGACCAATTCGCACCCGCCGGCGGCGTGCCGGTCGCGGTCTCGTACTCGGTTTCGCGCCAGCCGTAGCTGATGGTGCCTTCACCGCCGTCACGGGCTTCGCGCAGACGCAGGTTGATAACGCCCGCGATCGCATCCGAACCGTACTGCGCCGAAGCGCCGTCGCGCAGCACTTCGATGGCGCTGATCGCGTTGTTCGGGATGGTGTTGAGGTCGGCCGAGGCCGCGCCGCGACCGACCGTGCCGTTCACGTTAACGAGCGCAGCCGAGTGACGACGCTTGCCGTTGACGAGCACCAGCGTCTGGTCCGGAGCTAGGCCGCGCAAAGTGGCGGGGCGCACGGTATCCGTACCGTCCGTCAGACCCGGGCGCGGGAAGTTGAATGACGGCAACGCCACCGACAACGCCTGGTTGATTTCGGTGACACCGAGGTTCTGCAGGGTATCGGCCGGGATGACATCGATGGGCACCGGGGTATCGAGCGCCGAACGATTGGCAACGCGAGTACCGGTGACGACCACTTGTTCGAGCGCATCGGCGCCCGTGGCGCTGTCCGCCCCACTCTGTGCCATGGCCGCCTGAGTCAAGGCGGCGGCCACAAACACCGCAATCAGCTTGTTGTTCATTTACAACTCCCTGGACATTTTGTCCGAATAAGAACCAGCGATTACACAGGAAATTCGTGCTTCGCTCAAGGCACGAATTGTTTGATTCTCACAACGATTTGGTATGACCCGATACCTACCCAAACGGGTCAGTGATTCCCCTGATCCGAACCCACCCGGCAGTGCTATACAGTTCCGGATTGGAACAACTTTTGTGCGCTTTAAGTCGCGTATGCAGTAAAAAGTAGACCGCATATCCATACCAACACGAGAGGATCGACGGTGGTGGCACCCGAGGTTGAAGATGGCGCTGCGGTGGAAGATGACGCCGCAGGCAGGGGCCCCACACCCAAGTCCACGGTCCTGATCGTCGACTCGGATGCGTCATCGCTCGAATTCATGGAGCGCTCCTTGAGCCAAGCGGGCCTCAAGGTCATCGCCACCACTCAGGTCGGCGGCGCCCAAGGCGCGGTTGGATTGCTCGATCTACGCCAAGATATCCACGTGGTGGTTATTGATCCGCACAGCTGCCGCGAATCCGCCGGGACCTCTTTCAGGAACCTGCACGCACGCTACGCCAACCACCGGCCATCGCTGCAGTTCGTCCTGGTTTCCGACCCCCGTCAGGGTGACCGCGGCACCGACTACCTGCACCTCGACACGACCGACTTTCTGCCCAAACCGCTGACTCGTAGCGTGTTGCTGCGCGCCGTCGTCGAGGCCGGCCGACGCCACGATCACTACTTTGATCGGGAACCGGTCCGATCGCCGCCGCGGGTGGTCGAACGCGCCCAGCACCCTGCGAAAAACGGCGCGGGTCGGGAACAGCCACTTGAACTAAAAGTGCTGCAGACCCTGCACGATATCGATGATTTTCGACTGCGGGCGCTCGATGGCATCGTCGAACCCGACGCTACTTGGAGCATGCTGACCGAGCTGTTGCG
>JACCDX011005425.1_pt1 | contig 16935 bp, 11 predicted proteins | sample 7449681 | NCBI WGS metagenome assembly JACCDX01 (sample SAMN15323450, study PRJNA562643) | freshwater metagenome | isolation source: river surface water | place: USA:Blue River Watershed | collected 2017-08-18 | reverse complement strand
TTCTCCAATTGGGTGTTGTTCAACTTGCTAGAATCTACCCGTAAATAGAACTTTACCTTCCTAATAGTGATGATTTGATTGATTGGATTGTAAATTTTTCCATCAATCTTCACTTTCGGGTTGTTGCCTTTAATGATTGACATTTCCAATTCCTTGGATGTCGGCATTGAGTCTAATAACAAAGCTTCAAATTTTATTGGGAATGTAAAATCTTGCAATACTGTTTGCACTTTACCTTTACCATAAATTTTTACATATGTTTTCAAGTTCTTAGCAACTTGCTTCGCTACTAGTCTGGAACCAATAATTTCAATTTCATTGTCAATGGATTTTTGCTTTGAAAACAAATCCATCTCCTTCAAAATATCTTTTCCTGCTGAATTACCGTCCTCATCTTTAATCAACACTTTTGCATAAATTTCATAATTTGGCGCAGTGTACTTGATAATATTCTTTGCAATTACCAACGACAATATGATTGAAATTGCGTAAACCGGCCAATATGCAAAAATGATTCTTTTGATTAAATCAAAAGGATCATTTTTTGATGGATTCGGTTGTTTGATAGAATCTATTTTGTCGTTCATTTTATCTTGTAAAAATTGAAAGCATTACAACCAAAAGAGATAATCCACTCGTAACCAATGGCCATATCTGAAATCCAAGACTTGTTGAATTCAATTTCGTTTTATTGGGTTCAACATAGATGAAATCCCCCGGTTGCAATTGAAAATATGGACTTTTAAACAATTTTGGGTCGGTAAGATTTAACCGTTTCACAATCCTGTTACTGCCGTCTTTTCGTATCAACAAAATATTGTCTCTTTTGCCATATGGTGTTATATCTCCAGCCAATCCAATGACTTGAAGTATATCTGCCTGTGGTGTGGTAATGGTTATTTGTCCTGGCTTGCCTACCTCACCTAAAACTGTGATCTGATAATTCAACAATCGTACATTTACGATTGGATTTTTCGTATATGGCTCCAACATCACCTGAAGCATATCCTTTAATTCGTTGTGAGTTTTTCCCTCCACATATATCGAACCCAATCGGGGCATATTGATTGTTCCATTTTCACTCACAAAATATCCAACTACATTGGCACCTGAATAACTCACCGAGTTTGAAGCTCCTCCACCGGAGTTCGATTGGTTTATAATGGCATCTGCCTCTGAGTTCAAACTCGATAATGAAATCGACAATTGATCTCCTGATTTGATGGTTAGTGGCTTTGTAAAAACTGAGTCAATTGCTGAACTATCTGAAATTCCTTTTAAATACACCAAATCTTTACTCCCTCCACAGGAAGCAAACAAAATGATTATCGCAATTGTTTTTATAACTATATGATTGAAAATCTTCACTTTTTAAACAAATTAACTACTTTTTTTTGAATTGTGATCGGAGAATTACCTAATTTTATTCAAAGCTTCGCCACTTCAGCTACATTTAAGATTTTGTAACTAATTAATAGTTAAAGATTTAAAAAATACTTACTACTCCAATATTTTGGTTTATCGTATTTTCTTCAAAGTATCTCGCAAAAATACAAATTTCATGCCACCATTTTTACCGCAATTCCCCCACTGACCTTATGTTTAGACATATTAACCAATTAAAAAATCTAATAAAATCTCATATACACCACGAACGCTATCATTTAATGCCCAAATCATCTTGAACGATGAGAAGTTTCATTTGGTCAGGTTTTAGTGAACACTCTTCGATATCACTCCTCAAAACTCAGAAGATTGCCTTATCTTTGCAGTTATGAGTAGAATTGTTGCCATTGTTGGACGACCAAATGTTGGAAAAAGTACCTTATTTAATCGACTAACTGGCGAAAGAAAGGCTATCGTAGATGATTTTAGTGGTGTTACCAGAGATCGTCACTATGGTCGTAGTGATTGGAATGGAATTGAATTTACTGTAATTGATACTGGTGGATTTGTTCCCCAATCATCGGATGTTTTTGAAACTGCAATCCGTGAGCAAGTTCACATTGCCATAGAAGAAGCATCTGTTATAGTGTTTGTTGTTGATGTTCAAACTGATGTAAATCCACTCGACGAAGAATTTGCTAAAATACTACGCCGTTCCAAAAAACCTGTTCTCCTTTGTGTTAACAAGGTAGACAACGATAAACTTCGTTTAGAGACTTCCACTTTTTATACTTTAGGTTTCGATACTCTCTATGAAATTTCATCGGCAAATGGTTCAGGTACAGGTGAACTGCTCGACTCCGTAGTAGAGTACTTAAAAGATGAACAACCGCTCGACGATACTGTTTTAGATTTGCCTAGAATTGCCATTGTGGGTAGACCAAACGTGGGTAAGAGCTCACTCATAAACTCCCTGATGGGCGAAGAACGTAACATTGTTACCGATATCGCTGGTACCACAAGAGATTCCTTAGATACGATTTACAAAGCCTATGGAAAGGAAGTTATCTTGGTTGATACTGCTGGAATCCGCAGAAAAAGTAAAGTCAACGAAAATATAGAATTTTATTCTGTTATGCGCTCTCTCCGAGCTCTGGAAAATGCAGACGTTGTGGTTCTAGTTATCGATGCCACTCAGGGTCTCGAATCTCAAGACCAAAACCTCTTTTGGATGGCACATCGACTCGGAAAAGGGGTTGTTATTCTCGTAAATAAGTGGGATTTGGTAGAAAAAGAAACGAATACCCATCTCGAATACACCGCCCATATTCACAGTCAAATTGCACCTTTTGTTGATGTTCCCATTCTTTTTATTTCGGCACTTACCAAGCAACGCTTGTATCAAACAATGGAAACCATTTTGGGAGTTTACGACAACCTAACTCAAAAAATTCCTACCAGAAAATTGAACGATTATCTTCTTCCTATCATGGAAAATACGCCGCCGCCGAGTAGAAAAGGAAAATTCGTGAAAATTAAATATGTTACCCAACTTCCAAGCAAAAGAATGGCCTTTGCATTGTTCTGTAATTTGCCACAATATGTTGCTGAAAGTTATACCCGTTTCATAGAAAACAAAATGCGTGAAGAATTCCCGCTAAAAGGAATTCCAATCAGCCTCTTCTATAGAAAAAAATAGTCTCTTTTTTTGAGGGACATTGACCGCCAATCTAAATTTTAGTTGAATCATGAAAGATATCAGAGAACTCGATTTGAAGGAATTAGAAAATGCTTTAAAAGAGCTCGGACAACCTTCATTTCGTGCGAAACAAATTTGGCAATGGTTATGGCAAAAAGGTGCGAGAAGCTTTGAGGAAATGACGAATCTGTCAAAAGATTTACGCAAAGTTTTAAAAGACAATTTCACCTTTCATGCAACTGAAATTATCACAGCACAATATTCATCCGACGGCACTATAAAAGTTGTTTTTAAACTCCATGATTCAAATAAAATCGAAGGAGTTCTCATTCCATCAAGAAGTAGAACCACTGCCTGTGTGAGTAGTCAAGTTGGCTGTAGTTTAGATTGTAAATTCTGTGCAACTGGTTACCTTAAAAGAGAACGAAATTTAACCGCTGCAGAAATATTTGACCAAGTTGTTTTGATCAATGAACTTGCTGAAAAACACCACGGTAAAAAGCTTGATAACATTGTATACATGGGTATGGGTGAACCCCTGCTGAACTATGCAAATGTGTTACAAAGCGTATCCATCATTACAAGCCCCGACGGCCTCGGAATGAGTCCATCGAGAATCACACTCTCTACAGCAGGAATTTCAAAGATGATCAAAAAACTTGCCGATGATGGCGTAAGAACTCATCTTGCACTGAGTTTACACTCAGCAAACAATGAAAAAAGAAGTGCCATCATGCCAATAAACGATTCCAACAATTTGGAATCTTTGGCTGACGCGCTCGGCTACTGGTACGAAAAAACTGGTAACCGTCCTACTCTTGAATATACCGTAATCGCCGGAGTAAACGACGGACTAGAAGAAGAAAAGGAATTGGCCACTTTTGCTCGAAAATTTCCCTCTAAAATCAATCTTATCGAATACAATCCAATTTCACTCGCTGAATTTCAACCTACTTCAAGACTCGAGGCGTTTGCAGAAGGATTGCTTTCGAAAAAGCTCATTGTAAACGTAAGAAGAAGCAGAGGTAAAGATATCGATGCGGCCTGCGGTCAGTTGGCACTAAAATCCTAAAATAATTCTCGTTACATAATTCTATCTTTGTATTCTTAGTTATGATTCATAAAATTATCAAATCTATTAAATTTCGAAGTTCTAAGTTCTTTCGTAAAATTTCAAAACACGAGGATAATGACCTCAAAACCATTGTAAAGCATTTAAATATCAATGTTCACACAATTATTGATGTTGGTGCGAACGTTGGGAACACTGTAAAAATGTTTCAAAGGATGTTTCCCAATTCCTCAATTCATGCTTTTGAACCAAATCCAACTGTTTTTGAAAAATTAAAAAACAATTGTACCAATATTAAAAGTTTAACTTTGAATAACTTAGGTGTTGGTGATAAAAAAGGAAGTTTAACGTTAAATAGACACAGTAACAGTGGCGCAACATCCTTCAAAAACCCAAATTCAATAACCAATCCAACTTATTCTCAGAAAATTATTGATAAAATTCAAGTTCCTGTTGTAACATTGAGTGACTATGTTCAAGAAAACTCTTTGTCGAATATTGATTTATTAAAAATTGATGTTGAGGGATTTGAAATGGAAGTATTAAAGGGGATTACAGAAGAATATTTAAAAAATAATATTCAAATGATCATGATCGAGGCAAATTTGATTGAGAAAATGATTGGACAGGGCCTCATCGAAGATATTATTTCTGTTTTGAGGAAGAATAATTTTACGCTGTTTAATATCTATGATTTACAAGAATCCAAAAATCTACAATTGTACATTGTAAACTTGATTTTTGTAAACAATCATATACTTGGGATTCACTAAAATCCTAAAACAACAATTTCCAATAAATCGCTTCTGCACGTTTTTCCCAACGACCACCCCAAATAGATTTCATTTCATCTTTAAAGGTGCGTAATGAATAGGTTTTTTCCTTTTTCTTAGGAAATAATTTGGATTGAAATCCTTTCGCATTTGCTTCCACTTTATCTGCAAACCAAGTAACATTGTATTTTGGTATACCTACACCAAGAATGGCTCCGGGAAGCCCACAAATTGCTTCTGGACCTATTGGGGCTAACAATTCTTCTGCATAAAATGCATAAATTAAAATGCTATCATTGAATGTAGCGACAGCTTTTCTGCAACTATAACCAGCTATAGTTCTTCGGTCTGTACTACTTACTTTCCATTTAAATTTAAATGCAGTATCAGCGATTTGTAATTTCACGCCCATTACTTCTTTCCTCATTCGGAAAGAATCTCTAGTTTGAATGATTTCTATTCCAGAAGCACCAGCATGAACCCATTCAGGAATTTGAGTCGACTTGTTTTTATCTTCTTCGCTGACTATGCCCTTGTAAAATGAAATTCCATTTTTATAAGTAAGCCGATATTCATCATTTACATATTTTGGAATTACTTTTTTCACCTGCTCTGTCCATGAATCATCACCCAATACTTTGTGTAAGTTTGTTTTTTTAACATACGTAATGGTAAAAGAATCCAAAAACTGACCTCTAGAAGGACCCATAAAAACAAAACCAACGATGACCATTAAATATCTCATATTCAAGTTACTTATTAATTGAATTCTCTGTACCTTCATCTTCCTGAATTTTTTTGGGTTTGCTTTTAAATTTGTAGACAAACTCAAGCAAGAAATAGCGTCTAAAAACAGTATTTGTATTCTCGAATATTTGATTGCCTATTACATTTCGATTGTAATTGATATTCTGATTCAACAAGTCATTCACCCTCAAACTAAATACATATTCTCTTTTCTTTTTATGTGTGTAACTAATTGATCCGTTGATCAATTTATTATTAGGTACATTGTAAATTGAAGTTTGTTGCCTGAAGTTTGCCTCATAATCCAACGACATCGACCAACCATTGTCTTCATCTTTTTCTTCTTTTGCACTAAAAGAAGTTTTATTAAATGGCCCCAAATCCAATCCAACAGAAACACTTTGTGTCCAGTTTTGGTTGCTAAAACCTTCATAAAATGTACTGGTATTGTTGTTCAAATTAAATTCATAATTTACATCAAACGTCAAAATATTCATATCAAAATAAACGGTTGGACTTAAACTCAAACCTGAGTTATTGGTTAAACCTTCAACCCCATTTTGTAAAACTTGAGATTTGCTCCAATATAGATTAGTTTGCAATGAAAATTCCATAGGGGTGCCTTTGATTCCTTTACTGACATAACCGTATATGTAACCATTTGCATTGTTTTTCCCCATTTCGGTTTTGGAAATTGTTCTACCTAAGGAATCAATTTGATTTGCGGTAATGAAATTAGATTCATAAACCGTATATCCCCCAGAATAATAATAATACAATTGTTTCAACATGTTACCATTTCTGAAAGTAAAAGTTAAATTATGCGACAAACTTTGACCCAGAGAAATATTTCCTTGGTTGATAAATAAAGGATTTGAATTGTTCAGAATTGGTTGTAATTGAAATGCAGAAGGAAGACTCACTTTTTCCTCATATTTCAAGTCAATAACACCCATTTTAGAAAACATCCACTTCACATTCACAAAAGGTAAATTTGCATAATAATCTTTGTCAATATTCAATTTCTTCAAATTTTCACTTTGAATGATTGAAGAAATTTGAGGCTTCAATCCTGCGCCTAATGTCAAAATTTTAGATTTGTATTGTAAACCAAAGCTTCCATTAATCTGAGCTTGACCTAACATATAATTGTTGCCCAAAGTATCAATCAACGACACTGCACCATCCCGATTGAAAACATTCAACTGATTATATTGTTTCGAATTTGAATAAACCAAACCTGTCAACAACTCAATTTTTTTGGTCAACGGTTCAACCAAGTTCAATGAACTCGCCAAATTTTCAGAATTGCTGTTATTCCTTCTATATTGATCAAAATAAAATGAAGAAAATCCCATTCCATTTTTTAAAAAATTATTGGAAACAACTGCATTATTGCCATCCGAATTGTCTCGAGAATAATTTCCGGTCAATGTAAGTGACCTGCCAACCTTTTTAAATTTGCGATTGTATTTAAAGTCAACATTCGCAGCATATGAAAAGCCAGAATCTAATCCGTTTCTAAACTGCTTATTCAGAGTGTCTAAATTAATTTTTGAATTATTGGTGTTGATCGAAAATCTATTTGATCCGGTGATCGAACCTTTTAAATTCATGACAAAATAATTCATTGAATCAATCTGGAATTCCCATCTACCGGAAGCACGGTATTGATACCTTTTATTTGTGTCGTTATTCACCGTGTAATTCCATAATTCTTTATTATCAATTAACTGAATCCTTTTACTCGTGCTTAAATTGTAAATATCCAATTCTCTGTATGAAGCATTTAAATTCACTTTGTGCTTGTTCCACTGATTGGAATATAGGGTTCCCAAATCTAAAGAACGAGGTACACCTGAGTTTCTTGAATAATCTAGCTGATTTTCGGAGCTATTATATTCTGTGAAATACATACCGTCACTAAAATACTGATTGTTACTTTCACCAAACTGCCCTTTTTCAGACCAACTCATACCCACATTGGCCGTATTTCCTCTCAATCCAAAGACACTGAATTTGCGTTTGTCTTTAAAACTACTAAAAAGTAATCTTTGCTCATACAAATTGCCTGTGTTTTCTTGTTCCTTGATTAAAAACGGATTGCTTGCTACGGTAATTTTGCCAAAATACCCCCTTTTTGCATCATCTTTTAATTTGATATCCAAAGTTTTGATCTTCTCCCCGCTATTATCGCCGGTTCGTTTTGATTCCTCAGATTGGGCATCGTAAACGGTAACTTCCTTAACTGATTTGGCATCCAGGTTCTTAGTCGCAACTGTTGGATCATCACCAAAAAACTCTTCTCCATCAACCAACACACGTTCCACTTTTTTCCCTTGAGCCGTTATTTCACCATTTCGATTCACCTGTAAGCCTGGCAATTTCTTAATTAAATCTTCAACAGTTGCATTGGTCTTCGTTTTAAAACTGTCGGCAAAATATACCAAAGTGTCACCTTTGAATTTCATTTTTCCACCCTGAGCTCGAATGAGAACAGCATCAATGAGTTGAGATAATTGAATAAAATTAATCAACCCCATGTTGCGTTGATTTCCCATTATCATCATACTCTCAGAAAAATCTGCATATCCAGGATAAGTAATCTGTATTTTAATTGAATCTATTTTGATTGATTTCAACTCAAAAGATCCATCAGATTTTGTTCTGGTAAATTGAATGAGTGTGCTATCTGCAGGATTAATCGCCATAACCACAGCATTTCCTAAAAAACGATTGTTAAAAGAATCTATCACCGTTCCCGTTACAGAATTTGATTGAGCAATCAATGCTTCGGAACTACAAATAAATAAAAATAAAGAAAAGAGTAATTTTCTAATCATGAATGTTTAAAACGTTTATTTTGAGTTAATATTTTGATTCAGAAGGAATTCAATAACAAAAAAAGGCCTTTCAGCCTTTTTTTTAAGATTTAAATTCCCTGTGGTGTGAATCTTCGTATAATCTTTCCTTCGGAAGTGATTTGAAATAATCCCATGTGATTTTGAGTCCTTCTTCTCGGCCCACCTTAGGCTCCCAACCCAATATTTCTTTGGCTTTAGTGATATTTGGTTGCCTTTGTTTTGGATCGTCAGTTGGCAATGGATGATAAATTACCTTCTGATCAGTACCTGTTAATTTGATAATTTCTTCCGCAAACTGTGCAATGGTAATTTCAGAAGGATTCCCAACATTCACTGGATCAGCGCAGTCACTCATCAACAATCGGTAAATTCCTTCTACCAAATCGTCTACATAACAAAAACTTCTGGTTTGACTTCCATCTCCAAAAACTGTCAAATCTTCGCCCCTTAACGCTTGTCCCATAAACGCTGGTAAAACCCTACCATCATTCAGACGCATTCTCGGCCCATAAGTATTGAAAATTCGAACAATTCGTGTTTCCAATCCATGATAAGTATGATAAGCCATAGTGATGGCCTCTTGAAAACGTTTAGCCTCATCATAAACTCCTCTTGGACCAACCGGATTCACATTCCCCCAATAATCTTCCGTTTGAGGGTGAACTGTTGGATCACCATACACTTCGCTCGTGCTTGCAACCAAAATTCTTGCCTTTTTTGCCATGGCAAGTCCCAACAAATTATGGGTTCCCAACGAACCAACTTTTAATGTTTGAATTGGAATTTTCAAATAATCAATTGGGCTCGCTGGCGAAGCAAAATGAAGGATGTATTTGATTTCACCTGGAACATGAACATATTTGCTCACATCATGGTTGTAAAATTCAAATTGCTCAAGCTGGAATAAATGTTCAATATTGCGTAAATCACCCGTAATGAGATTGTCCATCCCAATCACATGGTAACCCTCTTTGATAAATCTATCGCATAAATGACTTCCTAAAAAGCCAGCTGCTCCGGTAATTAAAACACGTTCTCTTTTCATTTAATGTCTTGTCTACCAATACTATAGTAAGTAAATCCATGTTTACGAACTACCTCAAGGTCGAATAAATTTCTTCCGTCAAAGATAACCTTTTCAGTTAAAAACGACGCAATTTTATCGAAATCAGGGGTTCTAAATTCAGGCCATTCTGTGGCAATAACCAAGAAATCTGCACCTTCCAAAGCAGCATAACTCGTTTCACAAAATTCAACTTTGTCACCCATTACTTGCTTAACATTCGACATAGCCTCAGGGTCATAACACGACACTGATGCGCCTCTGTTGGTCAACGCGTCAATCATTTCAAGAGCTGGAGCCTCGCGAATATCATCGGTGTTTGGCTTAAACGCCAATCCCCATAAAGCCACTTTTTTACCTTGAATACTTCCAAAATGTTGGTCAATTTTAGGAAGCAAAGCTTTTTTCTGGTCGGCATTTACATCTTCAACAGCTTTTAAGATTTTAAAGTCATAATTTACCTCAGACGCACTATGCACCAAGGCTTTCACATCTTTTGGAAAGCAACTACCACCATAACCAATTCCAGGAAATAAGAAACGCTTTCCTATTCTGTCATCACTACCAACTCCCTTACGAACCATATCAACATCAGCACCTAATAGCTCACACAAACGAGCAATTTCATTCATGAATGAAATTTTAGTTGCCAAAAAACTATTGGCCGCGTATTTTGTCAATTCTGCACTGCGCGTATCCATGTGCATCACTGGATTTCCTTGACGCACATAAGGAGCATACAATTCATCCATCACATCAAAAGCTCGCTGCGATGCTGCTCCAATAACCACGCGATCGGGCTTCATGAAATCATCAACAGCAACCCCTTCACGTAAAAATTCTGGATTTGATACTACATCAAATTCACCAGTGTAATTTGCAGCAATTGCGGCATGTACTTTATCTGCTGTTCCGACCGGAACCGTACTTTTATCAACAATCACCTTATAACCAGTCATGATTTTACCCAAATGATCGGCAACTCCCAAAACGTATCTCAAATCAGCTGAACCGTCTTCGCCTGGAGGTGTTGGCAAAGCCAAAAATATGACCAAACTATCTTTGATCGCTTCCTCTAAATTGGTTGTAAATTTCAAACGACCTTCTTTCAAATTGCGCTTGAATAAAACCTCTAAACCTGGCTCAAAAATGGTGATTTGACCGTTACTTAACTTGTCAACCTTGCTCTGATCGATGTCTACACAAATAACGTCATTTCCAGTTTCTGCGAAACACGTTCCACTCACCAATCCTACATAACCAGTTCCTACTACAGCTATTTTCATGTTTAATTATTTTTATAATTTAAGGTAAATTCTCTTATTTTCTGAATGATATATTGTTGATTATCAATTGTTAATTCCGGACAAATGGGTAAACTCAATACACATTTGCTCAAATTCTCAGACAAAGGTAATACTTCTTGTGTTGAATATGCTTTCTGCTTGTGCAATGGTATCAAATAGTATACCATAGTTGAAATACCTGCTTGAATTAAATGATCCTTCAGTGAATTACGCATCCCTTCATTTTTCATGGTCAATGTAAATTGATGGTAAACATGGGTAGAAAATTGGTTCTTATGAGGGACAATAACTCCTTCAAGATCCGCAAGTCCATCACAATAACGATCCGCAACTTTTTGACGCGCTATTGTAAATTCTTTTAGGTATTTGAGTTTCACCAATAAAATTGACGCTTGAATGGTATCCAATCGCGAATTCATTCCAACAATGTCGTGAATATATTTCTCCGATTGTCCATGGTTGGCAATCATTCTTATTTTTTTCGCCAAAATGTCATCATTGGTAAAAATAGCTCCACCATCTCCAAAGCATCCTAAGTTCTTACTTGGAAAGAACGAAGTAGTTCCAATATGTCCTAACGTACCAGCAAAACCCGAGATACCAGCGCCACAGTATATTGCCCCAATTGCTTGGGCCGTATCTTCAACAACAAAAAGTTGATGTTTATTTGCCACCTCCAATATTGTTGCCATGTCCGCACATTCACCAAATAAGTGAACCGGGGCGATGGCTTTGGTTTTTGATGTGATTTTTGACTCCAGAGAATTTACATCCATCAAATATCCCTCAGAATTCACATCAATAAATACGGGCACCAAACCCAATAAATGAAGCACTTCTGCTAATGCAGCATAAGCAAAACTTGGCATTAATACCTCAGATCCTTGAGGCAATTGTAACGACATAAATGCTATTTGCAGGGCATCCGTACCATTTGCACAAGAAATAACATGCTTTACATTCAGTATTTCCGCTAACTCTTGTTCAAAAATTCGAACGTTTTTACCTTGTATATAATCTGCATTCAACATGGTTTCTGTAACAGCAGAGTTCAATTCGTCTTTGTAACGAATGTACTGAGCCCTTAAATCAACCATGGGAATCATTTGCAACATAAAAGTCGCAAAAATACAATACTTTAAGAGTAAATCTTATAAATTCTTTGTGCGCTGTCTGATTACTTCATAAATGAAAATACCAGAGGCCACCGAAACATTCAAAGAATCAACACCCGTTGGCATCAACGGAATTTTACAAAGCTGATCACACAATTTCCAAACATCTGTACTCAACCCAGTCTCCTCACTACCCATTACAACGGCTACAGGTCCTTCAATCTTCGATTCGAATAAATTAGAAGCTCCTTTTTCAGAGGCTCCCACAATATGCAATCCTGTGTTTTTAAGCAACTTAATGGTTCCATACATGGAATTTGTTCTACACACAGGAATTTTAAATAAGGCGCCAGCAGAGGTTTTAATCGCATCTGGTCCAATAGCCGCACCACCTTTTTCTGGTACCACAATGGCATGTACCCCTGCACAAGATGCTGTACGCGCGATGGCACCAAAATTTCGAACATCCGTAATTCCATCCAAGACCAATATAAAAGGCTCCTCGCCCTTTTCATAAGTTTCAGCAATTACATCGTCTAATTTTGCAAAATCCACCGCTGAAATTGCCACCACTATCCCTTGGTGATTGCCCCTTACCAATGAATTTAACTTCTGAGTAGGAACTTGCTTCCAAATGATCTTGCGGTCGCGCAACATCATCAAAATGTCTTTCAATTGCCCTTGTAAAACACCCTCTTGAATCCAAACTTTATCAATGGTTTTACCTGATTCTAAAGCTTCAATCACAGGGTGAATCCCGTAAACAAATGAATCTTTTTTTTGTAATGTGTCTTTTCTAAACATAAAAAAAGTCCCGCCTTTCGGCGGGACACTCTTAATTCTTATTTTTAAAACAATCCAGCCGACAATCGCTTATATTCGGCCGACCAAGCCATTTTATTCTTTTGGTTGGCTGCTTCAATCGCTCGGTTGATAAAGTATTGACTGTTGTTTAACTCTCTGCTGAAAACTTGATTGTTATCATTTTTATCTAACAATTTTTTGTAGAATCTTCCATATTGAACATTCTCTTTTACGCTTTCATCCAATACTTGTTTTGCATTTTTTTCATCGCCTAAAGCCAAAAACGCAACACCAAATTCAGTTCTATACTCTCTTCGCATTGGCAATACAGATTGGGGAATTTCTTTCAAGATGTGAGTCAATACTTCCAAACCGCGTTTCTTGTAGTTCGGAATACTGTCTTTGTAGAAATTATAATAATCTACGGCACTCGCAAAACCTTTAACCGGAGAAGTTACAAATGCCATTGGAACTTCTTGCCCGTTCATTTTCATTTTTCCAGTTTTAATTCCCTCAGCCATTTGCTCCAAGCTATTGATTTTTTCAATGTAATAGTTTGCAAGCAATAACGACATTTGTTGAATATCGTTAGGCACATAAGCAGCTTTATCATCTAAGAAGAAGTTGCTTTTGTCTTTCATGCCGTAATATTTGTAACGCTTAACTAGGTTATTATACAATTTGAACTCTTGAATTCTAGTAGGTTGCCCTCTGTCAGCTCCACCTTTGATTGGAACAAAACGATATACCAACCCTTCCAATTGCAAATAATTGTTCAAAAATCCGAAATCATAGCCTGAAACCGAAGTAAAGTAAATTGGACGTTTCCAACCTTCTTTGGCCATTGTAGATACTAAATCATACATCACCAAATCACCTTTAGACAATCTACCAGCTGCAATGTCAATATTAATGGTATCTTCAATTAAGTTTGCCTCCGATGGAGAAACAACACCATTTGCAAGAACCGCATTTTTATCAACTTTGATAAAGAATTTGCTTCCGTTCCAATTAATTCCTTTGGTTTCACCACCATTCTTTGCTTTTTGATCTTGCATTTCCTTTATGATGGTAGAAAGTTCGCGGCGCATTGGATATTCTTCATTGTTGATTTGAATTCCATATGGTGACTCAAAGCTTCCGGTTTGTAAATCTTCTTTCTTCCATGTAAGTGGCAATGGAGTTGATTCATAAACTGTATCCTTCAATATCATACTATACCAATCTGTTGGCAATAAAGATTGGTTAATAATTCTTACATCTGTTCTGTAACCTTCTACATTTTGAGCATACCACAATGGATAAGTATCATTGTCACCATTGCAGAACAAAACCGCATTTTTCTCTAGTGACCCAAGGAAATTCTTGGCCATATCGATTCCAATGTAACGACCAGAACGATCATGATCATCCCAGTTTTGATATCCCATATTCACTGGTACCAAAACCACGCTCAAAGCCGCGGCTCCAATAGCAGATGCACCTTTCAAATATTTTTGAAGCGCTTCAGCCAAAGCAATTACTCCCAATCCAATCCAAATGCAGAAGATTTGGAACGATCCTACTACAGCGTAATCACGCTCACGAGGTTCCGTTGGTGGTTGATTCGTGTAAACAATAATCAGTAAGCCAGTGAAGATAAACATGGTCATCACCAACCAGAAATCATGCTTTTTCTTACCATATTGTAAAACCAAACCTAATATACCTAAAATCAATGGCAAAAAGAAATAAGCATTCTTGGCCTTTTGGTTTTTATAATAGTCTGGTATGTCTTTCATTGGACCAATATTGATATTGTCTACAAAAGGAATTCCAGAATACCAATTTCCATCAATTTGTCCATTGCCAGAAACTGCCTGTTGATCATTAAATCTTCCCACAAAATTCCAAGCAAAGTATCTCAAATACATATAGCGAATTTGATGAGTGAAGAAAAACTTCATGTTGTTACCAAAAGAAGGTGCAGTGTATTCTAACATTTGAATTTCTGCTTTCTCTTGCTCAGTCAAGGCGCGACCTGAATTTTGCAATTCATCAATTCTATTTTGAACATCATCCATACCGCTGAGTTCACGATATCCTCTAAAATGGCGTTGCTCCATGGATCCCATACGAGGAAAAATGGTGTTGAAGTTCTCTGCTCTACCATCGCCATCAATGTCCATCGGTTCAAACAATGTTTCAATATTTTCATCGCCCTCTTCATATCGCTCTTTCGATTTGAAATATCGACGTGCTTTTTCTTTTTGACCTGTAGCAGGAGCATTAAAATATGGTCCGTACAACAATGGTCTATCACCGTATTGTTCACGTGTGATGTAACCATAGAATTTGAAAGGATCCTCTGGATTGTTCATATCAATGGCTGGATTTGCCATACTACGAATCACAACCATGGCATAAGAAGAATATCCAAAAATGATGAAACCAGCACTTAAAATAATCACGTTCCAGTTGTGACTTGCTTTTTTATGCGACCACATCAACAAGTAAACTATTGCAGCCACAATCAATGCAATTGCAACAACGGCACCACTATAAAAAGGCATACCGAATCCGTTCACAAACATTTTATCTAAGTTTGCCAACAACCAAGGAATACCTGGGTAAACAATTTTCATCACGAACCCGAGTGCCACACCGCTACCAATTAGAGCCATGATAACACCTTTGGGAGTCACGGTATATTTCTTGAAGTAGTAAGCCAAACAAACTGTAGGAATAACAAGTAAGTTCAACATATGCGTACCCAACGCCAATCCAATCATGAAGCCAATAAATACAATCCAGCGGTCAACCAATTTGCTATCTTCAGTGGTGTACCACCTCAACAAAGCCCAGAAGGTGAGGGACGTAAAAAATGAACTCAATGCATAAACCTCTGCTTCAACCGCACTAAACCAAAACGAATCTAAGAAAGTGTTGGTTAATGCAGCCACAATACCAGCAGAAATTACCAGTATCGTTTTGTTTTTGTTCTCGTCAGAAACCAATTTCTGAGCAAACATCACTGTAATCCAGTAAGTGAACATTACACAGCCCGCAGAAGCAACAGCAGAAAGCATATTTACCCAAAAACCTACGTTTTCAGGGGTGCTCGCAAATAAGGAGAATATCCTTCCTATCATCAAAAACAAAGGCGCCCCTGGAGGGTGAACCACTTGTAACTTGTATGCCGCAGAAGCAAATTCACCACAATCCCACAAACTAACCGATGGCTCTAATGTGAGTGTGTAAACAACCAAAGAGATGGCAAACATTAGCCAACCCATGATTACATTTAATCGAGAAATTGAATTCATCGTATGATTTTTGTTTATTATTTAATTATTTAAAAGGCGAAAATAAGGATTCCTAATGCCAAAAGGAAACCTTTTATACAAATTTAATCTGTGAACATTAAAGTTTTACCGAATTCGTACACACTTGCAAACGAGCTTGTACTTTTTCAATTCCAAACAACGCCAGCATTTCAAATATCGGAGGACCCATTGCAACACCTGAAACAGCCACCCTCAAAGGTTGTAAAATTTCTCCTGTTTTAATGCCTTTCATCTCACAAAACTGCTTAAAACTTGCTTCAAATTCTAAATGACTCTTGCAATTCTGGTCTGAGAAATATTGTCCCAACTCTTGAATCAAACCATTCGTCTCAGGCTTCCACTTTCTACGAATCACTTCCTCATCAAAAACAGTTGGTTCAATGAAAAAATAAGATGCAGCGTCTGGAATTTCTCTGGCAAATTGATATTTTTCCCTCATCATAGAAACAATGGTTTCCGCATAACTGCGGTCCACATTTCCGTATTTCTGCGAAAAAATTCCCTCAATACTTTCGTAAATTTCACCAACTGACTTTTGATTCAAATATTGCTGATTAAACCAAAATGCCTTGTTGACATCAAATTTAGCACCACTCTTACTCACCCTTTCTAATGAAAATGCCTGGATCAACTCATCCATGCTAAAAATCTCCTGATTGTCGCTCGGATGCCAGCCCAATAAAGCGAGCATATTTGCAACAGCTTCGGGGTAATAACCAGATTCTCTGTAACCAGAACTCTTCTCTCCAGTTTTAGGATCTGTCCAATCTATTGGAAAC
>JACCDX010256356.1_pt1 | contig 16939 bp, 13 predicted proteins | sample 7449681 | NCBI WGS metagenome assembly JACCDX01 (sample SAMN15323450, study PRJNA562643) | freshwater metagenome | isolation source: river surface water | place: USA:Blue River Watershed | collected 2017-08-18 | reverse complement strand
GTCGCAGAGCAAGTCCCATCAATGGGCTTGCCGGCATCAAGGAGCGCCTTGGCGACCTCGCAAATTGCAGGATTGTTCTCGAGCGCACCGGTGCTCTGGCCCTTGGCCTTCAAATACCGCCCATAACTGGCCTTCGAACTACACATGCGAGGAACTGGAACGCTCTCGCCTGCGAAGTAGGTCTGCATAACCAAGGCCGGTTTGTCAGCTTCCATACTTGTAACTGTTTTCTTACAATTGGCGGATATACAAGGCATTTTCTCCATTTCACGTATGTTTGCACAACTATCCACCTTACTGTTATTTTCGGCGTCGGTCGCATAAATCCTGCATTTGGGGGCGGCCTCATTTGTGGGAGCGTCGAGGGACGCAGTCAGCTCGGACGCAGTACATCCCTTATAGCCCGTCGTGAAATTCTCGAAATAATTTGGCATTGAAGGTGGGCACACAGTGTCTGAAATACCGCTCTGGATGCGCTTTTCAATTGCTTCACATGTTTCTATACCACCCTTTGAAGGGGACATCGTACATACCACGTCGCCGTCGCACTTCAGACCCCTAACAGTACCATTACAGCAGAACGAATTTCCGTTTTTGTCAATGAAATATTTTGTATTAGCGGGACATCTGTAAATACGAATGGCCCCTGGAAGGTCGGGTTGCTTTGCACGGGCGGAATCTTGCTGCGCACTAAATGCTTCGAGTGTGGCGCGCTCTAAACGGAAATTCTCTTGTATAAACCAGCGCCGGAGCGACACATAGAGGCCTATTAGGAGGAATGCGAAGGCCAATATAGATATGAACCACGTAATTTTTGATGCGTCCTTCATCCGATACTACTATATGTATTTGGCGATTTATTGGGGATTTTGAGCGGGAGGTGGAATTGGGGCGGCAGTGGGGACAGCGGTGGGGGCAGCGGGAGGTGGAATTGGGGCGGCAGTGGGGGCAGCAGTGGAGGTAGCCGCTGGAGTATTTGGAGCTGCAGTATTTCGAGCTGGAGTGGTATTTTGTCTTATAGTAGAAGCCGCTACAGAAGCGACAGCCGCTGCAGCAGCGGCATTATTTGCTAACACTGTAGGGGTTATACCGAGTTTTTCACCTAATAAGGCCGGCGTTGTAGTTTTACCACGCGAATATATGAAAAACCACACGGCACCCCCTATTACAATTGCTAAGATTGCCACAATATATTTCGCAAACCTATATAACATCTCTTTGAATGTCCCATCATCGGGCTTTGCCGCCATAACATCTTTGAGTTCCAGACCCTGGGCTTCGGCCTCATCACTGAGCGTGTCGGCCAGCGTACGGGCACCTGTGGCGGGGTCAAGAAGCACAAGATTTCCACTAATATCCTTCAGACGGTCGAGTGGAACACACTTATACTGCTGTGTCGTCCTGAGGCCATTCTCATCGACCTTCGCCGCCGTGGGGGTCGGTGCGTTTGGTATAATTTCCACATTGAACACAAAGAACTGTTTCGTACTCAGGTCCCGCGACTGCGTATAAGTTTTACCGACTGACGACCAACGACTGACCGTCGTATCAGGCTTCGCTTCTGCCGTATTTAATCCAGGGTGCGCAAAGGCGGGCAGGATAAATTCGGGTACGCGACTCGAGAAATACTTCTTCAAATCCTCCACCGTCGCCGTCTTGACATACACACCAGGGCACAAAATCACCCCTACGTGTAATGTACTAATAGCCCCATCTCCAGGATTCTGCAGCTCCACACACGACTGATAGCCGAGACGCAGTGTTTTCCCGCGGAAAAAGGGCTCCAATGATTTCACACGTGGGACTGTTTGGTTCAATATATCACTAAAATACGAGTCTATATCCGTATCATAGCGCTGTGTGTCTTGTGTATTTGAAATAGGAACAATCACTAAATACACTGGCTCGCCTCCGTAGTCATTATACGCCTTCTTAAAAGCAAATACAACCTGGGCAAATGCTTCGGCCGGCGAATCGGACTCGGGCTGGACTGTTATAGGTGTCGTGGCTGTCGCCCAGTGCCGACAAAACTGGATTGTTTGGAGCGTGTATGGAATACGGTTGATAAACAGCGTATCATTTGCGTTGTCTTCGATAAACCCGTGGTCTTTGTCGAGAAATTTCCGTGGGGTCGAGCGAATACTTAGCGCCGTCCGTAATTGTATATCGCGCACAATGTCGGCGTAGGTTACTTCGAAATTGTCCCGTTTCAGCTCGCCTCGAAATGATATTGGGAGGCCTTGGAAACTATTTGCAGGGCACGTGGTAGCTGACATCTACTTACAAGTAGAGGCCTTTTTGAGGTCCTGATATAAGCGAGAGCTGGGGCGGCTATTAGAGGATGCCTGGGATATATTTGGGCCCGTCCATTCGGTAAATATGGACCTTGCCGGCGTTTCCTGTGCCAAATGTGCTGACCTGCTCGCCGGTCATTAGCTCGTTGCAGCCGACGTCGTCCATACAATCACGCTTATTATATGTGATTGGCACAGGGACTGGATTATACGTATCCGTGCGCGTGTAATAGTTCCAGCGGTCCGTCGAGGTGGCTGTGCGGCGTCCGTAGAGAGGAAGTACTTGGCCATCCGGGAGTGTCATAATACCGACGCTCTGGAAGCGCTCTGGGAGACCTTGTGTGGGAATATTGATGGGAATCGGGGCGAGGCCTCCACGAGGCGGGAATTCGGGGCCATTAAAGTAGCTGCGCAAGGGCTGTGGGGCACGACGATAACGGTCATCGCCGTTGTCATTTTGAATGATAATGGGCGGTGCGGGGGCTGGAGGGGCCATTATGTGCGTCGGGGCTGGGCGCTGAGGAGGTGCTGCATAGGCCGGTGCAGCAGAAAGAATGGAGGGACGTGTGCTGTCCTTGAGGAACACCACGAGAAGGAGGACAAGTATGACGCCGGCGAGGAGGTAGAAAATCATAGTGTTCGACATACAGAAGGTGCCGGCGGGGCACGTGTCGTCGGCGGCTGCGCCGCCTCGCATAATGGGCGCGTGAGCAGCTCCGTTGCCGCCACCACCACGCATACGCATTTTCATTTTCGGGGCTTTCTTCATCTCTATTTAGGTATGGTACTGTTATTTTAGTGTTTCCAGTATTTTGAAATACAATGTTTGCAGGTTAGTTGGGAAAAAACATACATTCATTTCAGTGCCATCATCATCCGTTATTGTGCTAATTTTGTCTGTATTCATATGTATTTCTTTCTTGTAAATTTCAACCTTATAAAAGTGTTCCTCGCCAGTAGTATGTGATTTTACGTATAGTTCCATTATTTGTGGAAGATAATTTGAATGGCGATATGGGCGCTCGTACAATTTTAACTTCTCGTCCTCGGGATATGGAGGAGGATGATTTTCCACATAATAGTACCCATTAAATGTATATGACCCTTGCGAACCATCACACTTATATTCAGTGGGATAGTCGTCATTTACAAATAAATGTGGGTCACTGTGTCCAGTATTGTTTCTTGTATAAAATGCAACAAACAAATCTGTCATATTTTTATAGTATTTCATTATTGTCCATCCTTAAATTTACTTACCGCCGAAAAGACCCTGGAAGCTCTGGAGCATTCCAGCGCCATCCTGGAGAATGGGCTTCATAGACGAAATCATACCCATCAGGGACTTCTGGGTCTCAAGGAGCTTGCGAGTGTCCTCTGTAAGAGCCTCGACCTGGTTAGGATTGAGCCCGCCGAGTGCGCGCATAATTGTCGTGCCGGCATCAATGTGTGGGCCGGCCTTGGCCTCACCAGGGAGCTTGCCGAGCTTGAATAGACCAGGGGGCTCAACGGCGCCACCATCCTGGCCGTCGAATGACTCTATGTCACCAGTGAAACCTGCAACAGTGGGCTGTAGTGCAGTTGCAACAGTAGTCTGAGGAGCCATCATCTGCTGCTGCTGGGGAGCGGCAAGTGTAGTGGGGACTTGCTGACCGACAGGGGCTGCAATTGCTCCACCCGCGACCGTTGTCTGGGGAGCAGTAGGAGCAACACCAGCAACAGGCGCAGCATTCACACCGAGCGAACGAGCGGCTGCACCCATCATCTGTGCGGATCCACTCACGGCTCCTGCAACAGCGCCTGCGCCACCTGTTGCACTAGGGGAAGCACCAGTTGTGCTAACAGTCGCCATCATTGGCATCGATGCAGTAGGGCTAGGCATAGGAACCTGCATAGTTGCACCGGCGGCTCCACCCATCGCCGCACCAGTGCCCGCAATGTTCGAAATCGTTGAGCTCACCGCAGGCGTGGAAGTCGCCGTGCCGACGGCAGCATTCCCAGTCAGTGCAGATGGCACACCTGCACCAGGAGTTGTCGAAACCTGTGTAATAGTACTTGTAGGGGGCACAGCAGCAGGGGCAGGGGCCGATGTAGTAGTTGCACCACCAGTTGTTGTCCCGCCGGCACCCATTGTTGTCGTCATCGCTGAAGGAACACCAGATGTCGTGCTAACAATGGGGTCCTCAAACCCTTCTAATAGCCCATTCAGCTTCTTACCGCAAGTTCCTGCGAAGCCCTCAATCTTCTTCTCACCAGCACGCATCTTGGCAATGCGCTCAACAACGGCCGGCGCGGCCTTCTCAGCAGCCGCAGGTGCGGCGTCGGCAAACTTCTCTACCCACTTGGCCTGTACAAGAGGAAGCACGTACTTAATTGCTATCCCGCTGAGAACCATTGAGGCCATTGCGAGCTCCAAATTGCTATCCATACTGAACGAGATGAGACCAACGGAGAAAGCTCCCATAAGTCCCACAAGTCCGAGGGCCTTTGTGGCCCACAATAAGAAGACCACAAATACACTTACTGCAAATGTTCTAGCGGCCACCTTCACACTCATTCTGACTAGAGTAGGTAAATTAGTGTAAGGGGCATATTATTTGGTGCTATTAGGGTGCGACAAGTGGCACCAGGACACGTTGAACTACCCAGAAGAAGATACCTGCAGACAGGGATTTCACCAGAAGACCAATTGTCGTAGGGTCACCACCGACCCGTAAAAGTCGGGGGAAATAGAGACCAATCATCGCATTTACGAGCGGAAGGCTCACCAGGAAGACAATTATGGCGACAAGTAGGGGTGTCTTGAGCTCACGGATGATGCTCTTTTGTGAGGATTTGAGCCAGCCGTCCTCAGGGGGAGGAGGTGAAGGTGGTACCGGGGCGCTGGCACCAGAGTAATAAGGAGCACCCATCATCCCAGGAGGACCAAATTGGCCTTGATTTGGCAAGAGGGATGCGAAGTCTGCCGGGTTTGGGTGCTGACCTCCAATGATATGTGCAGTGGGAGGCTGGTTGTCCATTGAATACTGCATCATCGAGTTGGGGTTCGGGTCGTTCATAACAGGCATTGCACGGGCCGAAGGGGCCGGAGGGAGGGCCTGTTGTTGTGCGGGCATCATTTGATTTCCGCCGCCCTGTGGAATATTCATATCGGCCATAATCTTCTGGACGAGGTCGCCGTCGTTCTCCACGGGTGATTTAGAGTCGAGGTCGGATAAAAGAGTACCAGCTGCGCTCATTTGCCTTAGGTGTGTATGAAAAAGAGTGGTTTCTTAGCGCGTAGCCGCGGCCCCCTTGAATGCCTCCACAATATTTCCAGCGCATTCGGCGGTGGCTGTTTGGAACTTGTAGCATTTGTCCTTGATTTTATAGACAGCGTCTTTGACCTCGGCTACGGGTGGGGCCTTGATGCGCTTACACTCATCCCCCTTACAGTCTCCGCCGCCACCCAGAATAACAATAATACCCACGCCCATTATAAAGCTGAATAGGTACCCAAATTTCGGATTTCTTATATAGTCTGACAACATCTCTAGATTTACTGGCGGTTGTATTTTCAGGCGCCCGTGATTTGGATTTATAACAACGACTAGTAGTAGATGTTATTCAACCCAGCAGTATTTCTTCTTGGTCTTGGTGCGGGTATTTTCCTAGTATGTATGTTGCGCCCGGAACAGAAGGTCGTATTACGGTATCCTACGCCTGAAAATGTGGGAAATACAACGTACCGTGATGGAAACGCCATGTGCTACAAATACACGTCCGAGGAGGTAAGCTGTGATAACGAAAAATCTAAGGTACGGGAGTATCCTGTCCAATAAGGTGGGGGACGACGCGTCCCCCAAACCCCCTCCACTTTTGTAAAAATACTGAAATGCTTCGCCAGCAAATCCCCTAATAGTATTATAATTAATAGAGTTAATATGTGAAATATCCAATATTACATTTTAATGTCTTTTCTGTAGGCAGAACAAATACTCCTTAATTGCCGTGTCCGCGTTGTACTCAAAGGACTTGAACCGTTTATAGTCCCGCTCTACAACCGACGCCGTACCATACTTACCCATAATCTCGAGCATCTTCTCTTTTGACAACAGACTCTCGCTATTATAGGAAATGAAGAGCCACTCAGTGCGCAAATCACGACACAGCGTTTCAAACGCCGCCACAACCGGCGCGCCCTTTTTGCAAAACGGCGAGAGGAAACAATCCGTGGGAATCCCTGTCTTTCCTTTTAGGGGTGGTTCAGTGGTCAGGGCAGCCGGCGTTTTGGCGATGATATTGAGTGGAAAGTAGTTCTTCGAATACTGGCGGTCATTATACGGCGGGTCAAGATACACCACGTCCGCTTCTACTTGTCCAATTAGGGCAGGTGATAGTACATCGAGATTGTGTGTGCGAGATCCATCTACAGGCTGGACTGTTAGGGTGTGAATAGGCGCGAGTCTGAGTGCCTTCTTCGCCTTGTCCTTGAATTCCTTCAAGAAACACCCATAAACCGCTGGCACATTGCTGACTGCATCTGCGCTAATAATGAGGGAGGCAAGTAGGAACGTATATTCTGCGGCACTCACACTCTCTAATAGTTCCTCTATTGCGACTCGAAGGTAGTCAATTCGCCGTGCATTATCGACCGTGAAGAACTTGCGCGCGGCGGGGCCGTGGGGACTATAATGAGTTGTAATATATCCCTCCGTGGATGCGTGGGCGTTGCTATCCAGTGCAGCATTTAGACGCGCAATTGTCTCTTGACATTTGGGCGTGTAAGTAGAAGTCGTGAATGCACTAGTAATAATTGAGCTGTAGAGTTCAGCGTCATTTGATTGTACTTGGGCGCCGGCTTTGCGAAAGTGGTATGATACAACGCCGGTTCCTGCAAAGAGGTCCGCGACTCGCTTTCCGCGGAAATCGGTCCAGCCCGTCTTTTCTTGAATGGTCGCCGTAAGCCAGTCTAATAGTTGAAACTTGGAACCAATGTAGTTGAGGCGGGTGATTTTTTCGGCCTGAGGCTCGGGAGCGGCAGCTGCCGCCGCCAAGGCCTGAGCAGAAGTCTTCAGCTTAATTTTCTTTGTAGGTGTTGGTCCTGGCGTGGTCATTGTGTGGGTACTATTATGATGGTATGATGTAAATCATCAATTTTATGACACGGACCCCGTTCAAGCAAAATTCACACGTCGTGCATTTGCGAAATGTCCTATAATAGCCCCCTCGCGGGCCTTCGCGGTCTGCTCGGCATACTCGCCAGCTCCTATAACAGTCTTATCGGCTTCCGTATCTTCAACACCAAATGCAGCCACCTCGTCCTCGTCGGCGCCCCCATGGAATTTCTTCAAGAGCCGCTTACGCACCGACATCAAAATCTTACCGTATTTATTCTCGCCCCGCCACTTGGCAGAATTTAGGATTCCCTCATTATCCAGTGCCAAGCCAATCCCATCGACCTTCTCGGCCGAGTCGGCCAACACAATCGTCGCATTACCAGTCCCTAATAGTTTCTCACGGAGCTCAGTATGCTGACGGAACTTCTCGTATGTGGCTTCCTCCAGGATGTCCAGGCGTATTTTGTTTTCCCACTCATCCAGACGAGGAGATGGTGCGCCGTGGGTCTGTGTAATAGGCTTTGGAATAATCCCATTGGCCTTTGTGCGCATTGTACGGGGCGCACGTGTCTTCATAATTTCCGTACGCAGGTCATCATAGTGGAACCGGCGGGCCTTCTCTGCCGCGACAGCCTGCTCTACTGTGAAATACTTCACGCGGTCCATTGTGAATTCCACAGGGTAGAACGTACTGAGGTAGCCGAACTCATTGTCGGTCGGACCAGCGTATGCGACAATCTTCTTTGCCTTTGCCACGTCAGTCATAAATCCTCGTTTACGTGCTGCACCGCCTTGGAGCGTTAGGTCATCGATGGCCCCCACCTCAGGCTCTGCCGCGGTCGCTGCGGGAACTACCTCCTGGGGCGCTGGAATGCGTTCTTGGCCAACACGTGCATACTCTGTTTGGAGCTTGTAGGGGCGCCGACGAACAAATCCTACGCTGTGTAAATTCAGAACACCGTGCTCTTTATGGAATAATATAGACTGGACGGGTACAGAATCCTCGACAACAAGAGTCTGGAGCTCATATTGGCGGCGAGTACGCTTAATATCAAGTGCTTCGACTGCATCATTTGCAAGTTTGACTTGTAGGGCCGTGCTGACGCCAGTCTTATAGGCATCATAGGCTGCACGCAGTGCATCTACCGCCGTATCATATTGGGCCTCCAATGCACGTACATCTTCGCGCCGCTGCACATCTAATTGTTCCAAGTCCTCGCGTGTCGGTGGGTAGTAAGGAGGGATTGTATAGACCTTCTCTACGCGACCAGTTGGCGACTTAATCACAAGGTTTCCACGGGCATCAAACTCGTAGAGATGAGGCTTGCCGACACGCTTGGCATAAAAGTCACGAAGTTGTGCCGATGTAGGCACTATACCGTCCTGTGTTATAATAGGCTCCTCGGCCTCCTCTTCCTCTGCAGGAGCGGCATCGCCAATGGGAGCAGGGGCAGGGGGCACAGAGGGTGTAATAGGAGGCAAAGGTACTGTCCGCTTAAGTTTAAAACCACTCTTAGGGCCTGTAGGAAGCGCCGTCGTGCTTACAATAGGAGCAGCTGTAGCGACAACAGGGGCGGCCGTAGGCACAACAGGGGCGGCCATTGTAGAATCCTGTGGAGCCGCAGCAGTCTTCTTTATTGTAAATTTAACTCCACCTTCCTGGGATATATCTGGTTCCATCTATGCTTTTCATTCATTGTTTTTTTCGTGTATAGCCCCAGAGTGATGGACAAACAGCAACGCCCGGTAAGCCGTAAAGGTCGCAGCATGATTTTATACGGTCTCGCAATTGCCCTCGGTGTCAGTCTTGCGATCGCGGGATTCCTCGTCAGCGACTACAAATTTGTCGTACTCCCCCTACTTGCCCTCGGGGTCGGCACAATCTTCAATATCCTCACACAACTCAGCATATGTAATAGTGTAAAAATCTCTCAGAGCCTTACACTAGGAAATATTGCGCTAGTCATAACATTTATTACACTCGCCCTACAGAAATACGTCGGGTTTATGTCGTCTCCTATAAGGTCCCTATTCCCCAATCAACCGGTCGAGTTCATTGACCAGTTTAGTATAGGATTCTACTTGTTCTGGGCCGGCGTCTATTCACAAATAGCGGCCGGGGGTTTCCTACAAACGTGCCCAAGCAGCGCCTAATTGTCTTCACCAACACCGTCTATTTCAATTCCTGTAGGAGGTGCCTCGCCAACATAGACATAACGTGGAACACCTCGCTTTGCACTGGCAGTATTCAGAATATAATACCCTTCTAACATTTCACCGTCCTCAACATTTGCTACGCTACTAGCACGTTTTGAGTTACGAATGGCTGGCCCACCCTGGCGTTTGCGAATAGGGTACTCGGCGTCCAAATGGACCGCCGCCTGCCGCCCACCGGACCCAAATGCATCCGTCATCAGCAGAACTATTAGGTATGATACGATGGCCCACAGAATAGCCGCCATCCAAAGTGGCATCCACGTGTAATCGTCAGGATTGCGACCGATACCGAACTCCTTCCACGTTCCATCGGGGCGGAACATTAGCGCCGGTTTGAAATACAGGACGGTCGCTGCGCCGGCCAAATATAACAAGCCACTAAATAATAATAACTTCATTCGCTACCTCTAACTGTTTTCTACTTGGATTTACTGCGACGTGGTCTTTACTCATCCTCGCCCTCGCCGGCACCCATTTGCCCAATCTCGTATCCTTGGCCGTTATCCCTATAACCTTCATCTCCACGACCAATCATCGATTCCAAATTCTCCAAGGAAATACCCTCGACGCCGGCCGAGCCGGCCATACCCATCAAAATTCGCTCCTTCTGCTCTTGGTCCCAACGTGCGGCGTCGTACTTGTAAATCACCGTGGAGCCACCGACTGCATAACGACCCATACGTAGATTCTTCTGAATGGCGTCGAGCTGCTTCTCGTCGTCGGTCATTCGCTTGACCGTGTCAATGAAAAGTTCCGTCTCCTGCTCAATACGGGCCTGGATGAGGTTGCGTATTTCCTCCGTGTCGAGCGAAATACGTTCCTTCCCATACTGATTCATCAGACCAATTAACAATGACACAAGCAATGATGATGATGAATCGAAGCGTGATACAGTCGGTGCATCAGGTGGGGTCTGAGTTGGATTTATAAGGTCCGCTGTGCATTGCAGGAAGAAATACTTGAGTAAATACCGTAATACGGGCTCGCCACCAGGAACGTTTTCAGGGTTGAGTTCTAAAATTCCCTTATAAATTGCCGTCATTTGTTGCACGTAATATGTGAGTTTAATCCGTGCTAGCTTCTGCTTGGCTGACCCGCTTTCTGAGAATTTCTCACGGAATGTCATATATACATTTTGATTACTATCTAACATTGTTAGTAGGGTCTCATAATGAGAAACGGATAATTGAAGTGTCTCACTGACTCTAGTATAAGAGCTTGGTTCACATTGAGTAAGGAGTCGCTGTGCTGGGACTATTATATGGGACATCAGGATTTCTTTGAAATCGTGGGCCTCTTGTTCCAAAAATCCTTCGAAGAATTTCATAAATTTATTGAAATTATCTTCATCACGCCCGCGTTCGGGTAAGAAATCACCGACCGTACGCTCGATGTATTTCTTTGCCTCACGTGATGCCGTCGCAATTTCACCAACAGCATCTTCAATTGCCGAGTCGCTATTATCCCCTGATTGTGATAATTTTGCAAGACCTATCATTATACCATCTAATACCCCCTTTCGGTCAGGATCCTGGCTAATCCAATTAGGGGATGGTGGTGGATCTAGAGTTGCCAACTCTGCAATGCGTTCGTAGGGTGAAATTGCCTCTGGCATTGTGAAGGGATCGACGGAGTTCGCCAAATGGGACGCATCGAGAATCTTCTGGAAAAACTCGGGTGTAATATCGATGCCCTGCTCGGCGAACATTGCATTGGCCTCCTGCTGGGCTATGCGGAGCTCCTCGTCGCGCGCGGCCTTCTCCTTGGCCGCCTGTGCCTTGTCCATACCAGTCGTCTGAATGTAGTCCTTGACGGAGAACAGACTCTCTGGGAACTGGAACTTACAGTGCGTACATTTATGGGAGAATCCGAGCTCGTGTGGGCGACCAATGTTCGGGCCACTAGCACACACATTCAAGAACATACGATAATAGAGGTTCTCAGGGGCCTCGGCGGTCAGGACTTTTATATGGCGCGGTGCGAAGTGCTGCATCATCCGCGTACCCGTAATAGCAGTGCGAATGGTACGCCGTGGGAGTTTCGGCAGACCATCGACGGAGCGCCAGTAGGCCTGTGGGTCTTCAAGGGGCGCAGGGCAACAAGTTGTCTCGGCGAATGGATTACCACGGGCAATACGACCTGTCTTAATTGCCTGGCGATGGCCGATTTGGATGTAGAGGTCAGCAGCGGCCGTCGCATTGGCCGACTCGGCGACGACAGGGTATTTTGCGGCCTCCTCGGGTGTTATTACAACTTGGCGCGGCAGGAAACCGGCGGGAATACTGTCTTTTATACGGTCGTTGTCATCCATATTTCCCGCAGCACCATACACTTCACGAATATAGGAGCGCTTCGACATAACCGCGTGAATTGCAATCGGCATACGCATAACATATTTTTCAAGTACGGTCTCTAATTGCATCTTAATACGCGTAATACGACGCGTATCATCGGCAAAGTCGTGCCACTTGCTGAGGGCAAACGGAGACTGATGAGGCATCCCCTGCTCCATTTTGACGTCGGCGGGGCGTATAGACGAAATCACACACGCCATATACTCAATGCCTGTTGTGTCCTCGGCAGCGCCAAGAGGATAGCCAGAAAAGGTCGGCTTGCAGCCTGGAATTGTAGCATACACCATATATCCAGGTATCGCTGTCTGCACCTCTAATAGTACAAATGCACCGACTGCACCGATTTGCATACGACTAATACGTGTATCATAATCAATGATATCGGCGCGTTTGCTGTCCTCGCCGCGGGCCTCAAGCGCACGCTTGATTGTCTTGTTGTGGCCCTCGCGTGTTGGCTGGCGACTAATAATTGATTTGACACCCTCCAAGATTTTGTCAATGCGCTCACGTGGGATACGAATACTGAGGCGGTCCGTTATTTGACGCAGGATTAAGTACAGGAGCTTGTCTTCGGGGTCCTTGAAGACTTCCGTTGTATTTGTGCTCTGACCCATCGCCGTCGCCAGGATTTCGGCCACTTCGTCCATTTCGAGTGCCTTCTCATCTTCGAGCACGGCGCGACCCATCATTGGTCGCCCCTCGTCGTCGAACTCCAGGTTCGTGTCATAAGCCAGCTCACGAATCGGCTGACCACAATTACGACACTGGTAAAGGCCTGATACGAGTGGTCCATTGAACTTCAATAAGAGTTCCTTATTGAATGTATCCTTCTCACGCGGGTTGAACTTCATCTTTGCCATCAGCATTTCGTGCAAACACACGAGGTGCTTCTTACACACATTACAGTTAATCCAGTTCTCGTCGCGCCCGCCCTGGTATTTTGCGACGAATTTCAGGAATGCGGCCATCCGCTCGGCATCATCATCAATGCGACGAACTTTGGCGAGCACCTCCACGTGCTTACAAGTATTTGGCACAGGTGCCTCACCCTTGTTTAACATAAGCAAGCGCAGACGCATAGCGGACTCGAGGGATTTAATAAACGCCGACCGACGAGCCTTGAATTGCTCATTAGCCACCGACGCCGCCTGCCCGCCTGCAATCGCCAGGAACAAATCAGGTTGGTGCTTGATGAGCGCAATGATTTGCGCCAAGTCCGAATCGGCCATCATAGGTGCCGACAGCTCCAGGTCGCGCAGGACATTTTGGAGCATTGGGTTAGACCGCGCGGCCTCTAATGGTGCAATCTTTGCAACTTCCTGACCCTCCTTAAAGGAGTCGCCAAACAGGGGCACGTAGGCGGGTGTAGGGTTCGATGAGCTGAACTCCTCGAGCTCAGAACGCAGCGTATTTATATAGACTTGTAGGGCGTTTTGTGTGCTGGCCATCTTAGCCTGGAGTACTTCGTAGATTTCCTTACTGTATTCGTATTTGTCTAGACCAAACTGACGCATAATAAGGTCGAATCCGCCAGGACCGAGGGCACCGAATTTGATGCCGCGCAAATAATCCGCGACAGGAATATTTCCAAGCGTATTTCCGTCCTTCCCCAGGGCCAGGATTTTATTGGAAGAAGGTATGTCCTCAATTTCACCTAGGGCGGTTATAATTTGTTTGAGTGTCATAAAAGCACGTTGCGAGTACTCCACATCACGCGCTAATAGCCCAGAGCGCTTGGTACCGAGAACAGGAGTGGCAAGTAGGGGGAATAAGACGTAGGAGCTGACAGGCGCATACTCACCCACTAAAAGTAACTCACGGCGGTGCTGCTTACTTGCACGGTAAGTTGCTCCAACGGCACGGTCGATTGCAAATGGAATGTTTATTGGAGTTAATGTTGTCTTTGTTCGACCAAATGGGCCGACTTCTACTTGAGGTTTTACACTAGAAACAGGCTTTGTTTTCATATTTGGGATTTCCATACGGAAGAACTCCGTGTCGCCCTTTGTCTGCCACTGGTCGGCGTCTGTTATAGTTGCATCCCAGGGGCGAGCATAGCGATTGAGGTAATTTGTCAAGAAAATCCAATACCCCTCTGTAAATGCTGTACGACTGGCTGACGAAGCAGCTGCACCAGGTGCATTGGGGCCCGCCACGTCCATTTTGAGTGCATTGCGCCAGTTATAAAGCTCGGCGTTCCAGCTCCTAACTGTCATACCTGGAATACTTGCGTCAGTGTCCTCCTCGATATCGGCTTTTCCACTTGAAGGGGATTTTTCCACTATCTTATATACATTTTTTGTAGTTTCCAATACAGGACGCCCTAATGGCACGTTCTGCTCTGCGAAGAGGTCTATTAGGGTGCCTGGTGTAGTGGGTTTCATTCCAATAGGGCGTTTGTATTCACTGTCATCCGAATACTGGACAGTCTCGAGCTTGAGTCCATTGAACATTTCAGTTACCGCACGGACTTTGCGGAGCTCGGCAGGATTTTTGCGCTGCTTATCCGTCATTAATTCGAGGAAATCCTGGAGAGCATCGGATTTCTGCACGTAGTCCGAGTAGGTGTGCTCTGTTTCAGGGATTTCTTCGAGCTCGATGAATTCAGGGACGACGACGGCCCCTGTAAATGTAATACCTTGGACGATTTGAGGGGCCTCGAAATCTTCGTGGAGGACTTCGTCCCCCACACCCCGTTCATCAATAGCCTCCACTGCCGGCTCCTCCTCGAGCTCGCGCATTTCACGAGGGTGTAAAATCACGAAATCCTGATCACGAGGAATACCTGTATAATCGAAATCCACCCGCTCAACATCACCGTCCTCCACTGGCTCCTCGCCAGCACGTGGCTCGGCGGCCAACGGCTGTACATCTATCCAGTCCTCCTCGGCATTTGCACCCACCACCTTATAGTACCGTGCAATACGACCATCGGCGTCAAATGCTTCCAGTATTTGGCCGGCACGTAAATTATTTTGATTTACAAATCCTTCTACCGTGTGCTTGCCGCCGATTGGTATTTTCACTTCCGTGATTTCGTATTCAGGCTGAAATTCTCCCGTATCTGTCAGCGCGAAATCACGTAGGCGATTTGACTCGCCATCGGGCATAATGCTAATGAGCTCTTCACTACGATAATAGACAATTCCCGTTAATGTCCCATAACGTGTAGTTATTATTTTAACACGGTCTCCGAGTTCTATAACGGAGTAATCAGGGTCTCCTGGTGCAGCGGCCTCTACAACTGGTGCAGAGGCGGCGATTTGCACCGACGACCCCTCCACCGGAGGGCCCGCATTTATAAAGTCGTCTTCGTCCATCTTCTATTGTAGGTTTGGCAGATTTTGGCCTTCCTATTCACACCCCTATGCCGGCTGGATGGTGAGTCCTAAAGCCGACCCACAGTATATTCTACATAGAAGCTGCAGATGTCCTACACACTTTCTCTTTTCCACGACCTTCGCAATAAGTATTCCACCTGGGATACCATGAAGGCGTTCCTCACTGGCGAGGAAGGCGGATTTCTCGTATGTAAGCAACGCGAGGGTGACAAGTATGCGGTGGTGTTTGCCAAGAAGGGTGTGTCGAATATGGACAAGCCTCATTCGAAGTGGTTCCGCTCTGTAGTCTGGAATACTGCGACGAACACCCCCGTGAGTGTTATGACTCAGAAGGCAGAGACCGATGACCTCCTGCAGGGTGAGCGCCTTCCAGCTGAGGCCACTCGTATTTCCGAGTATCTCGAGGGCGTGACCCTAACTGTCTTCCGTGAGGCGGGCAGCGGCGAGGCGCGTGTGTCATCACGGTCCCAACTTGGCGCCGGTGGGAAGTTTTATAAACAGGCTACGAAGAGTTTCGCACAGATGCTTACGGATGCTCTTGGGGGCGCTGCGGTTGAGTCTCTTCTTGGAGCTCCTGTGGAAGGCGTCGGTCAGTTTGTGTCAGTCCTTCTTCAGCATCCAGAGCACCGGGTCGTCACGGACATTCGTGAGCCCCGTGTATATGTTCTGCAGTCTGGTGAAGTGAGCGCAGATGGGACTATTAAGGTGTGTGAGCAGCCTGGGGCGATGGGCCAGGCGAAGCCCGAGACGTACGATGGACCGGCGGCTGGTGTGTCAGTGGCCGACTGGTTTGCTGAGCTGGCTGCGACGAAGCCTTGGGGGTGGCAGGGTGTTATGCTTCACGATATGATGGGGCGGCGTTGGCGTATTCGTTCCACGGTCTATCGGATGATTCGGTCGATGCGTGGGAATACCCCACGGGCGGATGAGCGGTTCTTCGGATTGCGCGCTGTGGGCCTTGTAAAGACGTACTTGATTTACTATCCCGAGGAGCGCCAGATGTTTTGGCGCTATGAGCAGTGGCTGCGCAAGGCGACGACGGAGCTATTTCAGCTCTACTCGGACGTCCATAAGACGCATGTTGTGCCGGCGGAGTCCGTGGATGGCGCTTGGCTTACGCACCTTGGCGCACTTCATACGCTCTATCTCACGAAGCTGCGCCCCGAGGGTCGTACGGTGAAGATGGGGGATGTTGTGCAGTATATGAACTCGCTCCCTGCTCCTCGGCTCCTCTATCTTATGAACCTCCCTCATAGACGCGCGGCTGCTGTTAAAAAGAATGCCAAGCCTGCTGCCCCTGCATCCGCCTAATTGTATTCACATACAACTCTAATTGTAACTTGTAGAGGGTATTTTCTGGCGTAGCCTACCAGTGAAGAGGGGTTATAGGGGAAGCGGTTCGCACAAGTGCGAACCCCAACGCCTTCGGCGGACGGAACGCCACCCCCCCCTACTTAAATCTTATGCACACTTGACATCTAGACAAGATGGGTACCAAGTTTGCTCCCGCAATCGGCATTGACCTCGGCACCACCTACTCGTGTGTAGGTGTGTGGCAGAATAACCACGTTGAAATTATTGCAAATGACCAGGGTAATAGAACAACTCCCTCGTATGTGTCCTTTACAGATGAC
>JACCDX011022775.1_pt1 | contig 16941 bp, 24 predicted proteins | sample 7449681 | NCBI WGS metagenome assembly JACCDX01 (sample SAMN15323450, study PRJNA562643) | freshwater metagenome | isolation source: river surface water | place: USA:Blue River Watershed | collected 2017-08-18 | reverse complement strand
TAGTGATGGCAAGATTATTGTGGCGACTTACGGTGTGGCCGCTGTGGGTATTAATATTCCAAGGATTGTTAATCTGGTTCTTATTGAGCCCGGAAAAAGCTTTGTCCGCGTTATCCAGAGCATTGGACGAGGCATTAGAAAAGCGGAAGATAAAGACTTCGTTCAGATCTGGGATATCACCAGTACTTGCAAGTATGCCAAAAGACATCTCACAGAAAGAAAAAAATATTACAAAGAGGCCAAATATCCCTTTACATTGACCAAAGTAACTACATGATGAACAAGTTTAATAGAATAATTCCTGCATCTGTAATAGATAATTTTTTCGACGATCCAGACGCTGTTAGACAGTTTGCATTGTCTCAAGAATTTGATTCGCCGAGAGGTTCTTACCCCGGTTATAGATCAGAGCAAATCGCAGATATAAATCCTAGATTATATAATTCTTTAAACAGCAGAGTATTATCATTATTTTTTGATCAATATAAAGATGCTCTTGATATTGTTGTCGAATCTCAATTCCAATATATTCCTGAAAGATTTGAAGGTGGCTGGGTACATCAAGACGTTGATGTCAATCAAAGAAATCTTGCAGGTGTTATATATCTAAGTCCAAATGCCCCACTTGATGCAGGTACATCAATATATCGACAGGTAACTGAGCCTGATTACGAAGATTTAAGACTTAGAAATGAATTTTATCATCTAGGTGAAATCAGCGACATAGAAAAATATAGACAGGCTAGAAATAGATTCAATTCTAATTATGAAAAAACATTAGAAATAAAAAATGTTTACAATCGATGCATTGTATACGACTGTTTAGAGTTTCATAAAGAAAGTGCGTTTTTCGGAAATGCGAAAGATGACGCTAGACTAACGATCGTATTTTTTATGACGATTGTTCCTGTTGGGAAAACATCCTTCCCAGGATATAGAATGAAAAAATCAGAAATAATTTTAGGATAAAAAATGAGAATATTGACATTAAACAACCGAGCCTTTGACTTAAACGAACTGCCAGAAGAAGTTGACGAAGATACTAGATTTTCTGTTTTAGATAACAGCAATCCGCAAGATCCCGATTTCTTTTTCATGCCTCTAATCTTTTTAGAATCTTTTAACAGTCCTGCTATTTTATTAAAAATCGGTGGACACGAAGTTCAGATGCCTTTAGACTGGTGCATGGTAGTTGGTGACAAAGAGTGTGGATTAGATCCAGAAGTATTGCCACTAACAAGCATAAATGAAAGAGGGTTCGATGCATTAGTGTTTAATCCTATCAAAGGATTCAAAGCAGAATTTATGCCTATCGAAATCGTGAATATATTTCAAGATGTCCGTTGGTATTTTCCAAAAATGAAAAACGGTCAATTGTTGACTGTTCCTTTACACGACGGAGAAAATCCGCCATGTGTCTATTTTGTTAAAGAAGTTAGTAGGCAAAGTGAAGTTCTTCAATTACATAAACTAGTATAATGCCGTTAGATAGTTTAATGTGGAGCAATGAAGATTTTAAAAGAAGATGTATAGGTTGGAAGTTGACATTTAGTGTCTTTCCTAGACGATGTTTTTACACTGGTAAATACCTGTGGTTTAAAAAAGCATATCTAGGTATAGGCATGATATGTGGTCCGGGGGAACCGGTATTTGAATATAGGTGGTGCGAAAGACACGCATACTTGTTTTTAAAAATAAAAGGAATAATATGATTGCAGGTAAAGTATGGGGACAGACAGAGCTACTCGAAGCTAACGGAGTTTTAGAATTCCACAGGATCGATATTAAAAAAGGCGGAGTTTGTTCTAAACACAAACACAAATACAAATGGAATGGATTTTTTGTAGAAAAAGGTGCGTTAGTTATTAGAGTTTGGAAAAATAACTATGACCTCGTTGATGAAACTGTTTTAATGGATGGAATGTATACTAAAGTTTCTCCTGGGGAGTATCATCAGTTTGAAGCGTTGGAAGATACTATTGCATTTGAGTTATATTGGGCAGAGTTCGACCATGAAGACATTGAAAGAGATACTGTAGGGTATTCAAAAGGAGATAAGAAATGAATAAAGTTATAGAACAAACACATTGGGATCAAAAATTTAAAGAAGATCCAGAATTCGCTGATAAATTTTTTGCAGCAATTGGTGATAAAAAAGCACATTCTAAAGTATTCTTTAGACAATGGCTAAAGTCAAATCCTGTAAAGTTTAGAAACTGTCTTGATGTCGGTTGTGGACCAGCAACTGAGCATTTCGGTTTCCAAGACGATCAAGTAGGTATTACATATACTGGTGTTGATTCAAGTTCTCATCTTTGCCAGTTCAACAAGTCTAGAGGCGTAGATATGATTGAAGCTCACGCTCACTCTATCCCTGTTCGTGATACTTCATATGAGTTAGTAATGTCACGACATGTCTTAGAACACAATCCCGATTTCCGTCCAGTGCTAAATGAGATGATCAGATGTGCATCTAAATTAGCTGTTCACCTCTTTTTCATGAAACCAAAAGAGCAAGAAATTATTCGTTTCGACGAAAAAGAAAATCTATATGTAAACACTTATAACTTACACGATATCAATGAATTTCTTTCCAATCATCCCAAAGTAGAAAGATTCGAATGGGTTGAAATAAACAAAAAAGAAAACATGGTATTAGCTTGGATTAAATGAACAAGTTATATATTCTTTGTGATCACGGTTTAGGAAATAGGTTAGGTAGTTTAGTTGGCGGTTTAAAAACAGCAGAACTGCTGAACTATCAACCTATTGTCTGCTGGCCTATCAACAATTGGTGCCAGGCAGAATTCTATGAATTATTTAGGAGCTCTATAGCATTAGAGTCGAGTGAATTTTCAACAATGCTTGTGAATCAAATACATGATTCTGGATTGCCTTTCTTTTTTATTTCGCAGTTCACTGATGGTACAATTAGCAAAAATTATTTTGAAAATTCTTTACCCGCTGTAGAAGAAATAAGAAAATTAAATTCCGATGCTATATTTTCATGTGCTAAACTTCCTAAGTCCTATGTATCAAAAGAAGATGTATCGAAATATTTAAAATTCTTAGGTATATCAAAGTCTATTGGTAGAGCAGTAGAACAATTTGCTATCGAAAATAGAATTGATAAAAATGTTATTGGTGTACATATAAGAAAAACAGATTCAGCAAATCAGATTGACGAAAATATAGTTTTTGAAAATATTAAAAATTCTCCACAACAGAGATATTTTATTTGTTCTGATGACAAATCAATAGAAGATAAATTTAGAACATTACACAATGTTATTATTTTTTCTAAATCTACATACGTTGAAAAATTAGAAGATGATGGCCAATGGAGAGATAATGTCAAAGACAACAACGGTCGAAATATTATCTTTAACATGAATAGACCCAAGCAAGCAATCATAGAAGCATTTATAGATATGTTGCTTTTATCAAAAACAAGAATTGATCGTATGAGTAAAAGTACTTTTAGAGCGATGGCTGAAAGGTATTCAGGTCTTGTATGAAATATCTAATTTCTTTTGCTGACACTAGATATCTACAGACATTAGAAAGATTTAGATCTCAAGCGATTGAGATGAATGTATACGATAAAATCATCACTTATACTGAACAAGACCTAGACTCTAAATTTAAATCAAAAATCGGTCATTGGTTAAAAGGTAAAGGAACCAAAGGGTACGGATATTGGTCATGGAAGCCTCAGATAATTTTACAAACACTAGCTATGATGCAAGATGGCGACTTGCTACAGTATACTGATGCTGGATGTCATTTAAATGTAAATGGGCGTGAAAGATTACTAGATTATTTTTCGATGACCGAAAAATCTTCAAAAGGTATTCTTATATTCGAAAACAAGCCCCCAGAGCCACCATTAGAGTATGACGGTAGACCATTGTTTGAATGGAACGAATCTATGTGGTGCAAGGGCGATCTCATAGAACATTTTGGAGTAAGGGGTCGTGACGATATTTTAAAAACCCCAGTTCGTGGTGCAGGCATAATATTCATGCGCAAAAGTCGATACGTTGAAAAATTTATAACACAGTGGAGATCGATAATTTACTCTGATTTTAATCTTATAAATGATATGCCGAGCAGTAGTCCAAATGAACCAGATTATCGAGACCACAGACATGACCAATCTATATTTTCTATCATGAGCAAATTGGAAGGTATATCTGATACAGTAAGTGCATACGAGTATTATTACCCTGCTAATTATACTCCAGGAGCACATAAGTTTTCGGCAGATTGGACTTCCCTCGAGAAGTTTCCAATTCACGTAAGAAGAGATTTAAGCTAAGTTAAATATGAAGCTACCAGGTTAGGAGAAATATGAGCAAGACAGCATTGATAACCGGAATTACCGGACAAGACGGATCATACCTAGCAGAACTATTGCTATCAAAAGGTTATAAGGTCCACGGGATTATTAGAAGAAGTTCTTCGATAAACACAGAGAGGATCGATCACATTTATAATAATCCAAATTTAAAATTACACTACGGTGATGTCACCGATTCGCTGACACTAATGAATGTATTAAAAAAATACAATCCAGACGAAGTTTACAATCTGGCAGCACAGAGCCATGTTAAAGTGTCTTTTGAAACTCCTGAATATACTGCGAACGTAGATGCTCTTGGTACATTGAAATTGCTAGAATCTATTAGATTGCTCAACATGGACAAGACTTGCCGATTATATCAAGCATCTACTTCAGAGATGTTTGGTCTAGTCCAAGAAGTTCCGCAGAAAGAATCAACGCCATTCTATCCTAGATCTCCGTACGGTGTAGCTAAAGTATATGCCTACTGGATTACTAAAAATTATAGAGAATCATATGGCATGTATGCATGCTCTGGGATCTTATTCAATCATGAATCTCCAAGAAGAGGATTCAATTTTGTAACTAAAAAAATTACCAATGCTCTACGAGATATTCAAGCAGGCAAACAAGATTGTTTATATCTTGGAAATCTCACTGCTCTTAGAGATTGGGGACACGCTAAAGACTTTGTGGAAGCGATGTGGCTTATGCTACAACAAGATTCACCCGATGACTATGTCATCGCTACTGGTGAACAATATTCTGTAAAACAATTTGTAGAAAAATGTGCTCCGTATTTCAACATGGAAATACAATGGCATGGGCATGGCATTGACGAAATTGGTATAGATGTTAAAACCGGTAAAACAGTTGTACGAGTTGACGAAAAGTATTTCCGCCCAGCAGAAGTTCAATCGTTGTTAGGCGATGCAACTAAAGCAAGAACAAAATTAGGATGGAAACCTAATTATACATTTGACATGCTAGTTCATGAAATGTGTACGATGTAAAGGAAAAATATGGAAAAGCACGAAAAGATATATGTAGCAGGTCATAAAGGATTAGTTGGATCTGCTATCTGTAGAAGATTAAAAGAAGAAGGTTTTACTAATATTGTTGTACGGACTAAAGAAGAACTTGATTTAACTGTACAAGCAGATGTTATAGATTTTTTCAAAACAGAAAAACCAGACTACGTTTTTCTTGCTGCTGCCAAAGTAGGCGGTATCAATTGGAACTGGACACACCCTGCAGATTTTATCTATGACAACTTGGCAATACAAACAAACGTCATTGATTCTGCTTACAAAAATGGTTGTAAAAAATTATTGTTTTTAGGATCGGCCTGCATCTATCCTAAGGTCACACCGCAGCCTATTAAAGAAGAATACTTACTAACAGCGCCATTAGAACCAACAAACGAAGGTTATGCTCTAGCAAAGATAACAGGCTTGAGAATGTGTCAGTACTACAGAAGGCAACACGGATTTAATGCTATCAGTTGTATGCCTGCTAACCTGTATGGTATAAACGATAATTTTATCCCTGAACACGGACACGTGATTCCAGGCATCATTACAAAAATCAATGATGCTATAAAGAAAGGTGAAAAAACTATCGAGTGCTGGGGAGATGGATCTCCTACAAGAGAATTTTTATATGTTGACGACTTAGCTGATGCGTGTCTATGGTTGATGGAGAATTATAACGAACCAGACTTTATCAACGTAGGCAGTGATGAAGAATTTACAATTAAAGACGTTGCAGAAAGACTGTGTAAGGAATTCGGTTTCGACGGAGAAATTTTCTGGAACACAGATAAACCAAATGGCACACCTCGAAGAAAAATGGATAATAGCAAATTAAAGTCGTTAGGCTGGAGTCCAAAAGTAACATTCGACGAGGGATTAAAACGTACCATTGCTTGGTACAAGAAAGAAAAAGGAATAGCATGAGATGGCCTTTAATGGGCGAAACTATTACATTCAGTGATAGATTAAAGTTAGCCCACTTTGTTTTAACTACAAAAAAATTTACATCAGGCGAAAAATTAAAATCGTTTGAACATGAATGGAGCCGTTGGTTAGGAGCCAAACATTCTTTATATGTTTCTTCAGGCAGCACAGCTAATTTTTTATTGGTTGCTGCTATTAAAGAACTGTATGGATTAAAAGAAGGCGATAAAGTTTTATTACCTGCATGTACTTGGGTAACTAATGTTGGTCCTATTTTACAGTTAGGTCTGACTCCTGTTTTCTGCGACATCAATTTAGAAAACTTCAGTTTTGATTTAGAAGATGCTAAAAAGATTTCAAAGAAACACAAAGATATTAAACTGATATTTGTTACACATCTACTAGGCTTTTCTGCAGATAATGAAAAATTAAAAGAAATTTTTCCTAAAGCGATAATCATCGATGACATATGCGAGTCCCACGGATGCACAGATGCAGCTGGCAATAAGAGAGGTTCAGATAGTTTAGGTGCTACATTTAGTTTCTATTTCGGTCATCATATGAGCACGATCGAAGGAGGTATGATATCTACAAACAATACCGAATTGTACGATCTAATGAAGATGAAACGCAGTCATGGCCTTGCTAGAGAATCGATCAACTTTGACAAATATGCTGATGAGAATCCAGGAATTGATCGTCAATTTTTATTCATTACAGACGGATATAATTTTAGAAATCACGAAGTGGGTGCTGTACTTGGACTATCTCAATTACAAAGATTAGATTCCATGATCGCCCAACGAAAGAAGAATTATAAAAAATTTGTAGAGATACTTTCTAAATATCCTAATCTATTTTATCAGCTTCCATATACTGAGACTAATAGCAGTTTCTGCTTACCGTTTATCTGTAAAACAGAATCTATAATGAAAAACATGAAAAAGGTTTTCAAAGAAAACGGAATAGAATATCGTCCAGTAGTCAGCGGTAATCTCATGCAACAACCTTTCTTAAAAAATTATAAATTAGATTTAGAAAAAGAAAAGAATGCTGTAGATATCGTACATACACAAGGTGTTTATATAGGTAATAATCATTTTGTCAGTGATAAAGATATGGAATATTTAGAAAACATTATAAGGAATATACATGAGTAATTTAGGACAGACTTTTGAAGAAGTTATAAAACGAACAGTAGACGACGTTCTTTCTAAAAGAGAAATGCCTGATTCAGAATATGTAGCGACAGATAATCTAGGTGAGATTGTTGAGAAATTAGCTATTATACATATTAGAATGTGGATGTTAGAAGATGCTATCCAAGCAGCTAAAACAGACGAAGAAATTGCAGAACTAAAAAGAAAGTGTGATATTTGCTTCAAGGTCAAAAGACCAAAATATGTTCAAGCAATCAATAAACTAGTTGACGATGCGATAGTACATAATAAATCTCTAAGAGAAGATTCAGTCAAACTATACAAGGGAATAGATACTAGTGCCTAAAATTGTTTTCTTTAATCACTATCATAGAGGAGATATTTTTACAAATCGAGGCTATGTTGTAGCAATAAAGGAATCGTTACGAAATTTTGATTTTGGTTACTTGCATTTCAATCATCCAAAACTAACAAGAGATATATCTATAAAGTACGAAGGTGATCCTTCAAGTTTTGGAAAGAAAGAAAGATTTAGATTTGAAAATGACTGTCTATACATCAATACATGGATGGGTGCATATAAAAAATCTATGAATAAATTCGGCGGCCTGAATATGAGTGCAATGCACGAACAATGGTCGCTTATTTTTAACGAAATCAATAAAACATTTAACACCAAATTAGAATTATCTAAAAACAAGATGAGATATCTACCTAATATAGATCCATCTTTTCTTGATTTAAGAACTATAGATGCTTACTTAGATTCTGCAACAGGAAATAAAAAAGTAATTATTTGCAACGGTGCTCCTAAGTCTTTACAGTCGTTTCAATATGACATGTCATCACAAATAAATCAATTAGCAGAAGAATTTCCAAATATACATTTTATCTGCACTGCAAAAATACAAACAACTCGTAGCAATGTGTTGTTTACTGATGATATAATAAAAGACACCGAAGAAGAATCTAAAAGAGCACCATGGGAAGATCGTACACAAAACATATGCGACCTTTTAGAAATTTCTTATCTAAGTGAAAGATGTAACTTGATAGTTGGAAAAAATTCAGGACCTTTTTGTTTTTGTGAAACAGGAAGAAACTATTCTAATCCAAACAAAAAGTTCTTATCTTTTAATGTTCCGTGGGGTGTTGGAACATTAGAAAGCGAGTCAATGTCTTTTGATTTGCCATTGGCTTGTAGATACCACAGAGTTTCTATATCGTCAGTAGAAAATATTTCCGACCACGACATGAAACTAATTTATAATAATTTAAAAATGTTGATCGCTGAATTATGAAATTAGATAATTTAAAAATAGATAAAAAGTTAGATGGTAACTTTTTCTTTTTTGCCGCAGATAATGTATACTTTGACCTTTATGGCAAAGCATTAGCTCTTAGCCTACTGAAACATGCCAAGTGGGCTAAAATTCATGTACACTTTTATAATCAAACTCCTGAACAAGCAGCATGGTGCGATAAGAAAGGTATAACTCACACTAATGATATCCTTGATCGATCTAATCCAGAATTTAGAACATTGTGTGCCTGTGTAAGATTTATACGAATTCCGGAGATATTCGAAGATACTGCGAGAGTTTTATCTTTTGACTGTGATGTAATAGCTAACAATACTATTCCAATAGAAAAGTTTTTAGAAGATACAAACACAAGCAAAGTAACTCTTAAAAAAGGAAATAGAGCATTAGCCAGTACTGTGACTTTTGGAAATGATACTTTCAGACACGAGTACAGAGAAAGATTACTGCATCATTTCTCGATAGATAACATTTATTGGTTCTTAGACCAAGATGTATTAGATGAGATGATCAGAGAAAATAGATTAGGAACTATGTTCTTAGAGTGGACTGGTACAAAGATGACTCCTACGCAGATGATATGGACTGCTAAGGGAGAAAGAAAGAACTCTAAACCACAATATCAAGCACTAATTGACAAATACCTAGCTGAAGACAAATGAAAATTTTAATTACAGGAAACTCAGGTTACATAGGATCTCATCTTACAAAGATGCTGTCCTCTAAGGCAGACTTAGAAATACACGGATTAGATAAAGAGGAACCTAAGATTCCTGTGTCTAAGTATATCTGGAAAGATATAAGAGATCCTAACTTCTGGGATGGGATAGATAGTGAATATGACTGTGTTATCCATTTGGCTGCTGAAGTATCTGTAAGCAGAAGCGTAAGCAATCCTATACTATATTATGAAACAAATACTATCGGTACATTGAATGTTTTAAGAAACATTAGAACCAACAGGTTTGTACATGCCAGCACAGGATCGGCAGGTCCTATGAATAATCCATACGGAATCAGTAAGCGAGGAGCCGAAGAAATCGTTGATCAATATTGCAAACAACACAGTATTCCGTTTACAACATTTAGATTTTACAATGTTACAGGAACAGATGGTATTGAGCCAACAAATCCAGATGGACTGATGTGGAACCTAATGAATGCTCAAAAGACAGGTCTATTCAACTTGTTCGGAGATGATTATAATACCGAAGATGGATCTGCTGTACGAGACTATACACACGTAAACGAAATTTGTAATGCTGTTTCACAGGCAATAACTCAATCAACCAATCAAATAGAAAATTTAGGTCATGGAGTGGGAACTACTGTTAAACAAATGGTTGAATTATATAAACGTGTAAACAACTGTGATTTTGAAGTTAAAATTTGCCCAAGAAGAGAAGGTGATCTTGAGCGAAGTGTGCTTGACAACCCCTCCCCATTTATGCAAAAATTATACAGTATGGAACAACTGTTGAAGGTATAAAATGGGTACTCTAAAACCAGGCGCTGAGATTATATACGAAAGTCCAGACAATGGAGAAACCGTATATGGACGTTATGCAGGAACTACTGAAAAGTTTCTCGTAGGATATAGTTTCAAAGAACAAGAGCGTCTTAAACACATAGCAGAGGTTAAAGTTTGGACAGAAATTTTTCAAGCCGCCAAAGAAGATGAGACGTTGCAAAAAGAATTAGATCGTGTTAAAATGTACTATTACTTGAGAAAACAAAATGGGCAAGAATAAACACGTAGATCTTTTTAAAGATATGATCCCGGCAGTAGACATGGGATTGAAAGAACTTTGGGAAGCATCACCTGAAGAAGGTCAAAAAGAAATCAAAGGTGATCTCTGGAATCTGATGAGATATATCAGCAACGTAAAAACCAGTAACAGAGAACTACAAGAACATTATGTTCTTACAGTCAACGAATTCTATAATAAGAACTGGGCAGAAATTTCAAAGCATCCTCAGTTGCAATGGATGACATTATGTATGTGTGGACATGAAAGTAAAAAGACTCACTTTCACGAATGGATTCCTTTAAAGAAAGCAACTAATAAAAAAGAGGAATTTTTACTAGAACTTTTTCCTAACATGAAGCGAGCCGATGTTACAACTTTGTCCAACATTACAACCGAAAAAGAAATTAAAAAATACTGCGAAGATCTCGGGTGGGATAAGAAGCAAATCAATGCAATTAAACTATAAGTGTACATATTGCAATAAAGAATTCGCTAAAGAAAAAACTCTAGCCGTGCATATCTGCGAACAAAAGCGCAGACATCTAAGTAAAGATGAAAAACATGTTCAAGCTGGTCTCCTAACCTATCAACGGTTTTATGAGATTACGCAGAAGCCGAAGTCTCCTAAGACGTTCGAAGAATTTGCATCAAGTCCCTATTATACTGCCTTTGTAAAGTTTGGCAGCTTTATGATCAATACTGCGCCTATATATCCTGAGAGATTTATAGATTTTGTAATTAAAAGCGGTATTAAACTTGACCATTGGTGTCGAGACGAATTATACGAGCAATATGTTACAGAAATGATTAAAATAGAGCCAGCAGACGGCGCTATTCAACGCAGTATTAAAACTATGATGGATTGGGCAGATAATAACAATGCCCAATGGGAACATTATTTTTCGTATGTAAATTTAAACAGAGCTACACACGATATTAAAGAAGGATTGGTTAGTCCTTGGTTAGTGTTAAATACCAAGTCCGGAAAAGACATGCTACAACGCATGAACGACGAGCAATTAGAAATCGTCGGCGAAATAATCAATCCACAATACTGGATGAGAAGATTTCGAGCATTACCAGCAGATGTAGAATTAGTAAAAGATATAGTAAAAGAAGCGAGGATACAGTAATGCCAAAGAAAAAACCAGAACCGGTAGTAGAAGTAGAAGAATTGGCAGACAACGAAGAATTTATTTCTAGAGATGACATTGACATTGAAGTAAGATTGACAGAAGATAATACAGTAATGGTTCAATTCTCTGGATTTGAAGATATGGAAGATGCTGAGGAGTATGCTGAATTTTTAGCAGATACATTACCTCTATTATTATTCGAAACAACAAGGTTACAGTAATGCCAGATATTGACATAGACTTCGTTGACCGAGATCAAGCACTATCTTTGTTTAAACATGTTCCTGCCAGTCGACATGAAAATGGAAAACTAGTAAAACATAATACTGGTGTATATCTTCATGAAGCTCCTATGAATGCAGAAACAGGTCTATGTTCTATACCTTATGATCAAGCCGAAGAACAAGGTTATTTTAAAATAGATTTTTTGAATGTGGGTATATACAAAGGTGTTCGCGATGAAGAACATCTTTTACATCTTATGAATCAGGAGCCGCTATGGGATCTTCTAGAACAAGACGAGTTCGTCAACTTGCTCTTTCACGTAAACGGGCATGGTTCTATATTACGAGAAATGAAGCCGCAGAGTGTGGAACAACTGGCAGCAATACTAGCAATGATACGACCAGCGAAACGTTACCTGATTGGCAAAGATTGGTCGACGATCTTGAAAGAGGTCTGGCAAAAACCAGAAAACGATGAATATTATTTTAAGAAAAGCCATGCTACTGCTTATGCCATGGCTGTTGTCGTTCAGATGAATTTAATCTGTGAACAACTCAGTTACGGATATAGCTAAGATATTTTTCTTACAAGAGTAATTGATTTTCTTTTAATTCTTTTTACAATAATATCATTTAAACTTGTAACAGGTCCGAATAGTACTTTAACATCTTTAGTACTAAAGTTTTTTATAACATATCTAAATTCTACTATTTCTTTTGCTAAGAAAATATTGATAGGAATCTGTCGATTTGACTCCCACCACCATGCTTCGCCCAATTCTAGGAACTTTTGCTTTTCAGCGTCTGTTCGTATAGCACTATAGTCGTACATGCTAGTGACTTGCGAATCTTGATTGATGATTATACCCACGTATTCTTGGCTTACGTGTGTTATCACGCTGATAAAAGGAAAGTTTTCTTGTAAGTTTGTTGTTATTCTCATTGATAAATATTGCTAAAGGTTGTCAGCATATGCAATTTAATCCAGTTTATTTATACTCAAACAAAGTAGATGTTTTCACAGAACAGTTGGCCGCCTGGACTACAGAGAGGTATCGTAAAGTGTACAATCGCAATCTTAAAATCTACAAAAGTGTTGACAACAGAATTGATATTCAAGTTAGAAACTCCGATCAAAAAACCATGAACATTATAGGTTCTACTTTGGTATTTAATCTCGTTGTAAGGGACACTCAAGATTTAGTTTTTAAGAAAGACTTTACAGCACAAGACCTTAGCACTGGAAAAGTAACTATTACATTGACAGAAAAAGAACTTTTTGATATCGATCCTGGATTTTATCAATATAGTGTAGTCAAAGAAGTTCGAGAAACTGTATCTGACACTGAATATAAAGTTACATCGAGAATCCCTTTATATGTTGATAGTCAATACGGAGCTCTCGCAAATATCGAAGTCCTCGGTGACGTAGAAGGAACAGTTTCTCCTAGCCAAGTAATTAAAGAATTTAGTTTAGTAGATCCAACAACATCCGGAGAAGCATCTCCTCCGCCTTACTTTTTAAGCACAATAGTAGATGCTAATTTAAACAGAGCTACAGCAGACTCTTTACATACTTTCCAATTTTATTTTAATGGCTATTCGGGAAGAGTAGTATTGCAAGGTAATCTAGATACACAAGGTGGAACTCCCAGAGAAACTAAATGGAGTGATCTACTGACATTTACACCAGATGCAGATATAGTCTATAAAAATATCGTAGGCAAATATAATTGGTTTAGAATCAAACACGAACCACAAAGATCTACATCCACAGCTAAGTTTATAATAACACAAACAATATTAGGTGACTATGAAGTTGGTATAAATGAACCAGGAAAAGGTTATACCAATGGTCAAACTATTACATTCTTAGGAAGCCAATTGGGTGGTGCTACTGGTCCTAACAATCTTGTAATTACAGTCACCGATGTAGACACTGCTGGAAGAATCAGAAACATCAGTTGGACTGGTTTAAGTTACAACGGTGTTAAAACATTTGTTTTGAGCGATAGCCCAATATCAGTTTCAACCATTGACAAAGTATTGTACAGATAGTACAATATTTGTATGACTCTGGTTGTAGATAAGTTTCGTACATTGATCCCGCCCCGTGCTAAGGCCAGTCCGTCTGGGTGGACATCATTCAATGCACCATGTTGCCAGCATCGCGGGCATAGTCCGGATACTCGTAAACGTGGAGGCATTCGGTTTGACGGCAATGGCATAGTCTACAACTGCTTCAACTGTAAATTTTCCACTGGATGGCAACCTGGATCACCATTTGGCGAAAAGATGAAAAGTCTTGCTCGTTGGATGGGTGCTAACGAAGGTGACATTAAAACTATGGTCTTTGAAGCATTAAAGACCGAATCTGATGATTACGAATCTCCTGAATATCAACCTAAGATAGAATTTGAAGACAAGCCTCTTCCAGAACACGCTATGTCTTTGACAGATTGGAGTGGTATTCTTGAAGGTGAAATCGAAGAACAGCTAGGTCCTCAATTTATCGAAGTTTTAAGATATCTCATGGATCGAGGATATGACAATCCTTTCAACTACGATTTTTATTGGTCGCCTATACCCGGATATATCGATCGTGTTATTATTCCTTTCCGCTGGCAAGGTCGCATAGTTGGTAATACTGCAAGAAAAATCACAGACGGTAAACCCAAATATCTATCAGATCAACACCCTCACTTTGTATTCAACTTTGATAAACAGACTGATGATCAAAAATACATACTTGTATGTGAAGGACCATTTGATGCGCTTTCTGTAGGAGGTGTCGCATTGTTGACCAACGATATTGCTGATCAACAGGCTAGAATCATCAATAGTTTAGGAGCAGAGGTAATTGTGATCCCTGATCAAGATCGTGCAGGTCTTGAACTTCTAAAAAAAGCAATTCACTATAATTGGTCAGTGGCATTTCCTACATGGGATGAAGATGTAAAAGACGTAGCTGAAGCTGTACAACGATATGGAAAATTGTTTGTTACTGTTGATGCTATCAAAACATCACAAAAAGGTGAGATTAAAATTACTATGTTTAAAAAACAACTAGAACAAAGATTAGAGAGGTTAGACAATGAAAAGAATAATTGAAATACTTCTTTATCCTTTTACATATTTGAAACAAAGAAGACAACTTAAAAAGAGATTGGATGAGCTAAGAAAAAGAGATCCATTTATATACAAATGATAACTTGGGGAATATCCGCAGCCAGTCATAATGCTGCTCTTTCAGTATTTGAAGACGGTGAACTATTATTTGCCAGCGAGTCTGAAAGATTCAGCAAGATAAAAAACGATGCGGACCTACATCCTTCTTTGATCGAGTATGCTCATGTGATAGGCGGAAAACCAGATTTAATTTGCTGGTACGAAAAGCCTTGGTTAAAAAGCGTGAGACAATTCTTTGCTGGACAAGGATTTATCAATAACAATATAAAAGAATATCTTAAAAAGTATGATATAGATGCTCCTATTAAAACGTATAAGCATCATTACACACATGCTTCTGCTGGTTATTTTACCAGTCAGTTTGACAATGCCTGCGTCATAGTCATAGATGCTATCGGAGAATTCGAAACACTGACGATATGGCATGCTGAAGGAAATAAACTAACAAGATTATACGGATTGTCATATCCAGAAAGCCTTGGATTATTTTATTCTGCGATGACACAAAGATGTGGATTAAAAGCCAACGAAGAAGAATACATTCTCATGGGAATGTCAGCGTTTGGGGATCCTAAGGTATTATATAAAGATATCAACAAAGACTTTATAATATTTCCACATCCGGAATCATATAATCCGGTATTGTTTAAAGAAAACTTACACAGAGGTTGTAATTGGTGGAGACCTGATCTAACTTCTGAGATCGATATGTTTAATATCGCTGCTGCTACACAAAAAATTTACAGTCAAGCATTCAGAAGAATTCTTGAATTTGCTAGACAAATGTGTTCTAGTGATAATCTTGTACTAGCAGGTGGTTGTGCATTAAATTGTGTTGCTAATCCTATAGCATATGATTATTTCGATAATGTATGGATCATGCCTGCTCCTGGGGATAACGGTAGTGCTATCGGAGCAGTCTTGGCACACGAAAAGAAACACCTAGAAAATTTTAATCCATATCTTGGTGTAAGTATCAAAGGTAAAACAACTAATCACGAAATAGTTGATTATCTAATAAAAAATAAAATTTGTGGACTGGCTAGAGGTCCTGCAGAGTTTGGTCCACGAGCATTGGGTAACAGAAGTCTTATTGCAGATCCAAGAGATCCAACTATCAAAGATCGAGTGAATGAAATTAAAAATAGAGAATCATTTAGACCATTTGCTCCTGCGATATTAGAAGAACATGCTAATGATTATTTTGTCATGCCTTCCAGCAAAAGCCCGTACATGCAGTTTGTAGTACAATGTCGAAACCCCAATTTATTCCCTGCTATAGTACACGTAGATGGAACTAGTCGTGTACAGACTGTAGGTAAAAATGATAACCCAGAGTTTAGAAAACTTTTAGAAATATGGTATGCTAAAACAGGATGTCCTATGTTGTTAAACACCAGTCTAAACATCAAAGGCCAACCAATGGTAAACAATATAGTCGATTCCTTTGAATGGTCAAAGACTTATGGTTTACCTGTGTTTAATTAGAATGTATAATTATTATTATGATTAAAGATTACGGATACGAAGTACAAAAATTATATCTCGAACTAATGCTGGCAGATGCCGAAGTGTTTGTTCGTTGTCAAGGCATTTTCGATCATACATTGTTTGATCGTAAACTACAAGATGCAGCGGAATTCATCAACGAACACGCTAAACAATATAGTGTGTTGCCAGACTATGAAATGGTCAATGCTACCTGCAGAGTAGATCTACATCGTCCAGAAGATGTCAAAGACGGACATATGGATTGGCTGATGGACGAGTTTGAACAGTTCACTAGGCACAAAGCACTAGAACGTGCGATCATTAGTTCAGCAGATCTATTAGAAAAACATGACTATGGTCAAGTT
>JACCDX010062334.1_pt1 | contig 16941 bp, 19 predicted proteins | sample 7449681 | NCBI WGS metagenome assembly JACCDX01 (sample SAMN15323450, study PRJNA562643) | freshwater metagenome | isolation source: river surface water | place: USA:Blue River Watershed | collected 2017-08-18 | reverse complement strand
TAAGTATTTAAAAGTGAAATATGATAGGATATAGTAGTTGCAGTTAGGTCGAATGCAAATTGAATAATCGCAAAGCAAATATGTTACTGATATAACATATCAAAAATTATTTCTACAAACAGGACAATTTCTACATATATAAATCATATTTGCAGTTTGGACGTATGCGTCTTGTTAGCATATGAGTTGAGATATTTGTGGCGTCAGTAAAGAGAGATTTCTTCAAAGTGCTGAAACTTCTCGATACTTCGTTGCCATTGTAAATGTTCTCATAGAGTTTAGTATCTACTAAGAATATCGTATTGCCTTCTTTATCTAAAGTTTTTTGTGGAATACCTTTAATTCTATAAATACTCTTATCGTCGTCATCTCTTTCTTTTTCCAAGTAATTATCATTCAATGTTATATTATAGAACTTCTTGCCAAGAAAATACGCCACTTGGCCTTGGTGTGTAGACTTCTCAATTTTAAGGTTACCCATATCTTCACCAAATTTGCAAGGGTAATCACCTTCATAATTATTGAGATTTTCCGTAAAACTATCCAAGCATCTAGTACTAAAATAGATTCCATCTGTTTCAATGTGAATGACATCGTTACTATTATTTGGAAGACATTTAATATATTCAAATAAAAGTCTCTTTGAATATGAGTAAACCATTATACCAGCAACAATCCAATCATTAATCTTGCTACTATTATACATTTTTAAAACATTAGCTCCGTTTAATTTTTTTGTCGAATCTAAGTATTGATTTTTTACATCTAATGGAACCAATGAATTGCAGCCAACATCAGCGAATTGCATTGTAAAATGAATTGCGGGATTTTCAACAAGTTTACCTGTTAAACTATTTAAGTATAATTTAATTGTTGATCTTAAAGCTTCATTATACAATTTATAATTTTCATTTTTAATATCATTATATTTATCTTGTAATTTCTTTTCGTTATAAAATGTTTCAATGTATTTTCCAAATAATTTTCGACCTTCAATATGTCTATTACTGACAAGTCCTTTATCAACATCAAAGGATACAAGACCATAGTTTTGTTTTAAATAGTCAATCATATAACTATCGATATACAACTCATCAATTGAATTTTTGGCCCAGTTTAATGAACTACCAGTACTGTCGGCCACAGGTTTCAATAGATAACTGTTGAATTTTACATTTCGTAATAAGTAAAACCCATACTTTTTATCATCGTAATAATGTATCCATTCACTCTTACCAGAAGGAATATATGTATACATTAACGACGCAGAATATTGACTTGCAATATCAACACCTGTAATACCCGACATATGTTTTCCAGGTTTATTGCAGTGACTGATTCCACCACGTTTAAAATTACACAAGAAATTATATTTATCATAATCTATGTCGGTAATATAATCTTTCCCATTTTTATAATATGATATACCAGTAAATTCTTCAATGCCCTTTTTGTATGAATTAATTTGTCCGTCAAATTTATTACATTCAACAATAATTTTCTTGCTATGACTTCCTATTGTTGATGCAGCCATTAGCGGACACTTTCTTAATAAACTAGGATTAATTTTTTTTATTAATGTATTTACGCACTCTGTAAATTTGCGCCAAATTTCATAGAGTGCAATACAATCATAAATACAATACTTAGTATACAAATTCCAGAATTCAGTATCCGTATTTTTTAAATTTAGAAATTCTTGAAATGTTAAGTCGGGTTTATAGAAACATAATTGAGCCGAAGTAATAGATTTACCGTGTAATTCCATAGAACAGATTTTTCCGTGTTCGGCTTTAAATGATTTAGATAATTTACTTAAGCTATCAGTTAGAAAGCAATAAGTATCTTTAAATAAGTTACCACGATAATTAATGCCAATAATAGTTGTGCCTCTCATTTGAATTTCAGATTCAAGTAGTTCTTTTTCAGTCAGATTAGAAATAAAGAAATAGAAATCAAATTTGCCTCCATTGTGAGCTATCACATTGTAACTTCTGTTATATACTGCTTCATTATTCAACCAATCAATGAATTGCCTAGCTGAAGATTTTTCATTATTTGTTATGAAGGTCAATTCATTAAATGATTGAGATTGAAATGATTTATAGTACCCACAACAAATAGTATCTTTTAATATGTAAGATTTTGTGTTTGACGCTTTTATTAAATGATATTCTTCAGTTGGTCTAGTTTCAAAGTCAAATGCAAGAAGCCCTCGCTTCGTTTTCTTATCTTTTCTTTTATTTTCTTCAAAATCCTTAACGACATAATAATGATTATTTTTTAGTAATAAATATTGCTTATTGTCATCAAGTTCCTCATTAATAGTAGGATCAATAATTTCAATATTAGAATTTAATGAACGAATAATTTTGTATGCATCATTGACAGATATTTCAGTTCCTCCTTTAAGATTGAACTGCTTTCGCATTTGTTTAGTGTCAACATTATATCCAAGATAGTTAAGACAAGCAAAGAAACAGTTATTATTCATTGAGCTGGGGTTGTGTAACTTGAATTTATAAAAGCTAGATAACATATCCTTATCACAAGCTTTATGTTTATTGCAACCTCCAGTTAAAACTTTAATGTTATTTATTTCAACTAAACCATCAAATACTCCATCTTCAATTGCTTTAAAATTTGGATTAATAATGTTAGATTTAAAATTAACAGGTTTAAATTTCTTAGAATATTTAACTACTGATCCATATTCTTCACTTGAAATATTATTTTGAATTACTTTTTCAAACCAATTGTGAAAGTGTAAGTAGTCATTAAATTTGAATGTATGTTGCGCGTTACTCATTTTAGATTTTAGCAAAATACTAAATTTATTATTATTTTTGTTATTCATCTGATTCCAATATTTAACATATTTTTCAAATTTATAAACTTTATTACCATTTTTGTCAAGTTTAAAATCCAAAATAGGCATAACTGGTTTATCGCGTTTACGGTTATGCGTTTCAGTAACTGCGCTGCTAATATTAGCCAAGAAAGCTTTTGCTTCAGCTTTATTTTCCTTTCGTTGCAAACGGTTTGTCATTTGATATTTTTCTTTCTTTCTACGTTCATTTTCATTAATATCTTCAACGATATCATTATAATTGTCTAATAGAAACTGATGAGCTTTTTTGACAGTGGATATACTTAATTGGTGCATTAAAGTCTTTACAGACTTAAACTCAGTAGCGCCTAATAATGTTCTAATGTTTCCCTTAATCTTTGAAATCTTTGGTATTGTCATCTTTTATAATATATATATAGAAAATTATCTTTAAGTCCTTTTTTCCTTAAATATATTAATTGTGTAAAATACTTAAATTATATATGAAATACTTAATATATACTTTAACACAATCGGTAAAAAAATTTCAATTTTTTTTTTAATTGTATATGTCTTACCCAATATATATTTTAACAACAGCGGTAAAAAATTAAGTTATATATGAATAAATTAATATATAATTTAACACACTTTTAATTATTAATTTTTAATATTTTTTAATAATTCCATTACACGTAAATGCTTCTTTGTCATTAAATGTTTCCTTAAGCTATGATTACTAATTAAACTTCCACATTCACAAATATGATCTTCTTTAGTGTTATGATAATATTTTTTAAAATATTCATCATCTTCTTTGTAGTTAATTGTAAGAGGTCTACCAGCGGGCATATATATTTATAATATATTATATTTAAGTACTTTTTTCCTAAATATTATATTTAGGAATTTCAATATCTGATTCTTGTTCCGTATTACGGTGTATTTCAAAACAAAAACATTTAACACTATCACATTTTGATTTTAAACATAATTTTAATGCTAAAACAATTACACCAGATGTAATAGAGATGAAACTAATCCAAAAGGTTGTTTCCTCGCTTGTCATTATACATTAAGATTATATATATTTTCGATTTTTACATTCAGCCAATTAATTAAATATAAATCATTATTATTCCAATTTGCATAGTCTTCTCCTTCCATAAAAAAATTTTTAGCTTCAATAAATTTATCATCATTATCGCATAAAATACACGTAATTGTTGCCATTTGAAAAGGTGTTACGTTAACATTATCGATTCTATATTTTGTTATTTCTTGTCTAATAACTTTCTCAACTGGTTTCTCTAAAGTATAATATGTAAAATTCATTTATATATTAGAGAAATATTTTTATGGATAAATACACCATAAGCCAGAATTTACACAACGTACCGTAGCCGCACAAGTATTTGCAGGCATTAATACGGCCGTTGTTGGTTGACCTACTGCAGTTCCAGAATTATAACCCATAATTGTATTTGTTCCCGTTGAGATAACATTCATAGCCGCGGAAATAGTCGCGTGTACTCTTCTAAATGTAAATGTTAATCCAATCATATCAGTTGTAATCGCTGGTAATGTGAACGTTAAAGTTGTCGCACTATTAATAAAATAATGTCCTGAAAATGGAGATGACATAGAAGCATTTGCTGTATATGTTGCTCCAATTGAATTAGGATACCACTGCGTGAATCCAGCAGCACCGAAAACTATTTGTTTAGATGGAACTACAACAACTTCGGCAGAGGTACCTAATACAATTTGATTATTTCCATCACATTTACTACCATAACCAATACAAGTAGATTGAGTAATTGCATTCGGATCAGCTGTTGATGCAACATCTGCTTCACAACCAATAAACGTATTTTTATTAGATAAAAATGTGGCAGTTCTTCCAGCACCAAATCCAACACAAACACTTGAACTTCCTCCATATTTACCTGCTAATGCTGCAGTATTAGAAGTAGTATTTGCCGATAAATTTTGTTGCCCTACAACTACATTTTGATTTGTTCCCGAACAGACTCCATACAAACTATCAAAACCATTTACAACATTATTAGTGATATCAGAACCAACTCCAATAGGTTCATAAAAATATACGTTGGTGGAAGCTTGAATAGTTATAGTAGTTGTAAAAGTAATAACACCAGTTAAACTATTATAAGTATTTACTTTTGTTGTTTGATAAACGTTCGTGGCACTTGTAAAAGAAACTATCGAATTATTATAAATAAGTAATCCTGCTCCAATAGTAAATGAATTTATATTTGTACGTAGTGTTGGATTAACATAAGTATACGTTAAACTTCCTTCCATATACAAATAAACATATGAATTCGGTTTTACACTTGTTGCAGGACTTACAGTGACAGTTTTCGTAGAAGTATTATACATAGTAATACTCGTAGTTAAAATACTATTTGTATTATCAATACTCAATAATGTTGCACCGGCACGAACATTCGAGTTTGCAGTTGTAAATACAAAAGAGGTAGCATTTGTAACCGCGGCAACTTGAAAAACATAAGTTAATGGAGTCAAATATGCCGCGTCCATATTATTATTTCCAATTAATGTATTTTGACCGCAACCGATTTTTAAAGCATTTGCGTTATTCGTTCCCAATATAACGCAGTTATCATTTGTATCTGTAAAATTAGTTGCATTTACTTTTCCAACAATAGTACAACCATTATTATAATGGTCTTGATAATCAGTCCATAAAACTGAACCAACCACAATATTATTATTTGTATATTTACACGTCATTTTTAAAGGGCTTTGCAAAGTAAAAGCTCCAGTAAACGTAGTAGCCCCAGTAAACGTAGTAGCCCCAGTAAATGATGCAGTTCCACCAGAATTAAAAGTTCCATTTGAGTTAAATGTTGAATTAGTATTTACAGTTCCGTTAAATGTTTTAGTTGCTGAAATAGTTTGTGATGAGCCAGCGGTCAAATAATCATTTCTAACATAATCAATTTTCCAAAGTCTTCCTATTCCCTTATCTATTACAATAACACGAAATTCATACACTTCAGGAGGAATCGTAATAAAAGCATAATCATTTCCATCAACATCAACAATTGTCTGAGTTGCCGCGGCATTTAATGTAATAGTTACTGAATTAGAATAATCTTTAATAAATGTGAATCTGGCTCCAGCACTATAATTATAAGTTGAGTTAACTGCGGGTAAATTTATGGTTGTTGTTGAAACTGATAAAACAATAGTATCCTCCGTTCGGAATGATAAATTGAAACTTGTGGTCGCATCTGGATATTGACAGCAATATACATAATTTTTATTTGGAAGAGTTAATTTTTGCCATATATTATTTAAATTTCCTCCAACAACAAATTCATAACTTGCCTGAATACCAGAACCACCATTATTACTATCGTGATGTCCGATAAACGTCGAATTATTATATGATGAAGAATTTTGACTAATATAATTACCAATATAAATCATATTTGAACCAGATATGTTATCATTACCAGTTTGACAACCAATATAAAAACAACCGCCACCATCAAAATGACTTTGACCCGATTGACTACCAATAAATAATCCACGATTATTATCAGTAGCATTACTTCCATTTTGCGCCCCAATACACGTAGCTCCATTACCTCCATAATTAGGTAAATTAGATGCTCCAACAATCGTATTATATCCATAATTTCCTCCTGCATTTGCAATATTATTATAACCAATAATAACAGAACCTTGCTGACCGCCCGAATTTACTAATGCACCAGAACCAATAATAACACTTTGAATAAATGCTGGAGTATTTTTCATAGCCTGGTATCCAATAACAACATTATCATAAGTATTTAAAAATGCTTCTCTTACAGCATTATTTCCAATTATAACATTTCGATTACAGGAAGTTGTATTATTACCATTAATGTCCGAAAATTTATATCCAGTATAGTGTCCTATACAAATATTTTCCGAAGCTCTTGTTAATGCTGGATTTGAATTATACGCGCCATATAATGAATAATCTCCAAAACAAATATTATTAGTTGATAATGTGTTTTGATAGGTTCCAATATTACTACCAATTTTATAACAACCAGTATAACCAGTAGCAGACCATAATGGAAGTAGTCCATTTGTAAATGTATGAGGAACAACTGACGTTAAGGTTCCGTTGCTCCATTTTAAATGAATTTTACTTGCATACGAATTTCCACATAAAGCTCCACCCGCATAACCTTGAATCCAAACTCCATCAATTCTCTCACCTGTCGAACCAGTAACATAATTTACATATTTAATATAATGATTATAATCAACACCACTACGTAATACAATAGCATTATCACTCATTAATAATTTTCTTGCTGGAAACGCATTTAATATATTGTTATCTGATGAACTTGGAGAGAATGTAATATTTTTTATGGTTTGTAATCCAGTTGAGTCAATCGTCCAAATATTTGAAGTTCCATCCCAATATCCTATATAACCTTGATTGCTTATAAATATAGCTCCAGTTGCTGTATTATTTGTTGCATATAAATAATTTGTTAATGCTGTTGTTCCCGCATCATATTGATTACCCGAATTTTTTAAAACAATATTTCCGTAACCATTTATAGATTGAAATGGAATTGTCGAGCCAGTAATATTTAAACCACTCATAGAAGGTGGTTGATTAAAAGTTGAATTTCCATTGAAAGTAGATGATCCACTTATTAATAATGATGACGATGATAGATTAGTTGCTTGGAAATTATCCGTATAAATCTCATCTGCATTAATAGTATTCAAACCATTCATTGATTTACTCATTGTATTATTATTTAATGTGCTATTCATTTTCCTGTTAATATATCACAATATTTTAAATAATTTTGTATTTGTAATATATAAATGTCTAAAAGTAGAAAAGAGGAATTGCTTAAGGAACTTCAAGAATTAGAATCTTTAGAACCTGAAATATCTGAAAATTCTATAAATACGGAAGTAAAGTCGATAACAGATGACGATGTGATCGAAAATTCAGTTGAAAAAGTTCAAGCTCCAAAGAAACCACGTACTGCCAAACAAATTGAAGCATTTAATAAAGCGGTTGAAACCAGAAAAGCAAATGAAGCCAAACGCAAAGCAGAGCGCGAAGCAAAGGAGGCAGAGGAAAAGAGACAATTAGAAGACAAATTAGTTAAGAAAGCAATTGAAATTAAAAAGCGGCAACTAAAAAAAGAAAAAGTTATCGAAGAAATTGCAGAGGAACCCAAATCAGTTCAAGCACCGAAAAATGAAAAACCATTGGAGCCTGAAAAACCAAAATTGTTATTCAGATTTTATTAGCCAAACGTTCTTTATATTATTAAATTTATACAAAACAATATAAAGATTTATTGAATAACTGATACACCTTTTGACATTGGATCGATTTCAATTAATGTATCATACTCAGCAATTACGTAAATGTTATATGCTTGTCCGGTGGCAGTTCCAACGTTGAGATTTAAAATAATAGGAGCTTGGGCGGCAGATACACCACTTAATAACGATGTTGGAGCATATGGATCATTTGATGAAATCTTACTTAATGGTACGCCTATAATAAATTTAGCAGGTTCCGTAAGAGTAGTTATATCTGTAGCGGTATAACCATTTATAGCTGTATTGGCTGCGGTGCCAAGATATGCAGACCATTCGGTAGCATTAATCGAAAATGAGTATCTCCAATCCGTTAATGAGCCTACACATTCACGTAAATACTGCATAGCACCATTTTTGTTGACAGCAGTATTAATTGGCAGTAAAGGAAACATCTGAGAGCCCACCTGAAATTGAATTGATCCATTGGAACTAGTTATATCTCTACTATCGAATATTCCATTAATATCTTTTGCATTATTTGCTCCTGATGCTAACATATATAAATTATTAATTGATTGGTAACGATGATTAAATAATCCTGAATATATACCTGAGAAAGCGTTTGCTACTTGTTGACCTTGATTCGCCCAACCAACTGTTTTAAGATAAATTTTTTCTCCCATTTGAGCTATCATTGCATCAACACCAACTCCCATATCTGAAGCCATTATACATAACTCAACATTTTGAAGTTTAAAATCTGTTACTTTAGCCGTATCCGAAACAATATCAGCCAATTGAGCTACAGTTAATTGAATCCTCCAACTACCACATAAGCCAGTAGGAATAAATTTATCACAAGCTAACAAAGCAGAGCAATAAAGAGGAGTTGCTAAGGTTATTGAACCAGCAAGAGAAGCTTGATTAGTTGTGAGATTTACACTATCACCTAAAGTGTCATTTGCATTTACAGCTTTTAATTCACTAAATAATGCACTTTGTAAAGCGTATTTTTCTGATACACCTAAATGAGTATTTACGTACATATTAGCTACTTGATTCCAGTTATAAACACTGTTTACCGGAGTAGAATTAATAAATTCATCCAATTTGAAAAAAGGTGATACAGCAGGTGTTCCTTTAATAGCACCCTGATTTGTTGCGTGAGAAGTATATCTAAATCTATATCTCAAGAAAGCTGTTTGACCTTGAAGATACAGCCCTGCACGACTCGGGAGGTCAAAGCTTATTACGCTGCCAGCGAGAAATTCATTACCATTTGTTGGTAAGACAGTCAAGAGGGTAGATGTCATATTCTCAGGTAAATGAGGATGCTTGGACGCAAAATTTACTTCTTTTGGAAGGGATAATTCAGCCATTCGTATATATATCTATAACATAATTTTTTCATTCTAAGTTTCTAAAATACTTAATTCATTTTTATTTTGATCTTCAATAGGTTTTGGTGGTAAATTATTTGCAATTGGTACGGTTAATTTTCTAATATCTTTTTCTTTTATTCCTAAATCTAATCGTCTAATCAAATGTATTAAAATTGTTATAGTCCAATTAATTCCATTGAAATTTACAGATTTACCAGTTTCCGCGTCCACTATTCTAATGTCGAAATCATCTAAAGTTAGATTATGAAACGATATATTATTCCCTGAAGCACTCTCATATGTTATCATTCCCCACGCACCTACATCTACTGGAATTGTCGCTAAAAGACAATCTTGACCGTTAGCATTACTGCTAAAGTTATTAGTACTAATGTAACTACTTTTTACTTGAATTTGCTTAATGCCTAATAAATTTAAAGGATAAGGACATATTCCAACATAACTTCCATTTATTAATGTTGTACTTATATTATTACTTACATCTAATCCTAACAAAGTTGCAGATGTAGTTAGAGTATTTGTTGATAATATTCTCCAATCACTCACACAACTGAAACTTAATTTTCCAGATGCTTTATCTATGGTAATTGTAAATGAAAGTCCAGTAGCACTTAATATTGTATTTTGTAATAATGAAATAAAAGTTGTCGAATTATAATTTCCTACAGTCAAGGTAATTGTATAATCTGTTGCTGGAGACATTTTACGCAAAACGAAAACATTATTTGTGTAATTTACAATATAAAATGATACTGGCAATTGAGCGTTAACTAATGTAATTTGTCTTTGTAAAATATCGGGTTCATCTTTTAATAAACCATTAAATCCAAATACTACATCACTTAAATACGAACCGTTTTTAAATGTAGTTGCATTTTCACTATTCAATGAGATGATTCTTGTTTCAGTATATACAGCTGTCATTTATATATATTGAGATTATGTTTCAGAAATTTTTATCTCATCCCAATTTGAAAACATTTGCTTAGTTTCAGTATGTATATAAAAAAAAGAATGCGGTAATTTGAATAACATTGATAATATTTTAACAAATTTATCTTTGTGTAATTCAATTTGCTCGTTAAATATATTTTCCATTTCAACTTTGCTAACTTTCCAAACAAATAAATCTGTTAATCCCATACGTACTCCTCGAGGTAATGCCATATAGTTTTGATTAGCACACCATATACTTAATTTTAAATGTCTCCTATTATTCACCATATGCAACAGCTGTTTTTCTACATCGTGATCTTTCAAAGACTTCTGCACGTCATCAGCAATAATTAAACTTCTATAACCATCATTTGCATCTTCTCTTATTCGTTCATAAACATCGTTTAAGTTATCAATATTTAGCTCATCAAATATTTGATCGGGTGGAATTTCTTTATCAAAAAAGGATCCCTTAATACTACCTCTACTATTTGCTCCCATAAATAAATATATCGTATGATAAACGCCTTTGAATAAATCGGGTGTATTTAATAATGAAATTATCATTGAAGTCTTCCCAGAACCTGCTCTGCCTAAAAACAATGTAAAATTACTTTTATTCATTAGAGACGTTAAAGAGTATTTATCGAGCTTAGCATCTAATTTTCCATCAACTAAGAATGTAGGTCGTTTTAATTCTGGCTCTTTGTTTTTAACAATTGTAATCATTGGTTTTTAAAATATATATATATTAATTTATTGCAGTGTACTTAATTTCTCAATCAATGAAGGTTGTGTTATTGATGTGTGATAATTTAATTTATCTAATTGCTGTGAACTTCGTTTATATCCAGCTGCAATTAAAAATGTATCAATATTATTGCAAGATTTATTTATATTCCTATGATAATTTAATTTATCTAAAATATTATCTGAATTCATATTATATGTTTAGAAATTTTTTTAAAGAATTAGAAAATTCGCCAGCATACAACCCTATAAAAGAAAGGGAAGTGTTTAAAAGTAGCATTCAAAAACCAAAGAGAAAATTAAAATCTCAGATACTTCCACAATTAGCGAATTCTCAATAAAATAATTTATTTTGATATAGTATATGAATAAATCTATTAATATAGTTTTAAGCTCCAAAAATGTTGTTTCAGGTGACGCTCAATCTGCAACATATGGTATTAATTGGTCTGCAGTCTTAGACAAAAATAAATTTTATAAACTTACTTATACATATTTGGGTGGGTCAAATGTCTACACAGGATCTAAAATTCCTTGTTTATATTTAGGATTCAATACTACCACCGTTAGGGCGGATAGCACAACATCAACTCCATATACTCAAATGATTGGGATTTTAAAACCTATAGTTTTAGTAGCAGCATCAAATATTAGTTGTTTACAAGCTGAGGAAAATACAAATTTACCAGTTGAGTTAAATTGTCCGCAGTCTAATTTATTTACTGTTGAAATTCGTGATAATACTGGAGCATTATGGACTGATAATGCTGCTACACCCGCAAAACCAGCTGACTATATTCTTGTTTTACGATTTACAGAAGTTAATTAAATAATGCTTTCAACGGATTTCCTGAATGTATAGTTTTCTTTGAAGTGCCATACGCGGATGTAGAGTGTGCGGATAATGCATTATCATTTTTACTACTTTTAAATGTAATTTTTTTACCACCTTTTTGAAATATTGACGGAAAGGATACAAGATCTTTTTCTGTTCTATAATCAAACTGGGTTTTAGGAACTGTCCTTAGAATATCTTTTATTCCCGTAGCTTTGTTGAAAGTGTAAATGTTTCCTGATACACCTGAAGTTTCCGCTAAATGTCCTCCTAAACTGTGACCGTAAGCAGATGCAGATTTACCGTATTTTGATTCAACCTTTTTTGCTATGTCTCTAGCCTCTTTGTGTCTTTTAGTATCTAATCCTAATCCAAGTTTCAAATCTGTTTTCCAATCTTCTAATCTATGTGTGCCACGATATGCGATGTGAGGATTACCCAATGTATCTACAAATACTTTTGTGTCCGGTGATGAGAACTCGTTATCATACTTATATCCACGACCTTCCAAAGTTTGTTTAGCATCTTTTGGATTTTGATATGATGCTTCGAAAATAGTTTTCAAATTGTCTTCTTCCATAATTAAGGAAAATAAAAAAATGTTTTATTAATATATAGTATGGGTTTCTTTTCTAATTTATTAGGTTCCGCAGGAGGTACTATACTTGGTGCCGGAATAGGCAATGTATTTGGAGGTCAAAAAGGCGCTCAACAGGGGGCCAATATTGGAGGTCAGATAGGTAAAATTGCTGGTGATTTTCTTCCATTTAAAAATGGTGGTAAAGTTCCAGGAAGAATAGGTATGCCAATCAGAGCTGTAGTGCACGGTGGAGAGACCGTGTTACCAGTTGGAGTCAAACCAACTAAAGCTCAAAAAACTGCTATACGTCGTAGAGGTGGAAGATGTTAAGAATTAATTATTTATAAAATATTATATTATATTTTAGTATTATATAATATGGTAAAACCAAAAAGTAAAATTGACGAAAAGACTAAAGAAAAATCAAAGAGGAAAGAAAGAAAGTCTAAAGATAAATCGAAAGCTAAAAATAAACAAAAGCAAAAGCAAATGCAAACTCTCTCTGTTAATGTTAATGGAGGTAAAGGTGGTGGATCGTCGGGCTCTGGGAGACCAGTGGTAGTTCACAGTTCATCATCAGCTTCACCAATGTATATACCTTCTCAAAGTTATCCGCCTTACCCATATCAATCAACGAATCGAGATTCTTCATCAAGCACAATAAGAATGAATGTTGAAACACAAACTCCCGATATAAAAAGTATTAGAACACAAACACCTATTACTACAAAATATGAAATTGAAACTCAAACTGAACCATCTGCCGAAATATTTACTCAGCCCAGAAAAACCAGAAGTGACAAAGGTATATCGAGATCACGACTACCAACAAGAGTAGATTCATCTGCAGAATTTGAACCTGTTTATAATTCCAATGGAGAATTTACATTGTCTGAAAAGCAATCTAAATTAAAAATGGATGATTTAAAAACTTCAGGTCAATCGAAATCAATATTTACTGATTCCATACCCAGAGCACCTATTAGAACTATTGGTGAAAACGGCAATATCATAAAAGAATTTAAAGGTACTAATTCAAAACATAGTGAAGTTCCATCTGCTAAATCGTCTGATTCGAAATTCAAATCATCCATTAAAACTATCGGATCAGATTCAAATGTCATAAACCAAATTCACATACCAACTACAGGTGAAACTGTAAACGTTGAGGACACAAAACGTAGTGATATTCCAGTATCTGTGATTTCAGAGCCAAATAAAGCATCTATAAGAACTATATCAAATAATACTGGAATCACACATCTTCGAAATCCTGTAGAAAAATCAAATAATGTAGAATTTATTAATTCTGTTGGATCGTCTAGACCACCAGAACTAAAAACAAGTTCAAAAATATCTGAACTAACACAATCTGGTATAAGAACAATCAGCACGAATAAATCAACATTTACTCCATTACCCACAGAATTGAATTCTCAAAGAGGCAATCGTATGACACTAGACGATTTGGAAATTTCTCCAATACCAGCATCTACGCCCGAGCGAAATTTTAGAAGAGAAAGAGGACAAGTTCTTCCAGGTCGGTTTCCAGTAACAGATAGTAATCAACTTAATTTTTCCTAAGTATGAAATATTATTTTACCAGTATAATTTGGTTTTGATTGTTCGTTTGATTTAGCTATATCATTTATGGATGTAAATTTATTGGTGGTTGGATCCAAACCCTCAAGATAAAATAATTTTAACTTTCCACCAAATTGCTTTTGTGCTGCAGTAAACGCTTCGTGAATTAAAGTTTCATTTGTGTATACCCATTCCGTTTGACCCTCTTTATCAGAGTTAGGATTTTTTACTCGCGTAGTTGAATATATAATTTTGGCGTTATGTTTATCTAAATAATTAAATACAAATTTTTCAATTTTCATATAATGAGCTTTTGTCGGTGTTTCATTTTGATTTCGTCTTGTATTTCTTGGGATGGGAGGGTTTTCTAGAAATGCAACCATATAAACTCCTAATGGAAAATAAGTATGATATTGCTCCGTTCGTTTGTTAAAATCAGTTGCCATACCTATTTTAAATACTGCTTTATGATAGCTATCAAGTCTTTCAAATGGCATATACGCGTATAAACCCCCACCTTTTACATTTAGTTCATCTCTGACTATTGTCTGCTTCTTTTTACTCATATATTAATATTAGATAAAAATATTATATTTACTTTTAATATGTATGCATTAAAAGAAGAAATTAAGAAATGTGAATATTGCAAAGACTGGATTGAATGTGATATATGTAGAATGATAGTTAATGATAATAAAAGAATATATTTGCATAATTATTGTTTTATTTATTTAGAGAAAATATTACTTAAAGAAATATTATCTTAGATATATATATAAATGAATTGCAATATTTGTTACCAAAAACCTAATATCAATGTTCCTCTTTTAGTTTGTAAACATTATATATGCACTACTTGCTATTGTAAACAAAAATGTAATAAAATTAATAATTGTTCCATTTGCAATCAACGTTTAAAAAGAGGTAAAAAATTAAATTATTGATGTATATTTTACCTTGTACCCGTACAATTTTTACCTTTTTTACCTAGAACCGGATTTACGTGGGTACAATTTTTACCTTGTACCTGGTACAATTTTTACCTTTTACCGGTACAATTTTTACCTTTTACCGGTACAATTTTTACCTTGTACCGTTTTTTTTACCTGAAACCGGATTTACGTGGGTACAATTTTTACCATAGGAATGTTTTATTTTACCATAAATTAATTTATTTCATAAATTAAATTAATTAATAATTAATAGTTAAATTATTATTTTATTATCAATTAGTTATTAATGCCTTCATCTTATCCGAAGTTTTGCGATTGTTGTGAAACACCTGTATTATTAAAATCCAAACAATTAAAGCAATATCATATTAATAAAATGTCTAAGGCAAATAATAAAAGAAAGTTGGATGCTGTTGAAGTTCAAATTGAAAGCGATTTCCTTGCTAAAAATATGGAAATGTTTCTTAATGCTGTTCGCAATACTAATGATATGTCTGAATTGTCAATTATTTTAAAAAATTTGCAGCTTCAAATTGATGAAGCAGAAAGGGAATTTATTAAATCTGAATGCGAAAGTTTAAGTGCAAATCTTGTTGGTGAATATAACAAAAAGTTTCGAGTGTTTAAAGAAAAGTATGATAACTTTTCTGAATCTGAAAAATGTAAGTTTAAGGATTTATCGTCTAAAGATTCAACAGGACATTATAATTTCTCAGTAAGAAATTTGACAGAGCAAAAAAACCTATTACTTAATCGCATCGAAGGTATCGATATTGAGATCGCTAAGAGAGAAAATGAACTTCCTATTGCTGTTTATGATTTTATTGCAAAAGCATTCTCCAAGGAAAGAACTCCTTCAAAGTTGGCAACGTTTGGCGACTCTCAAGATTTTTAATTATCAGTGAAAATTTTGCATTGCGATTATTCAAATTAAAATATTTGTTTATACTGATTTATTATTCTTTAATTCATTTTAATTATTTTTTATATTTATTTTCTTATACTTGGAATTATATATAATATTTTGAATTAAATTATATTATTACTTGCATAACGAACATATTTGGATTTTAATTAAAACTTTTTTCATATAAAATTAATTAATTAAATTAATTAATATATTAATTAATTGGTTAATTTAAATATATAATATTTTAATTTCAAAAAATTATTAAATTATATTGATATTGGTTGAATCAATCTATTTGTACTTTTTAAAACTATATTGCTTGTATAAAGTATCAGTAATGGCTGCATATAATCCGAATGCAATAGTTCAAATGACGATGCGAGAGAAGTTATCTCTTGAATCAAAAGCGAAATATGGGTGGAGATGTTATTTTATTCAACGATCTATTGCAGAGGAACTATCAATTACAAGAGCTAACTCTTCAACTGTAGTGCAGCAAATTAGAAATGGAGAAACACCTGACACAACTCACCTAACAAATCTATTTCTTGATTTGTATGATAAATGCGGCGAATTATGTAGTTGCCCTGTTTGTTTTGACTCCTTGACAAAAAGCAATACATTTCTGCCATTGTGCGGTCACTTACTTTGCAATGAATGCAAGGGAAAAGTTAGCATTTGTCCTGTTTGTAGAAATAATTTTTGATATGTTATATCAGTAACATATTTGCTTTGCGATTATTCAATTTGCATTCGACCTAACTGCAACTACTATATCCTATCATATTTCACTTTTAAATACTTA